>Ga0302319_10007663_pt1 | contig 21211 bp, 18 predicted proteins | sample Bog_T0_2_FD_203319 | JGI IMG/M metagenome (GOLD analysis project Ga0302319, IMG submission 203319) | Peat permafrost microbial communities from Stordalen Mire near Abisko, Sweden - Bog_T0_2 | ecosystem: Environmental > Terrestrial > Soil > Wetlands > Peat | place: Sweden: Abisko, Stordalen Mire... | reverse complement strand
CGCGGATTAGTATCCGACATCCGGGTCCAGGTCTCGCCCTTATCGTTACTGCGGAACACACCGCCCATCGCGTGTTCATAAGCCACGTAAACGATGTTTGGATCTTTCCGATAGATATCGATGCCGATGCGCCCGGCCTCGCCGGTTTGCGGAAGCCCGCCCGTCAGTTTCTTCCAGTTCGCGCCGCCATCGACGGTCTTATAAAGTCCGCTGTGCGGCCCGCCGCCATTGAATCCGAACGGAGTTCGCCGCCGCTGATACATCGCCGCGTAAAGCGTGTTTGGGCTCTGCAAATCGATCGCGATATCGATCGCCCCGGTGTCTTCGTTCAGGTACAGAACCTTCTGCCAGTTCTTCCCGCCGTCAATCGACTTGAAAACCCCACGCTCCGGATTCGGCCCCCAGAGATGCCCCCCAGCGGCCACGTAAACGATATCCGGATTCGTCGGATTCACCACGATGCGCCCCACATGATGCGTCTCTTCGAGGCCCAGATGCACCCACGTCTTTCCTGCATCCATGCTCTTATAAACGCCATTGCCCCAGGACGAGCTTTGGCGGTTATTCGCCTCGCCCATCCCCACATAAACGATCGATGGATCCGACGGCGCAATAGCGATGTCGCCGATGGTCGAGACAGGCAGCTTGTCTGTCATCGGTGTCCACGTCACCCCCGCGTTGATGGTCTTGAACACACCACCGGCCGCGCTGCCCACGTACATAATGCGAGGGTCGGATTCGACAACCGCGATGTCGTCGACGCGCCCTCCCATATTCGCCGGGCCGATCTGTCGAAAAGGAATCGCCGCCAGCGCGTCCTTCAATTGGGGAGTCTGAGCGGCGGCCGAAGCCGCCGCGATCGAAAGAATAAATAGTCTTCTCATATGTGCCGCAGCCGCTTCCGCGCGCGCCTGGCCTCCTGTCTTACCTCAAACCCGACACTAAATTGTGGGGCAGGATGGTATCTTGCGGGCGTTTGTTATTCGGCCCCGTCCGGTTGTAACGACGCGGAGTGGCAGATTGCCAGTCAATGATTGCCAATCTGTCCCACGTAGTGGAATTGGTGGTGTCAAATTCTACCCAGGACGCCAAACTAGAACACCACCTTCGCCACCAGCTGCACCACACGATACGACTCGCCGTTCGAAACAATAGCGGTCGAGGTCGAAACGCTTTCCGTCTGGCAGCAGGCCGTGCCGAAGTTCGTTGAAAGAATACTGGTCGAGCCCACGCTCGCGCCGCTCAGCGTCCGGAAGTTGGGATGGTTGAGTGCATTAAATCCCTCTACCCGGAAACTCATCTTCAGTTTCTCCTTAATGGGGAAGGTCTTCGAGAACGCGCCGTCCATGTCCCAGAAAGCCGGACCCTGGAAAGTATTACGGCCGATTCCCGTCGACCCCGCCGCCGCCAGCTGGAACCCCGCCGTGCTCGTAAAAAACAGCGGACCCAGCGAACCCGGCACCAGCGTGTCGCTCGGCTCATTGGCTCCGGTCAGTGCTACGCGGGAATTTGCGCCGTACTGGAACGTCTTCGCGCCGCTCGAAATCGAGAACGGCTCACCCGACTGGTTACTGTTGAACCCCTGCAGCTGCCAGCCTCCTAAGAGCGTTTGAATCACCCGATTATTGGTCGTCAGGAACTTCTTGCCCTTCCCGAAAGGAAGCTCGTAGATCCACGTGACAATCGCCACTCGCGTTTGGTCGAAGTCCGCCCGGCCGCGGTCGGCGCGGAGGTTGTTGCTGTCGATAGCCGCGCTCGACGACGCGCTGTAGCCCGTGCCGATCGGATCGCCCGACATATCGTCGATCACCTTGCCGTAGGTATACGAAAAGTTCAGCAGCAGGCCGTTGGAATATCGCTTCCGAACCGACGTCTGCCAGCTGTGATAAATCGAATCCGCCTTGTTCGACACGATAATGATGTTGCTGAACTGCTGGTTGGCGCGAAGGTGCGCCGCAAGCGTGGTTTGCTCGATGCGTCCCGCGAAGTCGCCCGCCGCATGCTGCTGGATATCTGTGATGCTGGTGGACGAATTGACGAATGTGCTGGTCAGAACTCCGCTCGTGACATAGGGTACCGATATCCCGGTCACGCCTGTCGGGCAGCCGGTGCCATCGGGCTTGCAGCCGTTAGCGTAGTTGGTTGACATATCGCCGAACGAAGTCAGAACCGCCGGGGTAGCGGTAATCTGATCGGAATTCGTCTGGCTGTAAAGGCGCTCGCCGCGATTGCCCACGTAACCGGATGAGATTACGAACCCCCATGGCAATTCGCGTTGTATCGTAATGTTCCACTGATGCACCGTGGCCACTTTCAGGTTCTGATCGAAGACCGTAACGTTCGGCGCCGAACCATACAACTGCGCCGTGGGCGTCAGACCGCTGGAAGGCAGCACCGTCGGAGTCGGCAGCAATTCCGGAAAGCCGGTCGAGAGCCGAGCGGTGGACGATACTGTACCGCATCCGGGCGTGGAAGCCACGCCATATGTCGTCGCAGTGCAGGTATAAACCAGGCCGGGAACCGTGTTGGCCATGTCCGCCGAGGCGTAAGTCGGAATCGAATCGAACGCGATGCCATAACCGGCATGCACCACCGTCTTCTGGCTGGCTCCGGGCGCCCACGCAATACCTATGCGCGGCGCGAACGCATCCAGATTGTTCCTCTTATACCAACTCGACGCCTTAGTGAACGTTACGGGCCCTTGCGAGCCGTCGAGCGGCAAATTGGTGACGTAAGGGTTTTCGCTCACTTCCGTAGAGGGCTTGTTCCATTCCCAGCGCACTCCATAAGTCATCGTAAGATTCTTCTTCACGCGCCATTCATCCTGCACGAAGGCGTTGATTTGTTTGGCGCGCTCTCCCACGTACCAAAGGGAAAGGCCGCTGCCGGAGTGGAGCGGGTCCCACGTGTTGGTGTTCAGATTGCCCAGGAAGCCCTGCTTGATAGTTGCGGGAATGCCCAGTAAATCGTTGATTGAGCTGAGCAGTCGCGCGTCGTCGGTGCTCGCAATACCGGCTGTGGTGGTGTTGCCGATTGTAGGCAGGTTAAAGGCCGCTCCCGGAGCGTTCAGCGTCGAGCTCAATGAGATCGTCGGCAACACGTTAACGCCGTTCACGCTGCCGCTCTGGTCGTTCTGCTGATAGAAGCGCAGGTTGCCGCCGAATTTCATTACGTGGGCGCCTTTGGTCCAGGTCAGGTTGTCGATCAGCTGCGGAGTATTGAGCGTTCTGATTGAGTGCGGCGAATAGAGAAAGTCCTCGGTCGCGTTGTTCAGCACCCACGCGGGTTCGTTATTCGGAAAGTTAGGATTCGAATCGCCGTAAGTGAAATCGAACTTGAATCGCGCAAAACCCGCCGTAGCTTCATTCACCAGCGACGGCGTTAGTACCGAGCGCCAGGAGAGAGCATAGTTCTTTGCCGGGCGATAGACTTCGCCGCGCGGCGGAAAGCCGGGATAGATGGAAGGCCGCCCGTTAAGCAGGTCGCCTTTGAGTTGTTCTTCGATCGCCCACATCGCGCGGAAAAAGATATTGTTGTTCGCGTTGAAAATGTGATCGACGCGAATGATGTTGCGCGGCCCGCGCACCTCCGAGGGAGCGGCCCAAAGATACCCCGCCGTGTTCAGACCGTCGCCTACGTTGTAATCGTTCGGCGTCGGATAGCTGTTCAGCAGCTTAAGGACGGCCGGGTCCGCCCCGATGTGCGCCGGGTCGTTCGCATAGATGTTATAGCTCTGAACGCAGTTCGAATCGCTCGGGCTGTTGCAGTTCCGGATACCCGCCGCCAGCGCTCCGGTGGAAGTCACAAGACTCGGCGAATTCTGCGTGATCTTCGCCCCGTTGATGGTCTGGGGATTCGCCGGATTCGAAACCCAGTAACGATAAATGCCAGAGAGCGCTGTCGGCGTGTAAAGCGACGGCACCGACCCAAAGGCCTTATCGATAGCTTCCGACAAATTCACCTTCTGCCCCTGCCATGAGTTATAGAAAAACGTCTTGTTATGGCCGTTATAGACCTTCGGGATCCATATCGGCCCGCTGACGTCATAGCCGTACTGGTTCGACTTGAGGATCGCGCGCGGCTGCCCCTGCGCGTTCGCATAGAACTCGTTCGAGTTCAGATCCTGATTGCGGAAGTAATACGTCATGTCGCCATGGAACTGATTGGTGCCGGACTTCGTCACCATGTTCACGTTCAACCCGGAGTTCTTCCCTTCCTCCGGCGTCCCGTTGCTCGTGGTGGACTTGAACTCTTCCACGTTGTCGGGATTGATGCGATAAACGTTATTCGTGGCGGTCGGATTAGACGCCTCGTTCGCTTCAATCCCATCGATCGTGACGTTGCTCGATTGCAGACGCGAACCGTTCACGCTGACACCCGTGCCGCTGCGCTGGGCCACGCCCGCGTCCAGCACAATCAGGTTCAGAGGATTGCGGCCATTGAGAGGGAGTGTCGATACGGCCTCTCTTTCCGTCACATTGCTGAGCGTCGCGGTCGACGTATTCAGAACCTCGGCCGATGTCTCGACATTGATTACGTCGTGGGTGTCGCCCAGCTCAAGTGTGATATTCAGTACGGCCGGCGTGTCTGTTACCAGCACTACATTGGTCCGCTTGGCAGTCTTGAACCCGGGCATTTCGACTGTCACGGTATAAGCGCCTACCGCGATCGAAGGAAACGCCCACAGACCAGCGCCGTTAGTGAGTTGCGCGAGAGTGGCGCCTGTGGCGTTATTCACCGACGTGACCTTGGCCCCCGCGACTATAGCGCCGCTATTGTCATAGACGGTGCCGGAAATCTGTGTAGCCGATGTTTGCCCAAAGCAAAGGACAGCGGCGGAAATAAAGAGAGTCGAAAGACGCGTAATCATGCCAGTTACCCCAGAAGTATTCGTGCGAAACGGGACTTCCGACTGACAGGATCGGCGGATCGGCTGTGATAAAGCTCAGCGAGGAGGAAAAAACGGTTAGCGGTGAGATTAGCATCAAATTTACCAAAACGCAAACGTGTCATCTTCAAATCTCGCCGTAATGGCTAAGGTTTTTGTAAGCGGATGTACTCCGGAATTAGAAACCGTGGCCTTAAACATTGTTTTTCTCGACTTTGACGGAGTTCTGGTGACGGAGCGTTCGGCTTTTCGTCGTTCCGTTACCGGCATCGCCGCCGATCCCGATGCAATCGCAGCGCTCAACTGGCTGGTGGTGGCCCAGGCCGTCGCGCAGTTGGTCATTACCAGCACCTGGCGCCGCGGATACACATTGCCGGAGCTAGCTGAACGGCTGATCTCCACGGACTTTGAAACCTGTCTTACCATGGAGCCACGCCACGCGGGCGCCCTTTTTGAAATCCCAGCGTGTACCCTGACAATTTAGCGACCGGAGCAAAACACATGTTTTCCAGACGAACGTTTATCCATGCGGCCGTCGGCGCCGCGGCAACGGGACTCATACCGGCGGTTCACGCGCAGCGCGCGGGCCGGGGAACGGCGGCGTCCTTTACCGGCCCTCTCCCGCCATCCATCGCAAACCTTCAGCCCATGACGGGTCTGGCCCAGCCGTTCACCAATGAAGAGCGCCTCGCTCGGATAGAAAAAGCTCTCAGGCTCATGGCCGCCGAAAAGATGGTCGCCATCGTCCTCACCGGGGGCTCATCGCCGCAATACTTCGCCAATGTCGCGCTCGGCGGCGGCGAGCGCTTTTGGGCTCTCGTGATTCCCTCGAAATCCAGCCCCTTCTTCGTCTCCCCAGCCTTTGAAGAGGACCGCGCCCGAGAGATTCTCTCCGCCTCGCCCTTCGGCAAAGATCCCGACGTCCGCGTCTGGCAGGAAGACGAAAGCCCCTACCTCCGTCTCATCCAGGCTCTGAAAGACCGAGGCATCCCGAGCGGTCGCATCGGCATTGAAGAAACCGTCAAATTCGTTTTCGCCGATGGCATTGCACAGGCCGGCGCGCCCGCTTTCAAAGTCGTCAGTGCCACCCCGGTCACCGCGGGCTGCCGCATGATCAAGGACGCTCATGAAATCGAATGCCTGCGCATCGCGGGTCAGGCCACCGTTCGCGTCTATGAGGCCGTTTACAAAGCACTCTCCGAAGGCATGACCCAGCGCGATGTCAACGCGCTGATTCAGGCCGGCTACTCCCGCGTCGGATTCCCGGGCGAGGCCAGCCTCAACATCGGTGAATACACCGCAATGCCGCACGGATCGCGGACTCCGCAAACCATCCGCGAAGGCACCATCCTCATGCTTGACGACGGCTGCCGCGTCGAAGGCTACACCTCTGACATCACGCGTACCTTCGTTCTCGGCAAGCCGACCGACAAAATGCTCAAGGTCTTCGAAATCGTGCAGCGCGCTCAGAAAGCCGCGCTCGATGCCGCCAAACCCGGCGTGCCCAACGAGGCTCTCGATGCAGCCGCGCGCAAGGTCATAGTGGACGCCGGCTACGGACCGGGCTTCAAATACTTCACCCACAGAGTCGGCCACGGAATCGGCATGGATGGGCACGAATGGAGCTATCTCGTCAAAAACAACATGTTCGGATCGCCTTCCCGTCCCACGTTGCAGCCAGGCATGGTTTTCAGCGACGAGCCGGGCATCTACATCCGCGGTGAATTCGGAATTCGCCTTGAAGATGAACTACACATCACCGAAAACGGCGCGGAACTGCTGACCGATCCCAGTCCGTCGCTGGAGCATCCTTTCGGATAGCGGCCAAATCAGAACTTCGCGCCCGCCACAGCCGTCACCGTCTGCCAGTAAAACCGCAGATGCTTCGCCACCGATTCCTCCGGCATGCGCTCCTGATCGCTGTGCGCCCCAAAGCCTTTCAGCACGTCCTCATCGTCGCGCGCCGCACCCACTCCATAGCACTGCACTCCGCGCGGGCGCAGTTGCGACATATCGGTGGCCCCCGTTCCCATCAACGGCAGCGTCGGTACTCCATACACGCTCTTGTAGGAAGCTTCGAGCGCCTTATACACGTCCGAAGTAATGCTCACGGGCGGCCCGGCCGTGCGCCCGCGAGTGCCATTCGGCACGATCTCAACCGCCGGATCGTTGATCACCTTGCGCATCAGCTCGTAAAACGCCGGCATGTTCTCGTCCGGCAGCGCGCGGATATCCAGCGTCGCTGTTGCCTCCGAAGGAATCACATTCGCCTGGAATCCGCCCTGAATCATGTTAGGCGAAATCGAAGTATGCAGCATCGAGTAAGTCGCCGGCTCGTTGATCGCAAGATACTCGCGCACCACCGCCGATTTGTCCGGGTCAAGCAGATCCCGAAAACGCGCCGCGTCGGCCGGATCGCTCACCTGCGCCAGCTTTTCGAAATACGTGCGCGTTGTGTCGTTGAGCCGCATCGGCGGGTCCCAGTAAGCGATCTTCGCCACAGCCGCCGAAAGATGCGCGATCGCATTGCCGCGCGTAGGACGAGACCCGTGCCCCGAAGGTCCCTTCGCTACCAGCCTCGCGCCCGAAGGAATCTTCTCCATCGTCTGCACCGTGGCGAATCGAGCCACGCCTCCGCGCCGAATCACCCCGCCGCCTTCCGCAAGGCACGCCTCGGCTTCGATCTCCGGAAAGTGTTCGCTCACCAGATAACCCATGCCGAAATTCGAGCCGCCCTCTTCGCCGGCCTCCGAAACCAGGATCACATCGCGATCCAGCTTCGCGTGCGTGCGCTGCAGCAAAATCATCGTCATCATCGCCGCGAAGAGATTGCTCTTGTCGTCCAGAGTCCCGCGGCCATAAACATAGCCGCCATCGCGAGCCGCGCTGAACGGCGGAAACGTCCATTTCGAAAGGTCCACCTTGACTGTGTCGCTGTGGCCCATAATGAGGAACGGCTTCTTCGTCCCATTGCCTTTGATGCGGGCGATAATGTTCGGACGCGCGGGATCTCTTGAGACCATCGACACCTGAATCCCTTCGGCCTCAAGCGTCTTTTTGACGAACTGAGCAACACCGGCTTCCGACGTCGTGGAATCGATTTGCACCAGCGATTGGTAGTTGTGCATCGCCTCGTCGTTCACCTTCACCCAGTCGATTTGTTGACCGCTTGCGGACCGGCCGAATGCGAACACTGAGAACAGCAGCGTGAGAATGGACTTGCGCATTGGCGTAGAATAGCAGGACTTCACTGCGAAGGACGGCCCCCTTTCCGGTGCTAAACTCCGATGCGTGCGCCGCCCGGTCTTCTTTCCTGTGATTCTCTTCGCCGCCTCGGCCACATTCGCCCTCTCCCAAAACGCTGTCCGCTTTACTGAAATTACGGCCAAGATCGCCCTCGAAGACGGCTCCGCGCTAGTCTCCTCACCGCTTATTCTTGTAGATCCCGGCTACGACTGTCAGGCGCAATCGTTCCTCGATGGCACGCTCAGGATCCGAGTCCCTTACCTGGTGACCGGCCAGATGGTCAACGGACATACAGCCCCAGGTTGTTCGATCTCGGTAAGACTCACCGGCTACCAGCCCTTCAAAGGCTGGGTTGAGGATGGCGCTCTCATTAAGCTCTATCGCATAGGTCCTCACGAAGGTGCTTCCGTTTCAAAGAACAGCCTCGACGCTCCGTCCAATGCAGGGAAACGTTACGAATCGGGAGAATCCGCCGCCGCCAAAGGCAAGTGGTCTCAGGCCGAGGAACAGTTCCGCGCGGCGCTCGCGATCTATCCGCAATACGCCTCGGCCTGGAGCGAACTCGGCCGCGCACTCCAGCGACAGAACCGCCTCAACGAAGCTGTGGATGCCCTGAATAAAGCCTGTGAAACCGACCCTCAATACATCAAACCCGTCGCACAACTCGCCGAAATAGCCGGACTTCAGCAGCGCTGGCAGGATGAGATGCGATTGAGTCAACAGGTCCTGAAAATGCACCCCGTGGGCTTTACCACCGCTTATTTCAGCTACGCCCAGGCCGCTTTCCACATTGGATCGCTTGAAGAATCCGAGAAACTGACTCGCGAAGCCATCCGCCTGGACCGCGACGCTCAATGCCCCGAGTCGATGGTCCTGCTCGGAACGATCTTTGAAAAGCAGGGCAATGGTCCCGATGCCGTCGTCGAATACAAGGCCTATCTGAAGCTGTCGCCCCACGGACCCGAAGCGGCGTATGCCAAAGAAGCCCTGGCCCGCCTTAAGAACCCGCATTAAGCTCGTTTCGCTATCATCGAGTGACTGCACCAGGGAATCAGGGGACAGCGCCAATGGCGGGTGATAAACAGGAAGACATAGCTATAGTCTGCATCTGCGCCGAGGCGGCTTAATCGAAGGAGTCGATCTCTTCGACGCCCCTTCTTCGGCGTCTCCCCGCGCGATTCGATAGTAATCCCATCCATACCCTGGGCGACAAGAACAAGCGCACAGCCAACTCCCTGTTTCGATTTTGACCCGCGGTCGAAGCCGCCGTCCTCTAACCATTCACCGACTCCAAAGCCGGAGCCCCTGGCGACCGCAGCGTCCGAATATCCCGCATCGGAGGCTGCCCAAAAAACCGGCTGTACTCCCGATTGAACTGGCTCGCACTTTCATAACCAACCTCAAACGCCGCGCTCGCCGCATCCAGCCCATCCACCAGCATCCGCCCCCGCGCCGCCTGCAATCGAAGCTGCTTCTGATACTGAACCGGACTCATCGCCGTCAACGCCCTGAAGTGATGATGCAGCGTCGACACCCCCATCCCCGCCATTTCCGCCAGCTCCTCCACCCGCAGCGCCTTCGCATAGTTCGCCTTCACCCACGCGATCGCCTTCGCCGTCCGATTGCTCTGATCTCCCGGCGTCGCAATCGCCCGCAGCCGCGCCCCCTCAGGCCCGCGCAACATTCGATACACAATCTCGCGCTGAATCAGCCCGCTCAGAAACGGAATGTCCCGCGGCGCATCCAGCAGGTCCATCAGCCGGCAGCACGCGCTCAGAAACTCCACCGTCAGTTCGCCAGTCGCCATCGCACGACTGTCCGGCGGCGCCTCGCCCACCTGAATCTCCTCACGGCTGAGTAGTTCCCGCACCACCGGCATCTCCAGCTTCAGCGACATCGCCAGACACGGAGCCGCTTCGCTTGCTTCCTCAATCCGGCTCACGATGGGCAGATCCACCGATGTCAGCAGATACCGGGACTCGCCGTAAACAAAAGAGGTCTGCCCCAGGTCTACCCGCTTCCGCCCTTGCGCGATCACCGTAACCCCCGGCTCATAGGTCACCGAGCACGGAGCCGTAGGCGCAGTTCTGCGATGCAGTGAAAGCCCTGGAATACCCGTTGCCCGGTTCTCTGCCGACCCCATGTGCAAGACAATCCGCCGGGCCAGTTCAGACCTCAATTCGCGTACCTTTTCCATGCGCTATCAGAATAACCTGCGAAAGTGCTCCGATAAACACTTTTCCCCTTCTGCAAGAGAATCGGGCAATATATCGGAAGAATCGTGATACCGCCTCCGATGCGCAAAGTTTTAACCTGGAGTTGAGGAAAACAATGCAGAAACGAAAATTAGGAAACAGCGGCCTCGAAGTATCGGCTCTCGGACTCGGCTGCATGGGAATGAGCTTCTCTTACGGCCCGCCCAAAGAAGAAGCGGAGATGATCGAACTGATTCGCTCGGCCGTTGAACGGGGCGTCACATTTTTCGATACCGCCGAAGTCTACGGCCCTTTCATTAACGAGGAACTCGTCGGCAGAGCCCTCGCTCCATTCCGTGAACAAGTCGTGATTGCCACCAAATTCGGCTTCGACATCAGCCCCGATGCCGATCCCCGCGGCATGAAAGGCTTACCGCGCCTGAACAGCCGCCCCGAGCACATCAAACAGGCGGCCGAGGGTTCATTAAGGCGCCTCAAAATCGACATGATCGATCTGTATTACCAGCATCGCGTCGATCCCGACGTTCCCATTGAAGACGTAGCCGGAGCCGTAAAAGACCTCATCCGTGAAGGCAAGGTCAAACACTTCGGCCTCTCCGAAGCGGGAGTGAAAACGATCCGCCGAGCCCACGCCGTGCAGTCCGTCGCAGCGCTCCAAAGCGAATACTCGCTCTGGACCCGAGCCCCCGAGAAAGAAGTGATCCCGACCCTCGAAGAACTCGGCATCGGCTTCGTCCCTTTCAGCCCTTTGGGTAAAGGCTTCCTCACCGGCAGATTCGACGAAAACGCGAAGTTCGACACCTCCGATTTCCGCAGTACCCTCCCGCGCTTCACCCCGGAAGCCCTCAAGGCCAATCAGGCTTTCATCGATTTGCTCCGGAACATCGGGGAATCCAAAAAAGCCACACCTGCGCAGATTGCGCTCGCCTGGGTCCTGGCTCAGAAGCCGCCGCAAAAGCTATTAACGGTGCCCATCCCCGGAACCACGAAGCAGTCTCGCCTCGAAGAAAACCTCGCAGCGGCCGCCGTCGAGCTCTCTCCCGAAGATCTAAGCGACATCGAAAACGCCGCCGCGAGCATCACGGTAATGGGCGCCCGCTACCCAGAGAAACTGGAAAAAATGACCGGGCTCTGAACAGGAAAATAAATGGATATCAAACGAATCGGCACACAACCATCGGGTAAAGGACCGGCGGAATACTTCACCGGAACGGTCCGTATAGACCCGCTCTTGAACCCACCCGCGCCCGCCCGCGTTCTCGGCGCAACAGTCACCTTCGAACCTGGCGCCCGCACCGCATGGCATACCCATCCGCTTGGCCAGACCCTGATCGTTACCGCCGGTTGCGGCCGTGCCCAACGCCTCGGCGGCCCCATCGAAGAAATCCGCCCAGGCGACGTCGTCTGGATTCCCCCAGGCGAAAAACACTGGCACGGAGCGGCGCCCACCACCGCCATGACCCACATCGCCATTCAGGAGCAGCTCGATGGTAAAGCCGTCGACTGGATGGAACACGTCACCGACGAACAATATCAACCGAAAGGAACTTAATAAATGTACAACGCGAAAGCATATTCCGCCGGCAGCCCCACCTCACCGCTCGCCCCGGCCACCATCTCACGCCGTGAACCCACCGAGCACGACGTCCAGATCGAAATCCTCTTCTGCGGCGTCTGCCACTCCGATCTCCACCAGGCCCGCAACGAATGGAGCGGCGTCATGCCCACCGTCTACCCCTGCGTCCCCGGCCATGAAATCGTCGGCCGTGTCACCCGTGTTGGCGCCGCCGTCCAGGGCTTCAAACCAGGCGATCTCGCCGCCGTCGGCTGCATGGTCGATTCCGACCGCACCTGCCCGGAATGCCAGGCTGGACTCGAACAGTTTTGCCCCAACCTCACCCTCACTTATAACTTCCCCGACAAGCACCTCGGAGGCGTCACCTATGGAGGCTATTCCGATAGCGTCGTGGTCGACGAGCGCTTCGCCCTGCATGTTCCCTCGAACATCCCTCTGGCCGGTGCCGCGCCCCTTCTCTGCGCCGGCATCACCACCTATTCGCCCATGCGCCACTGGGGCGTCGCTAAAGGGCAGAAGGTCGGCATAGTCGGTCTTGGCGGGCTCGGCCACATGGGCGTGAAATTCGCTCATGCCCTCGGAGCTCACGTCGTGGTCTTCACCACTTCACCCAATAAAAAGGACGACGCAATCCGCCTGGGAGCCGACGAAGTCGTCGTCTCAACCAGCGCCGACGAAATGCAAAAGCACACCGGCAGTTTCCACTTCATCCTCGACGCCGTCTCCGCCGATCACGACATCAACGCCTATATTCAGCTCCTCCGCCGCGACGGCAACATGACGCTTGTCGGCGCGCCCGAGAAGCCTCTCTCCCTCTCCTCTTTCGGCCTCATCATGGGGCGCCGCAGCCTCTCCGGCTCGCCCATTGGAGGCATCCCCGAAACTCAGGAAATGCTGGATTTCTGCGGCGCCCACAACATCGCCGCCGATGTCGAAGTCATCCCCATCCAGAAGGTCAACGAGGCCTACGAAAGACTCCTCAGGTCCGACGTAAAATACCGCTTCTCCATCGATATGGCCTCCCTGAAATTCATCTCATCGTGATCGGCGAAGGTGCGAGCAGTTTATCCGAATCCGCCTCCACAGAGCAGGAGCTCGACAACCAGAAGATCACCGATCTGGCCCAGTCGGCCGTCTTCGTCGCCAACCCGAAATTCGTTCGCATGCGGGATCAAAACGACAACTCGCAGGTAGGCATCGCCCGCGGACCGCTGCGCACCAATAACACTCGATTGCACCGGTTTGAAGCGTGGGCTCAAGGATCGCCAGAACAGAAAGGCTGGACCAGGGATTCCCCGCGGGAACCCCCGCCCTTTTGCGCCGCGCCCACCCAAAAAGCCCGGGACATGTGCCCGGCGCCCTTCAGGCTGCGAACCTGAATGCGGCGTATCCGAGCAGGGCGCCCATGCCCGACCCGACCAACACGTCGCTCAGAAAATGCATCCCTACAATCACGCGCGAAATCGCCACGTTGGCCGCCAGTATCAGCAGCACCGGCATGATCTCGGGATAGAACGATCCTAACGACAATGCCACCGCGAACGCGGTTGTCGAGTGACCGGAAGGAAATGAGAATTTATCCCGGGTGATGATATTCGCCCAGCAATGCGGTTCGATGTCGCGGGGACGCGTGCGGCAGAATACCCGCTTCACTTTGTGGAACATCACAATGCCCATTGCAACCGCGCAGCCCGAGGCTTCGATGGCACGAAATCGCAGAACATCCGAAGAAAGCAGCACCGCGATTCCCACCATGGCCCAAAGCCAGCCATCGCCCGCACGCGTGGCGCCCAGCATCCACCAGCGGAACCACCGTGGCGCGCTCCAGCGGTTCACCCGCCGCATCAGGTTGTGATCCGGCGCGGATAGTGTTGAAGAGATACGGGCGCGCGAGACGGTCATGATTACAACGCCTCCGAAATCGCAGCCAGCCCTGCGGGTTCCTGGTCGCGGTTCCTCTGTCCCCAGTACCACGCGAAAGCCAGTTCTCTGATGTAATTGCCCAGGGTCACGATCGGCGCCACCGCGAACAACGGGAACGCCAGGGTCATCGCCGGGGTAGCTTTCAGAAGCGATCTGCCGATTCCCCAGACGGCGCTGGTGAGCTTGAAGTAATCGCCCGATTCACCGAACGGCGTGCACTGGCCGCGCCGCATCGCGGTCAAAAACTCTTCCGCGTTGCGAGCCCCCGTAACTTCGGTATAGGTCTTGCCGACATAGCTAAGGGTGTGCGCGTCGCTGCCGCCGATCATAGGCTTGCCGAAGCGCATGGCAAAGTCGGTTGCCAGTTTATTCGCGCAGGCCAGGATCTGGCCGTTCATTGTTTCCACGCCGTGGAAATCGCGCGCAAACATCGCAAAGTCGTCTTCGGTGCGCCTGCCGGTCAGACTCGAATAGATGTGATTCACGGTTACAAACAGCCTGCGCTCAACGGCGTAAGCAAGCAGGCTCTCCACATCGTGGCGACGACGCTGCAGTTCCGTGTGATCTGCCTCGGTAATTCCATAAACGCCCGCATGCATCTCCGTGCCGCTGGGCATGGTGCAGGTGACTTCTTCGCTGAGAAAGAAATCGGCGTGATGGCGCAACTCTTCAACTGCGTCGATCGAATCGTGATCGGTTACCGTTATCAGGTCCATACCGCGACGCTTGAGTGTTTCGTAGAGCGCGGCTGGTTCGTTGTAAGACTCTCTGCAAACGCGAGAGAGCACGGGCACTGTACACATGCCCGAATGCACCGTGTGAACGTGGAGGTCGCACCTCATGTCTCCGTTGTAACCGTTGGGCCATTACAAACGCGTGATTTCGAGACGAAACATTTGTGAAGGTGTATGTTATTGACTGATGCCACATGACTTACGCAGCAAAGTCCTTCGCAGCCAACAATGGTGGAGCGGAAAAGAGTATTACAATTTCTCCCGCCGCGCCTGGCTGCGCTCGGAAGGCTTTACCGCCGATGTATTCGAAAACCGCCCTGTCATTGGCATTTGCAACTCGTGGAGCGAGCTGAATAACTGCAACGCCCACCTGCGCACTGTTGCCGAAGCGGTGAAGCGAGGTGTCTGGCGCGCCGGGGGCTTTCCTTTGGAGTTCCCCACCATATCTCTTGGCGAGATGTTCATGAAACCGACATCAATGCTGTATCGAAACCTGATGTCGATGGATGTGGAGGAGTCGATCAGGGCGAATCCTATCGACGGAGTCGTCCTCTTATGCGGGTGTGACAAAACCACCCCCGCGCAACTGATGGGCGCAGCGAGCGCGGATATTCCCGCAATAGTTGTTACAGGCGGACCGATGCTGAGCGGCCAGTGGCGCGACCGCAAGCTTGGCGCGGGCACCGATGGCCGCAAGCTTTTCGATCTTTATCGCCAGGGCAAGCTCAGTGATGAATCGTTGTGCGAAATCGAAGGCGGTCTCGCCCGAAGCGCCGGTCACTGTACTGTCATGGGAACCGCGAGCACAATGGCCTCGGTCGCGGAAGCCCTGGGGATGACGCTGCCGGGCTGCGCCGCGATCCCCGCGCCCGATTCGCGCCGGCTCACGATTGCGGAGCTCAGCGGCCAGCGCATTGTGCAGATGGTTTGGGACGATATCACTCCATCGAAGATCATGACTCAGGAAGCGATTGAGAACGCGATCACAGTGGATATGGCGATCGGGGGGTCGACAAATGCGGTCGTGCATTTGCTGGCAATAGCGGGGCGGCTCGGCATCGATCTGAAGCTCGATGAGTTCGATCGCATTTCAACTCGCACACCGTGTATCGTCAACGTAAAGCCTTCAGGCCAGTATCTTATGGAGGACCTTTTCGCTGCCGGCGGCGTGCCGGTGGTTATGAATGAGGTTCTGCACCTGCTACATGGTGAGGCACTAACTGTCAACGGTAAGACTATACGCGAAAATGTGGCAGGCGCCGAGTGCTGGAATCGCGATGTCATCCGAACTGCCGCTGAGCCTTTGTCATCCGAAGGCGGCACGGTTATTCTCAAAGGCAACCTGGCACCGCGGGGAGCGGTGATCAAACACACCGCCGCCTCGCCTCACTTACTGCAGCACCGCGGTCCCGCCTACGTTTTTGAAACCTATAAAGACATGCATGATCAGATCGATTCACCGGATCTGCCCGTTACGAAAGAAACCATCCTCGTGATGAAGAACTGCGGGCCTAAAGGTGCGCCGGGCTTCCCCGAATGGGGGCAAATCCCCATGCCGCGCGTGCTGCTCGACCAGGGAATCAACGACGTAGTCCGCATCAGCGACGCCCGCATGAGCGGAACAAGCTTCGGAACCGTCGTCCTCCACGCCGCGCCGGAGTCGGCTGTGGGCGGCCCGCTCGCCGCCGTCGAAACCGGGGATGAAATCGAACTCGACACCGCTGGCCGCACCCTGACCCTGCATGTACCGGAAGAAGAAATCGCCCGCCGCCTCGCCGCCCGCCCCGCGCACAAACCGCATTACCAAAGAGGCTACGGCTGGATGTTCCTCCAGCATGTCAATCAGGCGGACGAAGGCTGCGACTTCGACTTTCTGCGGAAATGAAGCACGACACGCGGCGATGGCAACGTTTTCGAGGGCAACGACAGGCGCGGCTGTCGCCGCGCGTCCATGAGACAAAAAATCCTCACGCCCCCAATGAGAATTTTCCCCCGCCACAGCACTACCAGACAGAGATGAAATCCTCGGCTGAAGAACTCCCGACCGGATTCGTGGGCAGATCGCCGCGCATCGTGCAGATTCGCGAGCAGATCGAACGCGTCGGCTTCGGCCGCACCCCGGTCCTGTTTCAAGGCGAAAGCGGCACGGGCAAGGAAGTTGCCGCGCGATCCCTTTACAACGCGGCCCCCCGCGGCCAGTTCGTCCCCATCGATTGCGGCTCGCTCGTGGGCCCTCTCATGGAAAGCGAGCTCTTCGGCCACACCCGCAACGCCTTTACGGGCGCCGGTGAGGCAAAGAAGGGCCTGATCGAGCTCGCCAGCGGCGGAACGGCCTTCTTCGACGAAATCGGCGATCTGCCGATCGAACTACAGGTCAAACTCCTCCGCGTCCTGCAGGAAAAGGAATTCCGGCCGGTCGGCTCGCTGCAGAGAATCCGTGCCGATGTCCGCATCGTCGCCGCGACCCATCGAAACCTCGAGCGCGAAGTGGCCGCGGGCCGTTTCCGCGAAGACCTGTTCCACCGGCTCAACGTCATCCGCATCACGCTGCCGCCCCTGCGCGAACGCAAGGAAGACATCCCGCTGCTGATCGAGCGCTTCCTCGCCGCTTCGGAAACCCGCTACATCCTCACCAACGAGGCCCTCGAAGCGATGATGGCTTACAACTGGCCGGGCAACATCCGCGAGCTGAAGAACTGCCTCGACCGCATGATGGCCCTGAATTCCGGGCCGCTGCTCCACTTTGTAGACTTGCCCACCAGCGTCGTCTATCACAACCGAACTTCCAACTCCAGCGAAATTGCCGCGTTTGCGGGGGGCGGACAACGAAGCGGGAACCCTCAGCAACAGAACGAAATCGTACCGCTCCAGGAGCTCGAACGCCTCGCCATCGCGCAGGCGCTGCGCTACACCAATGGCGATCGCACGGTTGCTGCGCAACTCCTTGGCATCGGGCGGACCACGCTGTACCGTAAGCTGAAGGATTATCGACTTACTGCACAGGATTGCGCTTGACGCCACCTACAGCACCGGAGACTCTCTCTCAGGCGTTGGCGTTTATTCACGCGAGATCCTGAACGGCCTGGCAACCGCGTGCCCGGCGACAGACTGGGACTGGTTCTACCGATCCCAACGTTTTTGGCGCGCCCGCAGCGAACCGAAACCGCCGAATGTGTGCCGTCGATTGCTCGCCGACACATGGGGGAACCGCCGAGCAACGCTGTTTCACGGACTCAACCAGCGCCTCCCCCGCAAAGGCTTCCGGCGCCAGATATCGACCTTTCATGACTTGTTCGTTCTCTCCGGCGACTACAGCACCAAAGAGTTTCGCGACCGCTTTGCAGATCAGGCCCGAAAAGCGGCCGCGGCGTCGGACCTGATCATCGCGGTGTCGGCATTCACGGCATCGCAAGTCGAAACGCTGCTTAGGATTCCGGCCAGCAGGATAAGGGTCATCCACCATGGAGTTCTTCCACGGAAAATCCCGAGCCTTCCGCGCGAGAAAATCGTACTCTGCGTAGGCGCTATCCAGCGCCGTAAGAACCAGACCACGCTGGTGCGAGCCTTTCGCGCTCTGCCGGATGACTGGCGATTGATATTGGCCGGTTCCGAAGGCTACGAAGCCGCAGAAACGCTCGCCGCCATCGACCAAAGCCCCTGCAGGCAAAGAATCCACATAACCGGCTACATCCCTGAAACCGAACTCGCCGAATGGTATGCGAAAGCGATGATCTTCGCCTTCCCATCGCTTGATGAGGGATTCGGTATGCCGGTCCTCGAAGCTATGGCCGCGGGCATACCTGTGATTACAGGCAACCGTTCGTCTTTACCTGAAGTAGCCGGCGATGCCGCGCTTCTCGTGAATCCTTCACAGGAAAGTGAACTTGAAGCGGCCCTCGAAACACTCGGTACCAACGAGCGCCGACGTAATCGATTAATTGAAGCGGGACTCGAACGAGCCCGCCGATTTACATGGAGCAAAGCTGTGACCCAAACAGCCGATGTTTACCGAGAGATCACGCAGTAATTTTATCCGCGTTTATCTGCGGCTAAGCCTCTTCGTCGACCGCGATCCGCAGCGCTTTCAGGAATCGCTGATCCTGAGTCGTGAAACGAACACGCCCGCTCGCCCCGATCTCCTGCGGTTCGGCAAGATCGACATCGTCGCCCGAAGGCTCCTCGCCGTCCTCCCGTTTATTGAATCCGATCGTCGCTTCCAGTACGAGGAAGACGTCATAGCCAGCGCGCTTAATCTCGCCGATAGCTTCGGCAATGCGCTCCGAATCCGACAGCGATTCGTTGATCGCGTTGCCCAGATCCTGCATTAAACCCTTGAGACGATCTTCCACTCCCTGCCCCTTTCCCACTTCCGCTTCTCACGGACAATCCGCTTCCCACAATCTTCAGATGCAAATTCAGGGCCATCGGTTCCGATCCCAATCCGAACCGGAAGTTCCCTTGATTGTACAGTTCCTTTGCGGCGGGTACAAGAATTCTCTTTGGTAGGATGAGGTTGTGCGTACAGACGATATGGCGAAAGCTGCGGGCCGGTTGGCCGGACGATGGCTTCCGGTAGCTCGTTCGGCCGCCCAGAAACAGGCTTCCGCCTTCCACAACCAGTGGGTGCCTGCCGCGAAGCAGTCCGAGGCGTTCGTAAAACACGTCGTTCCCGCCGCTGTAAAACCCCTCCACTCCCTCTGGCACCAGATCCTGGGCTTTGTTTTTCTTGTGTTTGCGGGGCTCGCTGCGTGGAAAGTCTGGCGCAGCACCGCCCCCATCGACCCTCTCATGCTCGCCCTTGTCGTTATCTTTATCATCGTGATGGCGGCCTACGGAATCGCGTCGATAAGAAAATCGAACCGCATCTCGCGGTCCTGAAATGCCACCGGAAAAGCCGGGCGTATACCCCTGGACGCGCGGAATCTACCCCGAAATGTACCGCTCCCGGCTGTGGACCATGCGCCAGTACGCTGGCTTTGGCACCGCCGAAGAGAGCAATGCCCGGTACCGGTACCTTTTGAGCCAGGGAACCACCGGTCTCTCGGTGGCTTTCGACCTCCCTACCCAGATCGGGCTCGACCCCGACCACCCTCTTGCCGCCGGTGAAGTGGGTCGCGTTGGTGTGTCCATCGCGTCACGCGCGGACATGCGCAAACTGTTCCAGGGAATCAGCTTGGACCAGGTTTCAACGTCGATGACGATCAACGCCACGGCGGCGGTTCTGCTCGTGTTTTATGTCCTCGCCGCCCGCGAACAGGGCGCAGATCTGACCCGGCTTCAGGGCACCATCCAGAACGACATTCTGAAGGAATATATCGCCCGAGGCACCTATATTTTCCCGCCTCGACCAGCCATGAGAATCATTACCGATCTTTTTGCATGGGCCGCCCGCAATGTGCCGGAATGGAACACGGTGTCCATTTCGGGATACCACATCCGGGAAGCGGGTTCCACAACGGTACAGGAAGTCGCTTTCACGTTTGCCAATGCGATTGCATATATCGAGGCCGCCATCGCGTCGGGCTTGCCTGTCGATAGCTTTGCGCCGCGCCTCTCATTCTTCTTCAATGCTCACTCCGATTTTTTCACGGAAATCGCGAAATTCCGGGCGGCGCGCCGCCTTTATGCCCATCTGATGCGCAACCGCTTTGGCGCCCAGGACGACCGATCCTGCATGCTGCGCTTTCACACTCAAACGGCGGGTTCCACCCTCACCGCGCAGCAGCCCGATCTGAATGTCGTCCGCACCACCATCGAAGCGCTGGCCGCTGTGCTGGGCGGTACCCAATCGCTCCACACCAATTCCCGCGATGAAGCGCTCGGCCTGCCCACCGAGGAATCCGCGCAACTCGCGCTTCGCACCCAGCAAATTATTGCTTACGAGTCCGGCGTTACCGCCGAACCCGACCCGCTCGGAGGCAGCTATTACATCGAAGCGCTCACCGATCGCATCGAAGCTGAGGCTCTCGATTACATTCGACGCATCGATGAAATCGGTGGTACGCTTGCGGCTATTGAGGCCGGGTTTATCCAGGCGGAAATTCAGCGCTCGGCTTACGAATTCCAACGCGATGTGGAATCGGGCAAGCGCGTGATCGTGGGGGTGAACCGCTTTCAGAGCGATGAAAGTGCGTCGATTCCGGTCTTCCGCGTAAACCCCGCCATCGAACGTGCGCGCGTGGAAGAAATTCGCGCTCTGCGCGCGGGTCGGAACGCCGCGGTGTGGCAGCAGAGTCTAAACGAACTCGAAGCCGCCGCGCGAAGTACCGCCAACCTGATGCCGCGCATCATGGCCGCCGCCGAAGCCGACGCCACGGTGGGAGAGATTTCCGACACTCTGCGGCGCGTTTTCGGCGAGTATCGCGATAACCTGTAACGAATGCGAATCCTGCTCCTGCTCGCCGCGATCGGCGCCGTCGCCTGCGGCAGCGCCGCGCCTCAGCCCGAATCCTCCGGGAAGGTTGTCGAATATACCTACAAAGTGGTGCACGCCTACCCGCACGATCCCATGGCCTTTACCGAAGGGCTCTTCTATCTCGATGGCTTTCTCTATGAAAGCACCGGTCTCGAAGAGCATTCCTCGGTGCGCAAGGTGAGACTCGAAACCGGCGAGGTGGTCCAGAAGCAC
>Ga0302319_10007659_pt1 | contig 21219 bp, 17 predicted proteins | sample Bog_T0_2_FD_203319 | JGI IMG/M metagenome (GOLD analysis project Ga0302319, IMG submission 203319) | Peat permafrost microbial communities from Stordalen Mire near Abisko, Sweden - Bog_T0_2 | ecosystem: Environmental > Terrestrial > Soil > Wetlands > Peat | place: Sweden: Abisko, Stordalen Mire... | reverse complement strand
CCGAGAACCCGATGCCAGGGCACGTTCTTTCCGGCTCGCAAGGCCCATACCACCTGCCGCGCGCAACCGGGAAAACCGCTGGCGGCGGCGACATCTCCATAGGTGGCGACTTTGCCTTTCGGGATGCGGCGAACTGTTTTCAGAATCGCTTCAAACATGCTCGGATTCGGAGCCGGCGGTAGTCCGCGAACCAGGCTCCGTCGCACCAGAGTTCGGGGCGCAGCCGGTTTTCAATCTCGCGAAGCAGCTCCGGTTTGCGTTCCGCCGGGACATCCTCGAAATAAGCGCCGGCGAACATCTCGATCCACTCGCGGAGGCCGCGATCGGGATGCTCCAGCCTGGTCCATCGGGGGAAGGTCTGGCCGATCTCGATTTCGAAACCATGCGATTCGAGCAGCGATGCGTATTCGCCCAGACTTGGATAGAACCATTTATGGCGCGCTGCGAATCCGGCTTCCCACAGCACCTCTTCTATGCCGTGGCTGACTTTCGCAACGTTGCCTTTGACGCCCATCTCGAGCACCAGGCGTCCGGCCGGCTTCAATGCCCGCGCGATGCTCTCAACCGCCTCACCCGCCTCCCGAATCCAGTGCAGCACGGCGTTCGAAAAAATCGCATCGCAAGGTGAATCGACCCGAAAGGTGCGCGCGTCGGCGAGTTGAAATCGGAGCTTCGGGAAGTTTTGCCGGGCCTGCGCGATCATTGAGGGCGAGGAATCGAGACCCGTCACCTCCGCGCCCGCGGCTGCGATGCGATCGGTGAGGTGCCCGGTGCCACAGCCCAGATCGAGGATTCGTTCACCGGGTTCAGGTGCGAGCATCTCCACCAGGTCGGCACCCTTCTTCCAGACGAACGAATGTCGATCGTCATAAAGAGAGCTGTCCCAGACATCGGCCATTAATTCTTTGCCGCCGGCACCAGTACGAAGTAGTCATAGATGGTGCGGGCCACTTCGGCCACCGCTCTTTCAGAAACCTCTTCGGGCCGGTTCGAGGCATTGGTAAAGACCGATATGGCGACGTGGCCCAGATTCGCCGGCAGCGTGATCACGCCCACATCGTTAGCGACTCCGCCCAGCGATCCGGTCTTGTGGGCTACGTCAGTGCCCTGGGGCAGCATGCCTTTGAGCCGCGTCTTACCGGTCTCGCAACGTTCGAGCATGCCGAGCAGAACCTGAGAATTACCGGGCTTGAACAGCTCCTTGTTCCAGATGCGAGCGAGGAGCTTTGTCATGTCGTCCGGGGTCGCGGTATCCTTCGGATCCTTCCATTCGGCGCGCCTCGCCTGCATGTGCTGGTTGTTGGGAACGGCGTTGTAGAGCTTGTCCCACATCTGAAGATTCCACTGCGTCTCCGGAGGAATATTCTTCGCGCCGGTCCAGTCGGAAATCAGGAGCGCGGTGGAACGGTCGATGCGAATCCCAGGCAGTCCGAGTTCCTTCATGCGCGCGGTGACGGCATCGGGCCCTCCCGCTTCGCGCAGCATCACATCGGCCGCCGAATTATCGCTGACGACCAGCATTAGTTCCATCAGATTCTCCACCGAAAGCGCGACACCCGGATGGAACATCAGTTCGCTGATCTTGCCGCTGCCGGGATGAAGGTCGGCAGGCGTGAGGGCAATCATTTTGCTGAGCGAAAGGCTGCCCTGATCCACCAGACTCATGATCTGCACGGCGACAGGTACTTTGAAGGCGCTCGCCATCGGGAAACCCTCATCGCCATGGACGCTGACGGAACGCCCGCTCTCGATGTGGATGGCGCTTACGCCGACAACCCCGTCGGTGGCTTGCGAGACGAACTGAATCTGCCGCTCGAGCCACACCATCGACGAATCGGACGCGGCGTACAGAAGCGGCGCGGCTGCGAAGAGAAAGCCAGTGAGGCATTGCTGAAAAGTCGCGCGCATGAGCAATATGTTAGCGCCGATGGCGATGTAAGTCGGGATCCACCGCGGCGGCCATTGCGGTTTCGTTGAGCGCGTCGCCAAGAAATGTGTTCACTACTGCCGCAGTGGTCGCGGGATTCTCGAGGCAGTCGCGATGCTGCACATCCAGTACTTTGAAATCGATGCGGCTGTCGAGCCACGCGGTGACCTCCGCCATCTCGCGGGCAAACAGAACCCGGAGCCTCTCATCGCTCACATCGGCGCCTGCGCGCCCGGAACTGCGCAGCATTTGGCGCTGACTGGCAATCGTTTCGGCCAAATCGCGATGCATCATAATCACGCGGTACTCGTGCCAGGCAGGCAAATTACGCAGCAAAGCATAAACCACCTTAACGGCTTTGCCCTCCGCCAACCGCACCCAGGAGGAGTCGCGTCGGGTCGCCTTTATCGGCTCAAATTCAAAGTATCCGAGTGGGTTGTTTTCATCGGGCGCACGCAAGCTGTCGGTAAGCACAGGCATCCCTCCGGCCGCCAGCATCTGCATCATGAGGGACGTGCCGGATCGAGGTAATCCCGAAACCACCGTGATCGCCACTGTCAGTTCCGGATCAGATTTCGCGCCAGGAACAGCAGGTTGGCGGGCCGTTCGGCCAGACGCCGCATGAAGTACGGATACCAGGCCTCGCCAAAAGGAATGTACAGGCGCAGCCGGTAACCCTCCATCACTAACTCTCGCTGCAGATCGCGGCGGATTCCGTACAGCATCTGAAATTCAAAGCTTTCTTTGCCGATGCGATGGCTTGCGGCGAATCGCCGAACACCCTCGATCACCCGCTCATCGTGCGTCGCAATAGCCGGATAGACTGCCGCTTCGAGCAGCCGGCCCGCCAGTTGCAGATAGCTGCGGTCTACCTCGGACTTTGCCGAGAACGCCACGCCCGGGGGCTCCAGATAGGCCCCCTTGCACAAACGCACGCGAACTCCCTGCTGGATCAGGGACTCGATATCCGCGGCGCTGCGCAGCAGATAAGACTGGATTACGGTCCCGCAAGCACCGAATCTTTCGTGGAGCCGCGTCACGATGCCCAGGGTTCGATCCGTATAGTGGCTCGCCTCCATATCGATCCTGACGAACCCGCCGATCCCCGCCGCGCGCTCCACCAGCGCCGCGACGTTGTCCTCGCAGTCGGCGGCCGAAAGATCGAGACCGAACTGCGTCAGCTTGAGCGAAACGTTCGGTTCCAGACCCGCCGCGTGAAGTGCATCGAGCATTCGCAAATACATATCCCGGCAGGCCCTGGCCTCATCGAGAGTTCGGACGTTTTCTCCCAGATAGTCGAGTGTGGCGGCGATGCCCTCACTACGAATTCGTACGCATGCAGCCAGTGCCTCATCCAGCGTTGAGCCCGCGACGAAGCGCGCGGAAAGGCCACGTGCAAGGGGCGACGTTTCCATCCAGTTACGCAGCGCAGGCTGGCCGGACAGATAGAGAAGCATGCGTCGCAGCGGCATTCATCTCGATGGTACGTCAGGTCAATGGTACGTCAGGGCATGGAATTGAAAACCAGCACACGCGTCACGGAGCGGAAGCCCATCCGCTCATACAACCCCAAACCATGTGCCGTGGATTGCAGCACGAGCAGGTCGGCCTCGCCTTCGGCTTCCACCACATGCCGGGTAATCGCTTCGGCGAACCCGTGTCTACGATGATCGGGCGCGGTGGCCACGTTATAGAGCCCCAATACACCGCCTGTTCGGACGCAGGCGGCGGTTGTCACCGGCAAGCCGTTCAGGTATCCCACCCAACAACTGAAGCGCGATCGTGCCGCCGGCATATCCGAATCGAAGACTTCGGTGAACCAGTCCATCGGCACGTGGAAACAGACGGCGCCGATGCCGTGAAAGTCCGACAGAGCACGCTCCGATTCCACCCGCACAATATCGAGCTTCGGCAGAGCTCGCTTCACTCCGCGAAGTCTCGCAGCCGCCATTCCCGGCATATCGGCGCAAAGCCGCAGACTCGCGACTTCGCACTTCCGGCTGAGGACGCGCCGAACCGGCCCTGACAGCCAGTCTTCGCAGACCCACAAAGACCAGCGCGTCCCCCGCGACCGGAAATGATTTGCGGCGCGGTGCAGACGGTCCTCCAGATCCGGCACGCTGTCGACGGGTCCGCTCAGAAAAGCGGCGTTAAACATCTGGAACTTCACGCCGAGCGATGCGATCGAAACGCCGGGAAGTTCCAGCACATCGCCGCGCGGCCGGCCTTCGGCCAGAACGCGAAACGACTCCCTCAAATTGAACTCCACCGGGTGAAAGTCCACTGCGCGCAGTATATGATGCAAGACTATGGCAACCATCGCGCGCGGCGAAGCGGGCATTTTCGAGAGGCCGACTAAGGTCCGTTACTGGGTGGTTTTTTTCGCGGTCACGCTCGCAATCATCACCTATATCGATCGGGTTGCGCTGAGCCAGGCGGCGCCGACGATTCGGCAGGACCTGGGCCTGACCAAGCAACAGCTTGGTCTGGTGTTTACTTTTTTTTTGATCGCCTACGCGCTGTTCGAAATCCCCAGCGGCTTTCTGGGAGACCGCCTCGGCGCCCGCAAAGTGCTGATGCGAATCGTCATCTCCTGGTCTGTCTTCGTTGCCGCGACGGGGCAGGTCTTCAACTGGATGTCGCTGATGATAGTGCAGACGCTCTTTGGCGCCGGTGAAGCAGGAGCGTTTCCGAACATCGCCAAGGCTTTTTCCATGTGGCTTCCCCAGGACGAGCGTGTGCGCGCCCAGGGCATCGTGTGGCTGAGCGCACGGTGGGGCGGCGCGTTCACCCCGGCAATTGTTTTTCTTATTTTCCAGGTGGTTTCCTGGCGGACGGCCTTCGGCATTTTCGGCTGTATCGGTGCGGTTTGGGCGGTTTTCTTCTATAGATGGTTTCGCGACAGGCCGAGCGATAACCCGGGCGTTAACGTCGCCGAACTCGCGCTTCTCAGCCACAACCCCGCCCATGGACACGGGTCTGTGCCCTGGGCGAAGTTCGTCCGCTCGAAGCAAGTGTGGATGCTCGCGGGGCAATACTTCTGCCTCTCGTACAGCTGGTATTTCGCCATCACCTGGCTGCCCACCTATCTGAAGGAGGCACGCCATCTCGATCCGACCGCTCGGGAGTTCCCGATCCTTGCCGGGCTGCCGCTCTTTCTGGGCGGGATCGGATGTCTGCTTTCGGGTTTCATCTCGAAGCCGCTAACGCGCCTGACTGGCAGCGTCACTATGACACGACGCGTTCTTGGATGTATCGCGTTCATCGGGGCCAGTTCCATGATTTTTCTCTCCACCATGCTGAAGAATCCTGTGTACGCGGTGGTGGCGTTTGCGCTCTCCAGTTTTTCGAACGATTTGGCCATGCCTGGGTCGTGGGGGGCATGCATGGACGTCGGCGGACGCAGCGCCGGAACGCTCTCCGGCGCCATGAACATGAGCGGCAACCTGGGAGGAGCGCTGGCTTCGTCGGCAGCTCCCTTCATTCTTTCGAGGACTCATGACGACTGGAATGTAGTCCTCTATGTGGCCGCCGGCGTTTATTTTGTCGGCGCCTTTTTCTGGCTGTTTATCGATCCCGTCACGCCTATCGATCACGCGGAACGCGCGGTCGAACCCGATGCCGACGACGTGGTTCCGCTCGTCCCCTAATCGTCGGAGTTCGGAATCGACCTCTTGCCGCGCTTACTGAAAAACGCACCGGCAACCAGGAACATCCCGGCCACCACACCCGCCGCAATCCTCGGTAAATGATCCGGCGGAGCGGGCGGTTCATACACGACACCGTGCTCATTTGTCTTCGCCGGAGCCTCGACATAGCGACCGTGTTCCGGAGGAGTGAAGGAATTCGCGAAGGCCTCAAGTTCGCCAGACACATGAGAGCCCACCACCGGCTCGCCATGTCCGCATGCCAGCACCGAAGGCTTCAAATCGGCAAGCCTGCGCACGGAATGCCGAGCCTTCTCCCAGTCGAATGTAAACGGCGACGGCGGGCGCGAAATCTTCTGCTTTTGTCCGACCAGACCGTACCAGGAATCCAGATCCGCCGTGGCCAGCGCATCGCCCGCTACCAGCGCCCGGTCGGCCGGACGGAAGAACGAGACGTGCCCCGGCGCATGGCCCGGCGTGAATATCGCCTGCCATCCCTCGGCGCCCGGTACTTCATCGGAATCGGGCAAGTCCCGCAGTACCTCAGAAATATTGTTGGTGCCGTTGGGAAAGAAGCGGCTCAGGAACGCCATCGCGCCGCCCACTGTCGGGTCCTTCCTCGGATACGCCGACTTCCCGGTAAGATACGGGAATTCCAGTTGGTGCGCGTAGACGGGCACATTCCAGTGCTTCGCCAGTTCCAGCGCTCCCGCCGAGTGATCGAAATGCCCGTGGGTGAGCATGATCGAGCGAGGCCGGGAGTCGGCGCCAAAGCGCTCCCCGGCGGCTTCGCGGATCGCATCCGCATAAGCCACCACGCCCGTGTCAACCAGTGTCCACGCATGCTTGTTGCCCAGAAAATAAACGTTCGAAATGCTTGTGCGGAGATAAGCCAGATCCTCCGCAATCTCACACGCCTTCATAACTCCATTGTGCTTTGCGCGCTCAGTCAGCCCAATAGGCCCGGCGCGCACGTATGCGAGCATCCTTACGATTCGGCAGGGAAACGGCTATTTCATGCATGCCTTTGGAGGCATTCTCCGGCGGCGGGAAACTGAGGATGTACTGACTGTGAACGTCCGCGCCCAGCGCCTCAACCGCCTTCTCGATACCGCGCTCGCGCAGAAACGAATAGTCTCTTCCTCCCGTCGCCTGGGTCAGCGCGAGCGCATGGTTTATCTTTCCCAGCCGGAACAGCTCACTAAATACGGTCAGATAATTCGTGCCCGAAGGAGGCGGCAGATCGTCGGGATCTGCTATCCATGCCATGCTCGATGCCGAGTAAGTCGCGGCGAACACCTCTACACCCTGGCGCTCCACTGCCTGCACAACCTGCTCCAGATGCGCGTTGCTGCCGCGGTCTTTGCTCTCGGAAATCAGAAGCAGCACGCGCCGGCCTTTGCGCTCTTTCATCAGATCCGCCGCGTCGACGACGGCATCCAGCATGCGCGCCTGCATGTTCGCGTGAGGGCTTCCCGTAATCTCCAGCCCCTTAACGGCCTTTTGGATCGCGTCGCTGTTGCCCGTGAAATTCAGGCGCCAGTTCACCTCATCGTCGAACGTGACCACGGCCGCTTCGCCGCGCCGGCCGATGACAAGCGGCATGATCATCCCGCCGATGCGCCGAACCTTGGTCAGCGCCGGCTTTGAGATGCCCGAGGTCTGGACGGCGATCACAAGAGAGATGGGCGCCATACCCGTGCCGAAGGTATCGAGTACAGTTTCGCGCGGGGCGCCATCGTCGGTCACCAGGAAATCCCGCGCCGTCAGGCCGTCCACGTTCGCACCTTTCGCGTCGGTAACCGCAACCGGCACCTGCACCACGCGAATCTCTGTCCTGAAAGAACGTTCCTGCCCAGCCACGACACATGTCAGGCCTGTGGCGAGACACGCCAGTAATGTGCGCAATTTCATCGCGCACGGACCTCCCGCACGACTCGCTCAATGGCCGCAACAACCACATTTGAAGCGTCCAGCTGGATCCAGTGGCCCGAATCCTTCACAACCAGCGCTTCCCCCCGCGAAGAGAGCCGGGCATCCGCCGCATGCTCGCGAACCTCCTTACCCGCCGACAGGACCACCACCGGCAAGTCGCCCAGCGAACGTCCGCTATCCAGTTGCCTCACGCTCGCCGGCAAACTCTCCAGATTGCCCGCCATCGCGCTAAAGGATCTTTCCCTGCTCCAGTGCCATGCGATCGCCGGCCAGTGCTCCTTCGGCATTTTCCGCACCTCTCCCACCAACCGGTCGGTCACGCTCGCGCCGTTACCTGCCGAGACGCGCGCCATCAGTTTGGGAATGCGTTTCGAACCGCTCCTCAGAAGCGTCAGAGCGATGCGCACAATCCCGAGCCTTGCCAGAAGCGCGCCACGCCGCGAGAGCATCGCCCCGCGCTGCAGGATACGCCGCTTCTCTTCAGACATTTCGCGCCACTCGCCGCGCACCACGGGATCCACCAATACCAACCCGGCTACGAGTTCGGGAAATTCCTGCTGGCAAATTCGAACGATCAATCCGCCGTAGGAATGCCCGACCAGAACGTAGGGACCGGGATACCCGGCGCATGCCAGCATTAAGATCAGGTCGAGTGCCGCGTCCCGTGCCGTGCACACAGGCCCGGCGTCGCTCCAGCCAAATCCCGCGCGGTCGTAACTCACCACAGTCGTCAGAGGCGTCAATTTTTCCTGCACGAGCGACCAACTCACCGAACTCGCCGCAATACCCGCCTCCAGCACCACCACCGGACCGCCGGTTCCGGTCGCATGGACGTGAAGCGCGCGGCCGCCCACGTCGACCATCCGCCCCGGCGGCGCGATCTTCATCCGGTTACGCGATGAAGCTTCATCAGATTCGTCGAACCTGCCCGCCCCACCGGTTGTCCTGCCACGAAGACCACCTTGTCGCCCGGCTTCAGCAGACCGCGCTCTACCAGCAGCGTATCCATTTGTCCCAGCATCTCGTCCGTGGATAGTGTATCGGGCGCGAGCACCGGCGTCACGCCGAAGTTGACCAGCAGCCTGCGGACCGTGTCCATCGAAGCCGTCATCGCGATAATCTTCACCGGCGGCCGGTACCGCGAAATCAGCCGCGCGCTGTAGCCGCTGTCGGTGAAAACAACGATGGCTTGTACACCGGCCGCGCGCGCCGCATTGAACGCGGCGTCCGCCACCACGTCCGAATCGGACGAACCCGCGATGTGCGGGAGGTCTACAAACCCACGTCGCCGGATGCCGCGCTCTGCCTCCGCGGCGATACGCGACATATATGCGACGGCTTCTACCGGATACTTGCCGATGGAAGTCTCGGCTGACAGCATCACCGCGTCCGTCCCATCGTAGATCGCATTCGCCACATCGCTTACTTCGGCGCGTGTCGGGTTGGCGTTCTCGATCATCGATTCCAGCATCTGAGTGGCCGTAATCACGAAGCGATTGCGCCGCCGCGCGCGACGGATCAGCCGTTTCTGAATCGGCGGCACCATTTCGAGCGACATTTCGACGCCCAGATCGCCGCGCGCCACCATGATGCCGTTGGCGACATCGAGAATCGCGTCGATATCGTTCACCGCTTCCGGTTTCTCGATCTTCGCGATGATGGGCACGCGCGCGTTGCCCATGTGCTCCCGGACAGCCCGCACATCGGCCGCATTGCGCACGAACGACATGGCGACGAAATCCACGTTCTCGGCCATTCCGGCTTTCAGATCCGCCAGATCCTTCTCGGTCAGCGAGGGCGCGCTTACCTTGACCCCCGGCAGATTGATGCCTTTCTGATTGCCGATCGCCCCTCCCGAAACGACATCGAAGTCCACCGACCCGCCGTCGGTCGATCTCGCCCGCAATGTCACCGCGCCATCGTTCAGCAGCACGCGGTCGCCGCGCTTCACGTCGCTCGCGAACTGCCGATAAGTCGTGGATGCTTTCTTATCGTCGCCCAGGATCTCTTCGGTAGTAATCGTAAAACGTGCGCCCGTCTGCAGCACGCACTTCCCTTCCGCAAATTTGCCCAGGCGGATTTTCGGGCCCTGCAAATCGAGAAGAATCCCCACCGCCTTCCCGGTAGCCTTCTCCGCTTCCCTTACGGTTTGAATACGCTTCGAGTGTTGTTCCCATTCGCCGTGCGACGCATTCAGACGGAAAATCTGACTGCCCGCGTGAATCAGAGCCGCCACGGTTTCCGGCGAATCGCTTGCCGGTCCGAGAGTCACCACAATTTTCGCGTTGGCCATGTTTCATTGAGGATAGCGGAAGCCTTCGGATATGAGCCTGGACGCGTTACCATGCAAACTTGAACGACTACTTGCTTTCCTTCATCCTCGGCATCGTCGAAGGCCTGACCGAGTTCCTGCCCGTCAGTTCCACGGCGCATCTGCGCATTGCGGAAGCGCTGCTGGGCGTGAATCTGGAAGACGGCTACTGGAAGATGTTCTCGATCGTGATTCAGCTCGGCGCCATCCTGACCTTACCTATCTATTTCTGGCACCGGATTATGCGATTCTTCATCACCTTCCCGCGAGGTTCACGCGGTGATCGCACTTTCCTGACGCACCCACTTACCCTGACCGCCATTGCATTCATCTGCACGGCGGGGCCGTCCTATCTGCTGACGAAGGTGATCGGCAAGAACCTCGAAAACCTTTTCATGATGGGCGTGGCATTCATTGTTGGCGGCATCGTGATGTGGATCATCGATGCCCTGTACGGCGGGATCCACAGCGGCGCCAGCGAGCACGAAGCCGCGCGGGAAATCGAAGAGATGGGTATTGGGCGGGCCATCTGGATTGGTCTCTGCCAGATCCTTGCGCCGCTGTTCCCTGGCACTTCGCGTTCGATGGCGACCATCGCGGCAGGCCAGTTGTCCGGTCTTTCGCGCACTGCCGCGCTGGAGTTCTCGTTCCTGCTGGCGATTCCGACAATGGCAGTGTCGACAGGCTACGAATTTCTGAAATTTCTGCATCCCGGTCACGGCGAGGCCAGCACGGCGCCCCGCCTCGACTCGCACGGACTTGTCGTGCTGGCCATCGGGTTCGTCGTTTCTTTCGTGATTGCCTACGGGGTTGTTGCGTGGTTCATGGGCTGGGTGCGCAACCGGGGTTTCGTACCGTTTGCGATTTATCGATTGCTTGCGGGAACGGCGGTAATCTTCTGGGCGCTCAAAGGCGCGCACTGATCAGTCGAGATCCGCAAACAGTTCGTTGAGAGGAATCCGAATCGGCGAACCCGGCACTTCCGGAACCCCGGAATCGTCCCTCTGCCGTTCAGCCACCCACGCCTTTGAGGTGGAACCGGGCGCGTTCGCATCGCGCCGTGCGGATCGTCCTCCGACGTGCGCGTCGAAGCAGTGGTCGATTCGAAGTAGGAGCCTTGTGGGTGCGCCAGGTCGCGCAGGCTTCGGGATCACGCGCTCCCACTAGCCAATCGTCCGGGGCTAATCCTGCCGATTCCTGATAGACTTTCAGTGCCCTTGCGTTATCTCATCCCCATCCTGCCGCTTCTCGCGCTGCTGAGCCCGTCGGCCACCACGCCTTCGTTCCAGACAACTGTGCAGCCGTTTATGGCGAAAAACTGCTTCGCCTGCCACAACGGCCAGATGAGCAGCGGCGGCCTGAACATGCAGACGATGGTGGCGGACGGTTCAGTCCTGAAGAATCGCGACGAGTGGGAGAAGGTGCTGAAGCGGATTTCTTCGGGCGAGATGCCGCCGAAGTCCCTGCCGCGCCCGAATGAAGCCGAGTTGAAGCAGGTCACAGGCTGGCTTCAGGCCGAGTTCGACCGTGCCGATAAGAACGCGAAACCGGATCCGGGCCGTGTGACCGCGAGACGCCTGAATCGGGCCGAATACAACTACACGGTGCAGGATCTTCTGGGCATTAGCTTCGAGCCCGCCGCCGATTTTCCGCAGGACGACGCCGGATATGGTTTCGATAACAATGGCGATGTTCTTTCGCTTTCGACCGTCCAGATGGAGAAGTATCTCTCGGCCGCGGAAACCGTCGCGCGGACAGCGGTCTTTGGCGCTCAGTCCGCGAAGCCTGTGACGGCGCGATATCAGCCGTTCGGGCGGCGGCGTCCAGGCGATTTCGACAACCTGTTCTTCAACACGCATCCGTGGCTTTCGCTTACGAACTATGACGAGAGCGGCCTTATGATGCCGAACGCCTTTCATGTGACGCATCGGTTTCCGCTGACCGGAGACTACGTGATTCGCGCGACGCCGGATAACGGGAATCGTCCGGGCGGTTCAGAGCCGCTTGAGATGGCGGCTTTTGTCGATGGCGTGCAGGTCGGGCTAACGTCGATTGACGGGCAGCTTGAGGGCAAGACTCAGGAGTTTCCGGTCCATGTGACGGCGGGCGAGCATTGGGTGGCGGTTGGATTTCCGCGCCAGTTCGAAGGTTTGCCGCCGCTCTATGGCGGGAAGAACCCTTCGAAGCGGCCGATTCCTGCGGGGCGGGGAGGGCGGGGCGGACGCGGCATCCCGGGCGCGGCTCCCGGAGGAGGCGGCGTTCTGGGCGCCAATGGCCGCGGTCGCGGCGGCGCAGGTGCGGCGAATAATAACGACGATGCGGCGAATACCACGTTCTTCACTCCGCCGGGAGCGCCTCCGGGAACGGTGCTGGCGCGCGTCGACAATATGGGCCTTCAATCGATGGAGATCGGAGGGCCGCGCAACGCCGATACGAAGCCATCGCCTGAAAGCCTGAAGAAGATCTTCATTTGCGATCGAACAACTCCCGGCTGCGACCGCCGGATCGTTTCGCATCTGGCGCGCCTCGCCTACAGGCGTCCCGTGACGCCGACCGAGATCGATCGACTGATGGCGCAGGCCAATCGAGCAAAGCTGCGCGGGGATTCGTTCGAAGAACAGATCGCGGTGGCCATGGAAGCGATGCTGGTTTCGCCCAGCTTCCTGTTCCGCGTCGAAAAAGATCCGCCGGCAAAGAGCGTCGAAGTCTACCGGCTTAACGATTACGATCTTGCCTCGCGCCTGTCGTACTTCCTCTGGTCGAGCATGCCGGATACGGAGTTGATGCATGCCGCGGACCTGGGAACCCTGCATCGCCCGGAAGTACTGAACGCGCAGGTGCGGCGCATGCTGAAGGACGAAAAGATTGCCCGGCTGGTGGACAACTTCGGCGGCCAGTGGCTGCAGTTCCGCGCGCTCGAATCCCACGTGCCGGATTTCTACAAGTTCCCGCTCTGGGATAACTATCTGCGCATGTCGGCCGTGAAGGAGACCGAGCTTTTCTTCGGCAGCATCATCCATGAAGACCGGCCGATCACAGATTTTCTCAATGCCGATTACACCTTTGCGAACCAGTACCTGGCGGAGTTCTACGGGCTGCGCGATGTCAAGGGCCCCGAGTTTCGAAAGGTGAGCCTCGAAGGTACACCCCGGCGCGGGCTGATGGGACAGGTGAGCGTGCTGACGGCTTCTTCTTATGGAAACCGAACCTCGGTTGTGTTGCGGGGCAAGTGGATTCTGGAGAATATTCTCAATGCGCCTCCACCGCCGCCCCCCGCCAACGTGCCGGATCTGGATCAGGCGAAGGTGGGTGAAGATGCCACTCTGCGCCAGCGCATGGAAGTGCATCGCGCCAACGCGGTCTGCGCTTCGTGCCACAGCAAGATGGATCCTCTGGGCTTTGGGCTTGACAACTTCGACGCGATCGGGAGTTGGCGCGATAAGGATGGCAAATCGCCGATCGACGCTTCGGGTGCGTTGCCCGGCGGAAGGGTTTTCCGCGGGCCTGTGGAACTGGCGACAATGCTGAGTTCCCAGCGCGACGCGTTCGCGCAATGCCTGACGGAGAAGATGATGACGTTCGCGCTGGGGCGCGGCGTAGAGCCTTCGGACCGGCTTGCGGTGCGTAAAATAACAGCAGGCGTTGCCGCCGGCCAGTATAAGTTTTCGTCGGTGGTTTTGGGCATCGTGAACAGCACGCCTTTTCAGATGAGGCGGGCGGACCGAACGGGCGCTCAGACCGTGGCTCACAGATGATACGCAGAGGTGGAAGATGATCGTCACGAAGAAGCATTTATCGCGGAGAACGCTGTTGCGCGGGCTGGGCGTTTGCGCCGGACTGCCGATGCTCGATGCCATGATTCCGGCCTTCGCAGCGCCCGCGCGCCTGGGCCCTGAGAAGGCTGTGCGCGCTGTGTTCGTCTATGCGCCGAACGGCATGACGATGCGCGACTGGACTCCGGCCACCGCTGGCGCGGACTACGAGATGACCCCCATCCTCAACGTCTTCGAGCCCTTCCGCAGGGACATGTTGGTGCTGAGCGGGCTGATGGACCACAACGGCAATGCCCTTGGCGATGGCGGCGGAGACCACGCCCGCGCGGGCGGGAGTTTCATGACCGGCGTGCACCCGAAGCATACCGCGGGCAAAGATATTCACGTCGGCATTTCCGCCGATCAGGTGGCTGCGGACGCCATTGGAAATAAGACTCGGCTTCGTTCGCTCGAACTGGGTTGTGAAGATTCCCGCACGGTGGGCAATTGCGATTCCGGCTACAGCTGCGCTTATTCGAACAGCCTTTCCTGGCGCGGTCCTTCCACTCCGAATCCTCCTGAAACGAACCCCCGTGCGGTGTTTGAACGGCTATTTGGGAGCGACGATATTACCCTCGCGCCTGAGGTTCGCGCGAAGCGTCTGGCGGACCGCAGGAGTATTCTCGACGGCGTGCAGGAGCAGGTCCACTCGCTTCTCGGTACAGTAGGCGGCGCCGACCGGCGCAAGATGGACGAATACCTGACGGCCGTACGCGAAGTGGAAATGCGCATCCAGACAGCGGAGAAGAGCAATGTCGCGGAAGTGCAGCCCGGCTTCGAGAGGCCCGAAGGCATTCCGTTCGAATACGGGGCTTACGCGAAGATCATGTTCGATCTGGCCGCGATGGCGCTGCAGTCCGATGCCACGCGAATTGTCACGATCGTGCTTGGCCGCGAAGGCAGCCTGCGGACTTATAACGAAATCGGCGTGCCCGACGGCCATCATCCGCTTTCGCATCACGGGAATCGGTCCGACTGGCTGGACCGGCTTTCAAAGATCAATCAGTTCCACACCCAGTTGTTTTCGGGATTTGTGGCGAATCTGAAGGCTGCGCCCGATGGCGATGGCACGGTGCTCGACCACAGCATGGTGCTTTATGGCAGCGGCCTCAGCGACAGCAACCGGCATCTGCACGAGAACCTGCCGATCCTTTTATTCGGACGCGGCGACGGCAGCCTCAAGCCCGGCCGCCATATTGTCTACGACAAACCGACGCCGATGACCAATCTGTACCTGACGATGCTGGACCGCATGGATGTTAAGGCTGAGAGCATTGGCGACAGCACGGGCAAGGTCGAACACCTGACCGATCTTTAACTCGGCTTCCTGGACGGCGTATCGATCTGGACGAGGTTCGTCGCTCCGCTCGTATCGGGGGCTTCATCGTCGTCCAAACCGGGCTCTTCGTAGTCTGGCGCCAGTACAGCCCAGATCATATCCAGCTTGTCCTGCAATGCGCTGTTCTGTTCTTCGAGCTCGCGAATGCGCTCGAGCAGTTCGTTCTCTCTTCCGGCCATACCTTTAATTCTCGCTCTTAAGCGGCGCGAGGCAAAGAGATTCCGGAGGGGATGGTAACCCCGTGGACGTCGATGGGCAGTGCGAGGCCCCAGTTATTCGATCCGATGAGCCGCGTGAAAGTATCCCTGCGATAGACCGTTGCAGACAGCGGTTCAGGGAGCGATTGAAGCCAGGTTCGCCGGTGCTCGATATAGCGCGGCAGGCAGCGGGCTTCGCCTGCGCCGCCTGCATGGCGGGGTCGGTGCTCGCCTTTTCGAGAATGCTTCGAAAGGCTTCGTCACGATCGAGAGCGCAGTCTTTGTTTTGAACCCGCGGAAGCCAGGGTCGCAGCGAAGCGGCGAATTTCGCGTCCGAGCGCTCGCAGTAGGCATCGAGGAGAGAGAAAAGCGTCCCACTGCCAAGCGCGGCCTGGCTTCGGCCATACGACAAATGCCCTGCGTCTCCGGGAAGGACGGTCAACGCGGCATAGTTGCCGCAATCCTTCCGGTCTCGAATATGTTGACGATAGCTTTGATCGTTTGTTTTTGCAGATCCGTCATGCGCCCGCTGCTCCTGGCATAAGAGATAGCAGGCAAAGGTGGAGCGGGCGTTCGAATTTGCTCTAAACCACTGAGCCGATTCAGGAGATTTTTTCAGATAGTTGTGAATGGCAGATAGAGGTTCCGGCACCTTCATTGCACGCGGACAGCCTAACGGCCGTTTTGCAATTCAAAGCCAATTCCCCGGGGCTTGGCTCTTCTGCAGTTCGAAGCCAATTTTCGACTCCTGATCGTTTTACAATTCGAACCCAATTTTCGGAGCTTCCGGCGTTTTACAATTCAAACCCAATCTTAGGGGGACCGTGGCTGAATTACAATTCGAATCATCTATGACCACGGGAGCGGTCACCCCTGGGGATGAAAATGCCCGGGGGCACCTCTCGGAGATGGTCTGAGCTCCGTGAATTGCTTTTCTGTAACGTATTTATTCTAAAGAAGGCGTACTTGTATTTTCGTAAGAAGCCAATTTTCGAGGCTTGGCCGTTTTTGCAATTCGAACCCAATCTTCGGAGGGCGCCGGCAAAACTACCGATTCTGCCTTACCTGCCTGGATTGTTGCACGGGGGCGGGCTGAAACGCGCGATTCTCGGGCTAAGTTGTTGAGCGGCTTCGCAATTAAGTTTGTGACTCAGTGGTGGCGCAACTCCGAATCCAGATCTGTCAACGCCTGGGCGTTGCGCTCGGGATCGTCGAGATCCCGCTCCAGGCGCCGCAAGGCGACTCCAAGGACATCGCGATGATGCAGCCTTGAGCCGAACTCGCCCTCGCTCAGTCGCAGCCACAGACCGTGAAGGCGCTGAACGTCTTCGGGCCACAAACGCGGCGGATGGGGGCCGAGGTTGACGAAGAACGAAGCTTTATCGGGCGACAGAATCTCGAGCGAAAACGCGTGCCGGGGCTCGGGCAGTTTCTCCCACGCCAGACCGATTCTGCGCGCCAGTTCCGCAGTCTCCATCCGGAGCGATCCGCCGGTCACCACCCGCGAAGCCTGCAGCGTTTGAGCCGTCTGCACGATCGCTTCGAAGGGATCCGTGCTCGGCACCACCAGCAGTTCCACGGTCTTGCCTTCCTTCTCGGCCGTCTCAACCACCTTCGAGAACAGTTCGCGCTCGTAGTCGGTAAACAACTGGTTCTGGGCCAACTGATACTCACCGGCGCCCGAGGTGACCTGGCGCACCGTCATCACCACAATGTCGTGCCGGCGCATGTTGGTCTTATGAACGACAGAACGCAGGTGCGAGAGATTGTTGACGTCGCGAACCGCGACCAGAATCGCTCCCGGCCGGGCTTTGAGGCTGGTCGACTCCACTTCCGGCTGCAGATCGAGATTAAACTCTTCAAGGCCGTGCTTCTGCAGGAGGTGCTTCTTGCGGTTGACGTGTTCGGAGACAGTGAACACGATGAACAGGACGATGGTGAAGAGGATTCCGTATTTGGTCGCCACCTGTTTCGAGAACAGGTTCACGATGGCTGTGATGCCCAGCAGCAAAGTGGTGGCGCCGAGTCCGACCGGAATCTCGACTCCGCCGATAGTGATATTGAAGGGGAATTTATATTCCTGATCGTGCCGGTGATAGCGCAGCACCAGCACGCCGAGGGCTTTGAGGAAGAAGCTCCAGACGACGCCGAAGGCATAAGCTTCACCAAGCAGATACATGTCGCCGCCGCTCAGAAGGATAGTCCCGATCTGCAGCAGCGCAATCAGGTTGATGATTCTCGAGGTGGTGCCAAAACGCCGGTGGGGTTTTCGGAACCAGTCGATCAGGACGCCGTCTTCGGCGACGCGATTCATGACGCCGTTGGCGCCGATGATCGAAGTATTCACCGCGCCGGCCAGAATCAGGACGCCGACAAAGACCACGAATACATGGAAGCCGAGGCGCAGAACTTCAGGTCCTGCGAGGTGCATGGCAAGGCCGCCCAGCAGGTCGTCCACATAAGACGGCCGGATCTTATCCGGAATGATCATCGCGGCAAACAGCGTGATCAGGCCCGTACCGATGGCGGCGTAGACACAAACGATATTGCCGGTGATCTTGAGGTTCTTCAGTTTCGGATAGGCGATCTCGCGGTAGACCTGCGCCAGCGTCTCGAAGCCTGACATGGAAAGCAGCGAGTGGCCGAAGGCGATCATCACGGCGATAAACGGAATTTGCGGCCAGAACGTGCCCTTGAACCAGCCGAGCGCAGTTGGGCTGAAATGAATATGCGAGGGAGTCGGCAGCGGCGGAATCTGGGCAGGACCGCGCAGGATCAGGGTCAGCGGACACCAGATCAGAAAGATCACCACCATCACGGTGGTGATTTGCATGATGCGCAGCGCCTTGCCGCTCGATTCGTGCATGCCCTTGATGTTTTCCCACCAGAAATAGACTGTGACCAGGACGGCGAACCCGGCGGCGAACCAGTTGGCTTCAAGATGGAATTTCGAATGGGTCAGGGCAGCAGTTTCGTTAATGAGGCCGGCGAGATACTGGCCGGCGCTGACCACGCTGATCGGACCGGTGAGGATGTAATCGAACAGGAGCGACGAAACCGAGATGCGCGCGACGAACGGGCCCATCGAGTCGCGGACCACGACATAAACGCCGCCGCGCACGAACATGGAAGAGCTTTCGAGGTAGACCGACCGCACCGCGAAGCTGAACAGCATGACCCCCAGAACGAACCATGCCGCGCTTTGGCCGACCGCCTGTTCGGCAATGCCGCCGGCATAGAAGGCGGAGGATGCAAGGTCGCTCAGGACGATGGAAGCGGCTCGCCAGAACGAAATAAACGCCAGCGCCACCGTGGTCGCGACGACTACTTTCGCGCCCGGTCGACTGGCCGGTTGAGATGTCATATCGGTCTGAGATTTATTCTAGCGGTAAGCTTCAGGCCGGGGGCTCGATTTCCTTAGGGACGACCTTATCCGGCCCATGCTCCTGAATGGTTGACACGACCTGGGTCAGAATATCGCCGGCGCAGTCTTCCTGGAGTTCCTGCTGCAGGCGCCGCAGGGCCACGCTCACCACATCGCGGTGCCGCAGCTCATTGCCGACGCCTTTGTCGATCAGTTCCAGCCACAGCCGGTGTGTAAGATCCACATCCTCCGGCCACAAGCGAGGCGGGTGCGGCCCGAGGTTGAAATACATGGACTGGTTCGGGTCCGGCATCACGATTTCCAGCGAAAGTGATGGCTGAGGCTTAGGCAGCAGTTCCCAGGCCGAGCCGACCAGCCGCCCCTGTTCGGCGGGAGTCAAAGTGGGCGAAAGCGCCGTCACCAGGCGGGAACTCTTCATCAGTGCGGCGGTCTGCACCATGGCGGTCCAGGGATCGGCGCCCGGTACGGCCAGCAACTCCACGTGCTTGCCGGCCTTCTCGGCCAGCGCCACGACGCGTGAAAAGAGATTCGTTTCCGAGTCCGAAAAGACCTGATCGGTTTCGAGTCCGTGCTCCCCGGAAGCGGCCTGAGTGACCATCTTCACGGTGAGCACCACTACATCCTGACGCCGCGTGTCCGTCTTCGACAGCGCTTTTTCCAGGTGTTCCAGATGATGCGGGTTGCGCGCCGCGACCAGGATGTTGCCGGGACGCACATGGAGCGATTCCGGAGTGAGGTCGTCGCTGGCATGAAGCCGGAACTCTTCTTTTTCATGGCCTGCGTGCGAGACCACCGCGTGACGCTTTTTGTTGTACCGTTCGGAGAATTCAAACACCAGGAAGAAAGCGATGGTAAACGAAACGCCCGAGATGGTCGCGACTTCCTTGGTGAGCACGTTAACGATTGCGAGCAGGAAAAGCGCGAAGGTGATGAGCCCAAGTCCTACGGGAACTTCACGTCCGCCGATGTGGAAGTTCAGGGGAACTTTCCAGGCTCGCGCTCCGGGCATTTTGTAACGGAGCACCAGCACGGACAGCGATTTCATCGCGAAGCTCCAGACAACGCCGAACGCGTATGCTTCACCGAGCATGTCGACATTGCCCCGGCTGATCACGATGGTGATGACCTGAAGCACGGCTATCAGGTTAATGATGCGGCTTGTGGTGCCGAATTTGCGCTGGGGTTTGCGGAACCAGTCGGTCAGGACGCCGTCTTCGGCGACGCGGTTCATGACGCCGTTCGATCCGATCAGGGCTGTATTCACCGCGCCCGCCAGAATCAAAACCCCGACCAGTACCACGAAGCCATGGAACAGGAGCTTCATGCCGGTGGGTCCGGCGAGAAACATCGAAAGGCCGCCGATGAGGTTGTCGAGATACTTGCCGCGCTCGGAATCCGGAATCAGCATCACGGCGAAGAAGGAAACCAGCGAGGTGAACACCATGCTGTAGATGAAGATGACGAACCCGGCCTTCTCGAGGTTCTGCAGCTTCGGCGAAGCGATCTCGCGGTTCACCTGCGCAAGACTTTCTTCGCCGCTCATGGCGAGCAGAGAGTGACCCAGGCCCACCAGAATCGCGACCGCCGGAATTGCCGACAATCCCGTGCCTTTCAGCCAGCCGAGCGCGTCCGGGCCGAATTTGATATTGCCCATGCTCGGGAACGGCACCGGCTGGTAGCCCTTGTTGAGGATGGTAACGAGACACCAGACGATCAGCATCACCACCATGACGGTGGTGATCTGCATAATCCGAAGCGCTTTCTCGCTCGATTCGTGAATACCGATGATGTTCTTGCGCCAGAAGTAGAGCGTGACCAGCACCGCGAATCCCGCCGCGAAGTACGGCGGGTTCACATGAGAGAACTGCAGGTGAAAATAATCGATTGCCTCGTTAAGCAGCGCCGCCAGATACAGGCCCGCGCTGACCCCGCTTATAGGACCGGTCAGCACGTAATCGAACATGAGCGCGGACACGGAGAACTTGGCGAGGGTGGCGCCCATAGCCTCGTGCACAACGCGGTAAACGCCGCCGCGGACGAACATGCTGCAGCTCTCGATATAGATCGCGCGTACCGCGTACGAGAACAGCATGATGCCGAGGATGAACCAGGGCGCAGACTTGCCGATGGCCGTCTCGGCGATACCGCCGACGTAATAGGCCGACGACGCAAGATCGCTCAGCACAATCGCGGCGGCGCGCCAGAAAGAAATGAACGACAGCATTACTGTCGTGGCCACGACAACCTTGGTAGCGGTGGAGCCGTTAGAGGGCTGCGCGGATGGCTTCGATTCAGTCAACTCTTATACTCCGTTGGCTTCCCCGATGGAAGTCCACTCTCAAATTTGGCCTGCGGGGTTAGCTGCCGGGCTGGAGCTTGAAAGTACTCTGTCGTTCGACTCAACGGCTCGAAATCGACTGCGCCCCCTTTAGATTCTGGGTCTCCCGCTCCCTTGTGAAGAGGATCACAATGAACTCGGCGTCCCTCAGGTTAGCATGCGCGGGCGTAGCATAAAAAGGTGGACTTCGAGGATCTGGCCCGTTCGATTGTGGAACGTCTTCGCGCTTCGGGCCATGCGGCTTATTTCGTGGGCGGCTGCGTTCGCGACCTGTTGCTGGGGCGTGCGCCGAAGGATTACGATGTGGCCACATCCGCCCGTCCGAACG
>Ga0302319_10007658_pt1 | contig 21220 bp, 17 predicted proteins | sample Bog_T0_2_FD_203319 | JGI IMG/M metagenome (GOLD analysis project Ga0302319, IMG submission 203319) | Peat permafrost microbial communities from Stordalen Mire near Abisko, Sweden - Bog_T0_2 | ecosystem: Environmental > Terrestrial > Soil > Wetlands > Peat | place: Sweden: Abisko, Stordalen Mire... | reverse complement strand
TTCGATCATTCGCCGAAAGAGGTGCGCGGCGCCCTTGATCGGCACGGTATGGTTTCGCCCTCGACCCACGTGCCCTATGACGTGCTCGGCGAAAAGTGGCCGGGGCAGATCGAATCCGCGAAAATCATTGGCCAGAGTTATATTGTTTGTCCCTGGATTCCCGAGGAACTGCGCAAGCAGCCTGACGTCTGGCAGCGTGCAGCTGAGGCTTTCAATCGCGCCGGAGAAGCCAGCCAAAAGGCCGGCATTCAATTTGCCTATCACAACCACTGGTTCGAGTTTCTTCCAACGGCTTCGATCGAGGGAAAACTGCCCTACGATTTTCTCCTCCAACAGTGCGACCCGAACCTGGTGAAGATGGAACTCGATTTGTGCTGGATCGTCGTGTGCGGCGGAGATCCGGTCAAGTATTTCGACCGCTATCCCGGAAGATTCCCGCTGGTTCACGTGAAAGATATGAAGAGGCTGCCGAAGGTTTCTGCAGCGGGCGGACAGAATTTTGGCGACTCGCTGAAAGAGGTCATGACTGAAGTGGGCGGCGGGGTGATCGACTGGAAGCGCATCTTCGCACAATCGGAGAAGGCGGGGATCAAGTACTATATCGTCGAGCACGATAAAGCCGCGGCCCCGTTCGATAGCATCAAGATCAGCTATGGGTACCTCCGGCAATTGCGCTGGTGAGGGGCCGGTAGGGCTAAGTTGTTGAGAATAGGAGTGATGAGGTGCGAACGGTACAGCGGGGAAGAGATTCCTAGCTCCCCAGCCCAGAACCTACAAAGACTTCACGAAGCAGTTTTGCCCTCTCCTTCGTAAACCCTCGAGATGAAAGCTGGAAAGCTGTGAATCCTCCCCCGTGGACCCTGATTCCCGCTCCGGCCGCAGGTTTTCGGCTCGTAAAATGGGCGGGAAACGACGAGTGCGGTGCTTGCGAAGCACCCAAGTGAATCAAGGACGCCTAGGATAAAAGTGGCCCGCACCACCACGTTCGTGCTCTACCGGGCCTTCGCAAAACCCAGCTAAAATTTAACCGAACGTACTCTTAGGCGCTCTTCCATGAAGCATGGGCATTGTGCCCCTGGGTCGGCCTGGAAGTCGTTAGCGGACATCATTTTTTTGTGAAGTTTTTCTCAAGGCAGTCATGAACAAGGCAGTTCGGCACTCTTACGAGTTCGGTCCCTTCGTTTTAGACCCTGGGGAACGTCTGGTGCGCGATGGCGCGGACCGGATCGAGCTTCCACCCCGGGCCTTCGACACTTTGCTGGCGCTGGTGGAGAACAATGGCCGGCTACTGGAAAAAGATGCCCTGATGCGGATGATTTGGGGCGACACGGTGGTTGAGGAAAACAATCTCAGCCAGATGATTTACCTGCTGCGTAAGGCACTACGGGATGGCGAAGATGGAGTGCGCTACATTGAGACCGTTCCCAAGCGCGGCTACCGGTTTGTGGCGGAGGTTCGGGAACTGGAGCCGGGGGAGGGGAACGGCTGGGGCCGCAGTGGAGTTCACGGCCTTGGCGTCCAGGAACTTGAGGCGTCGCGAGCGCCTTCAGAGCCTGAAGGCGGTGTTCATCCGCCTGCTGGCAATGGCGGAAACGGTCGTGAAACTCCCAGCCGGAAGCTGGGCCCCAGTCGGAGCAGGATGCAGAGGCTGGCTGGCGGGCTTGCCGTTATAGCCATTGCGGTCGTAGCCCTGGGGGCGCTGCTGCAGGCGGCGGGATGGAAGCCGAAATTGTTCGGCGCTGTGGGCGCCAGTTCAATTCGCTCGGTGGCGGTGCTGCCGTTGCAGAATCTTTCGAACGACCCCAATCAGGAATATTTCGCCGATGGCATGACCGATGAGTTGATCACCGACCTGGCGCAGATTCGCGAGCTGAAAGTGGTTTCGAAAACCTCGATCATGCAATACAAAGGCACGCGCATCCCGCTGCCGCAGATTGGGCGCGCGTTGGGAGTGGACGCGGTGGTGGAAGGCTCGGTGCTGCGTTCGGGTGACCGCGTGAGGATCACGGCGCAGTTGATCCGCACCGCCACGGACCGCCACATCTGGGCCGAGGCTTACGATGGCGACCTGAAGGACGTGCTTTCGCTGCAGGCGCGCGTGGCCGAATCGATTACCAACCAGGTGAAGCTGAATTTGAGCGCCGAAGAAAGTGGACGGCTGCGGACGGCGCGGGTTGTCGATCCCCAGGCATTGGACCTTTATCTGCGAGGGCGTTACGCCTGGAACCAGAGAAATGTGGAAGGCTTCAAGAAAGCGGTCGAGTACTTCAATCAAGCCATCGAAAAAGATCAAAATTTCGCACTGGCCTATTCTGGCCTGGCGGATTGCTATACCTTGCTCGCGCTCTATGGCGAAGGCTCCCCCAACATAGGCAATGCCAGGGCCGCCGCGGAGAAGGCCCTGCAGCTGGACGATACTCTGGCCGAGGCGCATACGTCGCTGGCCGCGGTGAGGATTCTCCAAGACTGGGACTGGCGGGGAGCGGAGCAGGAATTCCGCCGGGCGATTGAGTTGAATCCTAATTTCGCGCAAGCCCATCATTGGTATGGCAATCTGCTGCTGGGTCCGGAGGGCCGGCACGACGAAGCGATTGCGGAATTACAGCGCGCGCAGGAGTTGGACCCGCTGTCTCCGATCATTCAGGCCGACATCGGGTTCGCCTATTTTCTCGCTGGCCGCTACGATGTCGCGCTGCAGGCTTACCAGAAGGTGTTGGCCGCGAATCCAAATTTTCTGCCGGTGCATTATTACTTGACGAAATATTATTTGCAGACCGGCGAGTACGACCTTTGGCTCAAAGAAGGCGTCGAGAATTCCCGTCTGGCGGGCTCTGCCAGCGGGGCCGAGTTTCTGCAACAGGTTTATGCTCGGGGCGGGTTCCACGGCGTAATGCTGGAGACGGCGAAGCCGGCCGGATCCGACAGACTTGTGCTTGGTTCAGATTCGCGCCAGGGCTCTTGTTATTCCGCGCAAGCCAACGCCTTGCTCGGAAGAAGAGCCGAGGCTTTGAACGCGTTGGACGATTGCTACAGATGGAGCGCTACCGCGCTCATCTTTCTTAAGGTCGATCCGCTCTGGACCAGCCTGCGCTCGGAGCCCCGTTTTCAGGAACTGCTGCGCCGGATACATTTGCAATAAAGACCCGCCTGCGTTGCCTTCCGCCGTACCAGTGGTATACCGTAAACAGTCCGATCTTCATTCAGAATTCTTATTATTGCCCATGGCCGATCGCAGCGAAGCTCCCACCGACCCGTCGTCGCAGGCGAAGAACGTCCTGACGACGAAGGTCGACCCCACCTCGGCGCGCTACGAAGCCAACATGCGCTTCCTGGCCGACCTCACGTCCCAGGTGCGCAATGAAGCGGAAAAAATTTGCGAAGGCGGCGGCGCGAAGGCGATCGAAAACCAGCACAGCAAAGGACGCCTCACGGCGCGGGAGCGCATCGAGTTGCTGGCCGATCCGAAATCGTTCTTCGAACTCGGACTCTACGCCGCGCATGGCATGTACGAAGAATGGGGCGGCGCGCCGGCTGCGGGGGTGATTACAGGCTTGGCGCGCGTGCAGACCCGGCTGGTGATGATCATCGCCAACGACGCCACGGTGAAAGCCGGAGCGTTTTTCCCGATGACGTCGAAGAAGGTGATTCGCGCCCAGAACATCGCCATCGAGAATCGCATTCCGACAATTTATCTGGTCGATTCCGCCGGAGTGTTTCTGCCGCTGCAGGAAGATGTGTTTCCCGACACCGACGACTTCGGCCGCGTCTTCCGCAATAACGCGGTGATGTCGGCGCTGGGTATTCCGCAGATCGCGGCCATCATGGGCATGTGCGTGGCTGGAGGAGGATACCTGCCGGTGATGTGCGACCACGTTCTGATGACCGATGGCAGCGGCCTGTTTCTGGCCGGCCCCGCGTTGGTGCAGGCGGCGATTGGACAAAAAGTTTCGGCGGAAGATTTGGGTGGCGCGGCCATGCATGCGGGCATCAGCGGCACCGTGGACTTCCGCGAACCGGACGATCCCGCATGTCTGGCGCGCATTCGCTCGATTGTGGACAAATGGGGATACCGCCGGCAATCTCCCTGGGACCGCAGGAAGCCGGTTGAGCCGGCGCTGGCGGCGGAGGAAATTTACGGCATTTACGATTCTTCGCCCGCGCGCCCCTACGACATGAAAGAACTTCTGGCGCGCCTGCTCGATGGCAGCCGCTTCGACGAATACAAGGCGGAGTACGGCAAGACGCTGATCTGCGGCTACGGGCGTATCGGAGGGTTCGCCGTGGGCATTGTGGCGAATCAAAAGCTGCACGCGCAGCAAACCGACCACGAAGGCCACAAGCGCATCGAATTCGGCGGCGTCATCTACACCGAATCCGCCGAAAAAGCCGCCCGTTTCATCATGGACTGCAATCAGAATTTGATCCCGCTGATTTTCTTTCACGACGTCAACGGATTCATGGTGGGCCGCGACGCGGAGTGGAGCGGCATCATCAAAGCGGGCGCGAAAATGGTGAATGCGGTTTCGAATTCCGTGGTGCCGAAGATCACCGTGATCGTGGGCGGATCGTTTGGCGCGGGGCATTATGCCATGTGCGGCAAGGCGTTCGATCCCCGGTTTGTGTTCGCTTGGCCCACCGCGCGTTACGCCGTGATGGGCGGCGACGCGGCGGCAGGAACTTTGGTTGAGATTAAAGTGAAGCAACTGGAGCGCGGCGGCACGAAGCTTAGCGACGAAGACAAGAAAGAACTGTACGAATCGACCAAGCGCATTTACGACGAACAGACAGATCCGAGATACGGGGCGGCGAGGTTGTGGATCGATAGGATTATCGATCCGATCGAGACCCGCGATGCCATCACGCACGCGCTCGATGCGGCTGCGCTGAATCCCGATGTGCCGGAGTTCAAGGTGGGAGTGCTGCAAACGTAGAAGAATTGCGTCATTGAGCGATTGAGCCATCGAGCGATTGCTCAGCGCGGAGCGATGGGCAGTTCAATCGCGCAATGGCTCAATCACTCAATCGCTCAATCCTATGTCTGATGCAGTTAAACTTATCGAATGTCCGCGGGATGCCTGGCAGGGGCTGAAGGGGATTATTCCGCCTGATATCAAGAGGGCCTATTTGCAGGCGTTGGTCAGCGCGGGGTTCAAGCACATCGATGCGGTGTCGTTCGTGTCGCCGAAAGCGGTGCCGCAGATGGCGGATTCGGAAGAAGTGTTGAAGGAACTCGATCCGCCCGATGACGTGGAGATCATTGGAATTGTGGTCAACGAAAAGGGCGCGCAGCGAGCCATCGAGACGCATGCTGTACACACGCTGGGATTTCCGTATTCGATTTCGGAGACGTTCCTGCGCAAGAACCAGAATCAGTCGGCGGAAGATGCGCTCGAGGAACTGGAGAAGATCCAGAAGAAGGCCGACGATGCGGCGCTCGACGTTGTCGTCTACATTTCGATGGCGTTTGGCAATCCCTATGGCGATCTGTGGAATGTGGAAGAAGTGCTGGAAGCCATTTCGCTGATGGAAGTCGACAGCTTGCGCATGATTTCTTTGGCGGACACAGTTGGGATGGCTACGCCGGAGCAGGTCAGCGAACTGGTGGGCGCAGTGATGGCGAAGTACGATTATCTGGAGATCGGTGTACATCTACACAGCCGTCCTGAGCACGCTGCGGCAAAAATTCTCGCGGCTTATGATGCTGGTTGCCGGCGATTTGATTCTGCATTAGGCGGGTTGGGTGGGTGTCCCTTCGCACAGGATGCGCTGGTGGGGAACATTGCGACCGAGAAAGTAATTGAGGCCTTGCAGCAACGTGGCGCGGAGTTGCCGCCGCTGAAGCCGTTGGATACGTTGGTGCGCGCGACGGCTGAGATGGGAGCGAGGTACACGAATTCCATCGACGAAAATTAGTCGATTTTGACCATGAACTATAAAACCATTCAACTCGCATACGACTCCGGCGTGGCCACGATCACGCTGAACCGTCCTGATAAGCGCAACGCCATCAGCTTCGAACTGATCGATGATCTGCTGCGCGCCCTGAAAGAAGTGGAAACATCCGACGCGATTGTGCTCATTCTGACGGGCGCGGGCAAAGCTTTCTCTGCCGGCATGGACCTGGACAATCTGAAGTCGCTGCTTGGCCGATCCCCCGAGCAGAATCTGGAAGATTCGCAGACCATGGTGCGCATGTTCCGCACGCTGTATGAATTTCCCAAGGTGACGATTGCGGCGGTGAATGGCGCGGCGATTGCGGGCGGCACCGGACTGGCGTTGCTGTGCGACTTCACTCTGGCCGTTCCGGAAGCCAAGTTTGGCTATACCGAAGTTCGCATCGGCTTTGTACCGGCAATCGTTTCCACATTTCTTCTGCGCCAAGTCGGAGAAAAGCAGGCGCGCGATCTGTTGCTGACCGGCAGAATCATAGGCGCGGAGGAAGCGGCGCGCATGGGATTAGTGAACGAGATTGTCGCTCCGGAAAATCTGATGACGCGGGCCCGCGAATTGGCCGCACTGCTGATGGAAAATAGTCCAGCGTCGTTGCGGGCGACCAAGAAACTGCTGAGCGACCACGCCCGCGCCGAACTCGACACCCAGATCGAAGCTGCTGTACGGGAGAATGCCGCCGTCCGCACCACCGCCGACTTCCGCGAAGGCATCACATCATTTCTTGAAAAGCGTAAGCCGGTGTGGAGCGGGAAATGACTTCGAATAATCCACAAGCCATCAATGAAACCCGGTTGCGTGTGCGCTATGCGGAGACCGATCAGATGGGTGTGGTCTATCACGCCAATCACTTCATCTGGTTCGAAGTGGGCCGCGTCGAATTGCTGCGCCAGTTGGGCTTCTCCTATCGCGAGATGGAAAGCGAAGACAACTGCTTCTTTGCCGTGGCCGAAGCCAGGTGCCGCTATCGCGCGCCGGTGCGTTATGACGAGGAAGTGCTGGTGCGCACGCAACTGTTGAACGTGCGCGAGTCGGTGGTTCACTTTGGTTACGAATTGCGGCGTGCGGCGGACGGCGCGCTGCTGGCCGAAGGCGAGACCACGCACATCGTCACCAATGCGGAAATGAAAATTGCCGAAATCCCGGACAAATATTTTAAGGTGTTCCGCGAAGCGGTAGGAAAGCCTCCGCGGGGTCACAAGAAACTCGAAACCAGAAACAGGAAACTCATTTGAACGCACTTCATATTAACGGTAACGAGCTCACGCTGGAAGCGGTACGCGAAGTGGCGGTCGAACGCCGCCCCGTGCTGTTGTCGGCCGATGCGCGCGAGGGCGTAGATCGCGCGCGCGCGGTGGTCGATGACATTGTGGCCAGCAACAAGCTGGCCTATGCCATTACGACTGGTGTAGGCAAACTCAGCGACGTGCGCATCATGGGCGATCAAATTCGCGAGTTGCAGGTGAATCTCGTGCGTTCGCACTCGGTGGGCGTCGGCGAGCCGCTCTCCATGGCGGAAACGCGCGCCATGATGCTGCTGCGGGCAAACTCTTTAGCCAAAGGATATTCGGGAGTGCGCGGAATTGTCATCGACACGCTGTGCGAAATGCTCAACCGCGGCGTTACGCCATTGGTGCCGTCGCAGGGCAGCGTGGGCGCGAGCGGCGATTTGGCTCCGCTGGCGCATCTGGCGCTGGCGCTGATCGGCGAAGGCGAATGCATCGATGCGGCGGGCAAACCTAGTGCCAGCGCGGAGGCGCTGAAGCAGGCGCAGATCAAGCCCCTGGTTTTAGAAGCGAAGGAATCGATTTCGCTGATCAACGGAACGCAAGGCATGTTGGCTGTGGGCACGCTGGCGCTGCTGGCCGCGGAGACGCTGGTGGATTCCGCCGATGTGCTGGGCGGGCTCAGTTGCGATGCGCTGCAGGGCACTGACGCGGCCTTCGACGAACGCATTCACAAAGCGCGGCCGCATAGCGGACAGATGAAGTCGGCGGCAAATCTGCGTAAGATGCTCGAAGGCAGCGAGATTCGCGAATCGCATCGCGCCTGCGGCCGGGTGCAGGACGCGTACTCGCTGCGCTGCATCCCGCAAGTGCATGGCGCGGTGCGCGACACGCTGGCGCACTGCCGCGCGGTGTTTGAGACGGAGGCGAACTCCGCGGTGGACAATCCTTTGGTCTTCATCACCGACAGCAAGAATTCCATGGGCGATGTGATCTCTGGCGGAAACTTTCACGGCGAGCCGCTGGCCTTCGCTCTGGATTTCATCGCCATCGCGCTCAGCGCGCTGGCCGGCATCAGCGAGCGCAGAATCGAGCGCTTGGTGAACCCCTCTTTGAGCGAGGGCTTGCCGCCTTTCCTAGCGGAAGGCGCAGGCTTGAATTCGGGCTTCATGATGCCGCAGGTCACGGCGGCGGCGTTGGTCAGCGAGAACAAGGTGTTCGCGCATCCTGCGTCAGTCGATTCGATTACGACCTCGGGCAACAAGGAAGATTTTGTTTCCATGGGCATGACGGCGGCGAACAAGCTAAAGCGCATTGTGGAGAACACGCGCAACGTGCTGGCTATCGAGGCCATGGCGGTGGCGCAGGCCATTGACCTCCTGGCACCGTTGAAGAGTTCGAAGCGCGGTCAGGCGGCGCATGCGGCGATCCGATCGGTTTGTCCAACGATGGAGAGAGACCGGGTGATGTACAAAGACTTCGCGCGGCTGGCCGAGTTGATTGCCAGCGGCAAGGTGGCGGAGGCGTTGCGCTAGGCCAAAGCCGTTTTAAATCCCAGAAACACAGGTTGTCGTCCCGAGCGCAGCGAGGGATCCTGGTTTGTGCTTGCGGCAGCACTGGTTTACGCCGCAGGCAGAAACCAGGATCCCTCGCTGCGCTCGGGACGACAAACTTTCTTTTTCGATCATCATTTTCTCACCAGCGATTTCTTTCGCGCAGGGTGGTTACGTGGGCGACGTGATGGCGGCCGTGCCAGGCGTAGAGAACGAGATTTTTTTCCAGGCTCATGGGTCCCATCTCGGGATGGCGGAAGGTGCGCTTCCAGTCTTCCGGCGGGAGTGAACGCAGCAGGCGCAGCCAGCGGTCGTGCAGCGAATCCATTAGGGCCAACGAGACCTCAATCGGCGTGGAGTGCGTGTCGGCCAGCTGCGCCCAGCGGTCCTCGGCGTAGGGCTTGATGGTGGGGTCGTCCTCGGTGAGGGCCAGCTTGGTGCGGATGTAGGCGTTGAGGTGGCTGTCCGGGACGTGGTGCACGACCTGGCGGACGGTCCAACCCTCGGGGCGGTAGGGCGTGTCGAGTTGCTGAGGTGAAAGTCCCTTCACAGCGGCGCGCAGATTCGCGGGTGCTTGCTCGATTTGGTGAAGCAGTTCGTGGCGCTGCTCGGGTGTGGGCGGGCCTTCGTATTTGAACTTGCCGATGGGATAGCGCAGGTCGGTCATTAGCATCTCCGAGTCAAGGAATCTTGCTTCAGAGATGAACCGTAATGATCGCAAGTTTCAGAAAAGCGACGAAGTAAACAAAATACTACCTGCGTGTCGCGTTCCTGCGAAAGCCCGCCTGGGTTTTCCCGACACCCACTAGTCCACCGAAAGGCTGAATTGCGAGTCCGCGGTTCCAACTTCGCGCACCACATAAATGATTTTGCCCGAGAGCTTGTGGGTGTCGATGATGGTCAGGAATATGAACCCCGGGCCCCCGGAATCCGACAATTGCAAGCCGCCGCTGCCAGCGGTGAAATCGGCATCCGTACCCGCGAACAACCCTAGATTGGTGCCTGAAGTCTGGTTCTCGAACGCGATTTTTAACACGGCATGAGTCTTCGTATCCACCGGTAGCCCTGTGACGAGATACTTGCCGGTGCTCCCCACCGTCCCAGTTATCGTGAGCATAGATTTTCTCCTTCTTGCTAGTCGCCAATTTGCTTACTCAGTATGGTGCTCGAACCGCAGCATTCGTTTCATCGCCAAGGACGCTTACCTCGTGTGCGCTGCCCCGGTTTACCCTCCGAAATCGGATGGGAAACCTTCCGGGGCCCCACTGTTTGGCAAGGAACCAGTAAGGAAGGGCCATGTACGTAATCAATACGCACACCGTGGACACCGTCTCTGTCTTGGTGTACCATTTGAATGTGTACATAGAGAAACCACCATGCCGAGAATAGCGGTTGAAGACAACAGCCGGATGTCTCTTCGGATTCGGGCTGAAGAAAAAACGCTGCTCCTGCGCGCGGTGGCGCTGAAGCACACTGACCTGACGGATTTCGTCATTCATCACGCCGTGCGCGCCGCCAAAGCGGTCATCGAGCAGGCGGACCATGTGCAACTCTCCGAGAGGGATAGTCTGCAGGTGCTCGAGCTGCTGGAGAACCCTCCTACGCCGAACGCGAAACTTTTGGCTTCCGCCAGGGCGCTGCCAAAGCGGCGATAGCTGTGAAGGTGTGGCACGAAGAGCCGATCAGCAAGAGGCATGATCGGGAAGCATTCGACTGCGGCGATCAAGCGCTGAACGAATTTCTGTGCCGTTATGCCCGCAAGGGCCACGAGCGGGGCGGCGCGAAAACCTTTCTGGCGATTGACGACGCCGACAAGACCATTCTTGGCTTCTATAGTCTGAGCCCGGTGTCGGTGGACTATGCCAGGACACCGGAGATCGTGCGGCGCGGGCTGGCTCGGCACGACGTTCCTGGATTCCGTCTGGCGCGTCTGGCTGTGGATCGCAGGTTCCAGGGGCACGGCGTCGGCGGACAGCTTTTGCTGGCGGCGGGCCGGCGCTGCCTGCTGGCGGCGGCGGAGGTGGGCGGCGTGGTGTTGGTGATCGACGCCAAGAATGCACGGGTGGCGGCGTGGTATGCCAGCTATGGCGCAGTGCCGCTGCTTGATGCACCGCTAACTTTGCTGCTGCTGCTGGGGACGATCGAGGCGGCGCTTAGGAAAGCGGAAAAGTACTGAGGCGATTTCGATTCACTTGGTTTTCAGACGTGCCAGCCGGCGGCCGAAAACGCTCAAGGAATGATCTGGAAACTCTTGTTGCTGGTCAGCGCACCCGTCGGCGTGGTCACGACGATTAGTCCGGTGCTCGCGCCGCTCGGGACCACTGCGGTCATGAACGTGTCGGAGACGATGGTGAAACTGGACGCCGGAACGCCACTGAACGTGACACTGGTTGCGCCGGTGAGACCCTGCCCCAGTATCTGCTCAATCTGACCCGTGCCGCCCTGGGGTTGCACAAACGAGATGAACGGCTTGAGATTTACGTTCAGGCTGTACATCATGCCAAAGTCGTTGGCTCCTCCATCCACGCTCATGCCATAAAAAGTTCCGTTGGTGTGCTGGGTGAGCGCCGCTAAAGTGTCGGCACGACTCGAAAAGCTGTACAGCAGCGTGTACTGGCCGCTGGGCGAGATGCGATAGATGGTTCCGTCGTCGAACGTTCCGCCCGAGTAACTTACACCGTAGAGTTGCCCATCGGAACCCAAGGTAAGCCCGTTGCTGGGAAACCCGCTTTGCGGGTTCCCTGTAAAGTTGTAGACAGTCGAGACCGTGCCGCTGGGAGTCATCTTGAAAACAAATCCTGCCGAAGCTGTCCCGCCATTCTCCGCTACGCCATAGAAGTTTCCGTCGCTCAGTTGCACCAGCGGCCCCACTGGATAGGAACCACCTGAGCCGCCGGGAAACTCATAGACGTAGCGCAGAACGCCCGCCTTACTCAGCCGGATAATGCTGCCAAATTTGTTCGGGCCTCCGGTGCTGGCAACTCCATAGAGATCGCCGTCGATGCCCTGCGTGAGTGCATAGTAAAGCGCCACCTCCTTGCCGAAGGAATGAAGCAAGGTGACGACGCCGGTTTGCGGCTGATATTGGTAGATGGTGGAAGGCAGGCCGTGGGGATATCCGTCGCTTGTGCCATAAAAATTCCCGTCGGAGCCTTGAATCGGCGGCGCGTAGGGATAAGAACCGGTTAAAGCGTCGAACTGGTAGAGCACGGTATAAAAACCCTCAGGCGTGATGCTATAGATGACGCCAGACATTCCCAAAGAATAGGTGACGGTGCCATAGAGTAATCCATTCGCAGCCAGGGTGACACCGCCCCCGGGGTGATAACCGTTATCGTAGTCGAAGTTGTCGTACCCCATGATGACCTTGCCCCCCGTGGTGGCGCCGAAGATCTCTCCCAGGCCGGTGAGGGGCGCGGCTGCGGTCGTGCCATAAAGGTCGCCGCTCCGCGATTGCGCGAGGGTGACATATTCGGGGTCTCCGAATGAGCTGTCGGTGAAATCGATCAGGTCGCGAAATGTCTGGGCAGAAGCCGGGGCGGCCAGAACCAGAAGCATTGCGCAGAGGACAAACGGCGCGGCTAAAACTCGTGATGGTCGCATAGGTCTCCTGAGGCCGTCCCCTTGGGATTTGGGGCAGTCATTCTCGACCAACACTCTATGCCGAAGCGGTTAGGCGCGCAATGTGCAGGATTCTGCACACCTTGGGGATGCGACCAACAGCAGACGCGGCGGCAGGGTGAGAGCGAGCCAAGATAGAGGTTCGCGCCAAAGCCTCGGTTTTTCGGGCAGGAAACCCGGAACCCGCGCAGTTAACTACAAGCGCTAGGGCCTTGCTCCCCCCGACCCCATTCCCTCCGGCTTCGCATTTCGGTTCCCCGTCCCCTAAGATTTGTGCATCCAAGGGTGGATTATGGGCTAAACTCGCAATTCTGGGTGGGTTAGGGCGCAGATTGGGCGCATGGGGTCTCGCTGCGCTCGACCGGACGGCCGAGGCGGCCGTTCCCACATGGACCTTGCCTTACCCACGCGAACTGGTGAACGAGAGGGAACTATGGCAGCTTCGGTTTGGTCGGGACATTTAACCTTTGGGCTTATCTCGATGCCGGTGCGCTTGTTTTCGGGGGCGCGCAGCTCGGGGATTTCCTTCAACATGCTGCATCGCACAGACAAGTCGCGGCTGAAGCAGCAGTATATTTGCCAGGCCGAGGGCGTTGTGGTTGATCGCGCGGACATGGTGAAGGGGTACGAGTTCCGCAAGGACGAGTACATCGTCATTGAGCCGGAGGAGATCAAGAAGATCGAGCCGCAGACGGCGAAAACCATGGAGATTCTGGAGTTTGTGAAGGCGGCCGACGTCGACCCGGTGTACTTCGAGTCGTCGTATTACATGATGCCGGAGGAGGCGGGGCGGCGTCCTTATGCGCTGCTGACCAAGGCGCTGGAGGAGAGCGAGTATGTGGCCATCGCGAAGATCACCATGCATAATCGGGAGTACACGGTGTTTCTGCGGCCGCATGCCGGCGGAATGATGCTGCATACGATGTATTACGCCGACGAAGTGAAGAAGGTGGAAGGATTTGGCGCGCCGGACGTGGAGTTGAAAGAAGCGGAAGTAAAAGTGGCGCATCAGTTGATTGAGGCGCTGGCCGATGAGTGGGACCCGGAGAAATATAAGGACAGCTTCCAGGAAAATCTGAAGCAGCTGATCGAGGCCAAGCTGGAAGGCGGGGAAGTGGCGGCGGTGGAGAAGCCGAAGAAGCTGGCTCCGGTGGTGGACTTGATGGCCGCGCTGAAGCAGAGTTTGGCGCAGATGGAAGGCAGGAAGAAGCCGGCGGCGACGGAGAAGTCGGAGGCGCCGGCGGCGGCGGCGGGCGGAAAATCGCGGCGGGGTAGATAAGTGGTTTTCCCGCTGAAAGTTCTCCGAATCAGGTCTCTCCCGGATTCCAATGTCAGGCTTGGTGGCGCGGCCAAAGGCAATCGAGCTGCGCTCCATGGATAGCAGAGGGCAGCTGTCCCCACATCGAATCACGCATTTGCTCCAGCCATTCCCTGGAACGCTCCCCAGGCCGGCCATCCAACTTGTCTCATCTTTCAAGCATCCCATGGGTGGGCGATCCGCATGAAATCCAGAACCTAGATTCTGAAACGGGCCTGCACTGGCGCGGATCGTGGTCAGCCGTTAGAATGTTAAATTCCTCGCAGATGTAACCATAACTTTCATTTGGGGTGCCGATGAGTTTTCGACGCGTGGGCCGATTGGCGGCCATGGTAATTCCGACCTTGCTGTGCCTTTCGTGCGGGCAGGTGTATCGTCCGGTGGTGATTCCGTGCTCGGGAGCGAATGGAGTTCCAGGCTGTCCGATCGAGGTACCGCCGACTGCGTCGAATTTTCACGCCATCTTCGCCATTAGCGCGAACGTGAGCAATAATCTGCCCGACAATGCGGGCGGGGCCATGCAGATTGATGTGGCGGGAGACTCCATCATCGCGGAGACGGCGCTTTCCGGCACGGACGCGCCTTTTTCGGGGTGGAACCCGACGCATGCCGCGATTCAGCCGAACGACTCCAGGCTGTATGTGGCGAGCGCGGGTAGTGCCGTAGGCGGCACCGATGCTGTGGCGGCGTTCAGTCCGGCGTTTCAATCCACGTCAGGATCGGGATTTAGTCAGGTGAACACCATTGGCTTGCCGGCGCAGACTGCGACTATTGCCGCGATCAGCGAGGCGGGCAACACCGTTACTGTCACCCTGGCGACGCCGCTCAGCAATCTGCCAGTGGGCTACACAATTGTCGTGGCTGGCGTGGTGATTCCGAGTTGCGTACAGCCTACCTGCAACCCGCTGGCCTACGATGGCTCCTTTCCGCTGGCCTCGATTGATGGGACCGGGACGATTGTCACCTACGCAGGCACGGCCGGACTGCCCGCGCCCTTAGCGGGAGGGACGGTAACGTTCTCGCCGGAGCCGGTTTTTCTGGCCAGCACGCAGAACAATGCCATGTATGTGGCGAACTATAACTTCAACTCGGTCTCTGCCATCAGCACCAGTTCGACCAGCTTTGTCAGCAACAGCGCGCCGGTGGGGGTTCACCCGGTTGCTTTGGCCGAGATGCCGAATGCCACCAAGCTTTATGTGGCGAACCAGGGCAGCAATACCGTTAGCAGCCTGAACGTGGCGAACCTCTCGCCGAATGTGGTGACCAACGCTTCGGGGAACGCGTTCTCGGGGAACACGCCTGTGTGGGTGGTGGCGCGCGGCGATAACCAGAAGGTCTACGTGCTGACCGAAGGCGACGGGCAACTGGTTACGGTCGATACGGCCACGGACATGGTCAGCAGCAGTCTTCCCGTGGGGATCGGGGCCAACTTCATGGTTCTGGACCCGAACCTGAACCGCTTGTATGTGGTGAATCCGGCGACCGCCTCAGTGTATGTGTTTTCCGATACCGGCGGGCCGAACGACACGCCGACGCTGTTGACGCCGACGCCGCTAACGATTACTGGGCTGAGTGGGACCACCACGCCGGCCTGTGCCGGATGTGCGGCCCCGGTCCCGGTTTCGGTGACCGCGCTGGCCGATGGCAGCCGGTTCTACGTCGCCAGCTACCAGATCTCTACACCTTGCTCGGATGCGGATGTGAGCGCAGCGTCTTGCATCGTGCCGCTGCTGACCGTGTTTGATGCGGCGAGTCTCACTCCGAAATATGGAAGCGCCTCAACCCTGACGCTGTTGGCGACTCCGTTTGCCACCGGCCAGTTTGCCGTGCCGCTGGTGGATTACTGCGCTGCGCCGATTTGGCCCGCCGTGTATACGCCGGTGGCCGCGCGCTTCCGCATCTTTACCGCGGCCTCGGTGGATAGCAGCCACGTCTATGTGGGCCTGTGCGATGCGGGCACCGTGGCCGACATCATTGCGGTCGGCAACAATACCAACAATACCGGTGCCGGGATTGCTGCCGATACGCTGATCGCCGATTTACCTACGGCCTATAGTTCCGGCGCGGCGCAAGCCAACGGCGAACCTCCGACCCAAAACCCGATGTTCTTGCTGGCTGGGCAATAGAGAGCGCTAACCTAAGGCGGTTTGTCATCCCGAGCGAGGCGATGGATCCTGGTTCTTGCCTGGGGCTTGGATGTTGGCGCTGTCGGCCAACACCAAGTTCCCTCGCTTTGCTCGGGATGACACGGTGAAAACGGAAAGGAAGAGATCTAACTTCTCGTCGCTACTTCTTCTCGTGGGGCCTCCCGGGCCGCGTAGTGGGAATCGACATACTCGTCGAGAATGCCGATGAACTCCGCAACGATGCGATCGCCTTTGAGCGTGGTGAACAGGCGTCCATCCACATAGACGGGGGCTTTCGGTTCCTCGAAGGTTCCCGGCAGGGAGATGCCGATGTTGGCATGCTTCGATTCGCCGGGGCCGTTGACCACGCAACCCATCACGGCGAGCTTCATCTCTTCCACACCCACGTAGCGAGTTTTCCATGCAGGCATTTGCTCGCGCAGGTAGGTCTGAATCTGCTCGGCCATTTCCTGGAAGAAAGTGCTGGTAGTGCGTCCGCAACCAGGGCAGGCGGTGACCTGCGGGGTGAAGCTGCGGATGCCCATCGACTGCAGAATCTGCTGGGCCACGCGGACCTCTTCGGTGCGGTCGCCGTTCGGCGCGGGAGTCAGCGAGACGCGGATGGTGTCTCCGATGCCTTCCTGCAGCACCACGCCCATGGCCGCCGCCGATGCTACTACGCCCTTCGCGCCCATGCCGGCTTCGGTGAGGCCGAGGTGCAGCGGGTAGCTGCAGCGCGCCGCGAGCGCGCGGTAGACGTCGATTAAGTCCTGCACCCCGCTGACTTTCGCGCTCAAGATGATCTGGTCGGGGCGCAGGCCGAACTTCTCCGCTAGTGCGGCGGAGTTCAGCGCGCTCACCACCATCGCTTCCATAGTCACGTCGCGGGCATCTTTGGGTTCGGCGAGCGCTGAGTTCTCGTCCATCATGCGGGTGAGAAGGGTCTGGTCGAGCGAACCCCAGTTCACGCCGATGCGCACCGGCTTCTGATACTTCACCGCGACCTCGATCATGGTGCGGAAATTCGAGTCGCCGGTCTTGCCGATGCTGGCGTTGCCGGGATTGATGCGGTACTTGGCGAGATCGCGGGCGCACTCAGGATACTTGGTGAGCAGCACATGCCCGTTGTAGTGGAAGTCGCCAATGATGGGCACGCGGATACCTTGGCGGTCGAGCAAATCCACGATACGGGGCACCGCGGCAGCGGCCTCTTCGTTATTGACGGTGACGCGCACCAATTCCGACCCGGCGCGCGCCAGCGCGGCACACTGCTGCACAGTCGCGAGGATGTCGGCCGTGTCGGTGTTGGTCATCGACTGCACCACGATCGGTGCATCCGACCCGACGCGCACGCCGCCGACCAGGGCAGTAACGGTTTTTCTGCGGGGAATCGTGGACATGGGAAGCTGTATTTTACCATGCGGGACGGGCCAATCCCGCTATTCCTTGCCCCTATCGAAGCCGCGGAGAGCGCTACGCGGCTCGATACGCTTGTGCGGCCGGACAGCCGGGGGGCGGCCGTCCCCACATGAGTTGCAATTGCTACGGCAACCGGTCCATCAATCCTGGCAGGGTCTTCATCAAGTCGTTGTAGATGACCATCACGGCGAACAGGACCAGGAAGACGAAGGCGGCCTGGTAGACGCGCTCTTTGATGCGCAAGCTGACGTCGCGGCGCATGAGGCCTTCGATGAAGAGGAACAGGATCACGCCGCCGTCGAGAATCGGAATCGGCAGCAGGTTAAAGATGCCGAGGTTGAGGCTGATGCCGGCGGTCAGTTCCATCAGAGGTGTCCAACCCTTTTGGCGCGCCGCGTAGCCGGCGTCTTGAGCGATGCCGATGGGGCCGGAAACGGCTTTCGGTGAGACTTTCCCCTGGATGATCTTCTTGGCCAGTTCGAGAATCAGCAGCGAGTATTTCTTGTTCTGCTCGAGCGAAAGGCTGAGCGCCTGAGTGAAGGGCAAGGTGGTCACCTTCATCTCGCTCTTGGCGACGAAGCCGAGGCGATAGCGCTGTTCCTTCGGGTCCTCGGTTTTGCCGAGCACCGGGCTCATGTGAAAACTCAGCGTCTGGCCGCCGCGAACGACCGTTAGATCGACGGGAGTTTCTTTGCTTTGCTGGAGCTGCTCGATCATGGATTCGATGGAGACCAGCGGCTTGCCGTTGAGGGCGGCGATTCGGTCGTCCTCTCGCAGCCCGGCCTTGGCGGCCGGGGTATCGGGTTCCAGTTGGCCGACGATGACGGGATCCTCGGGAAACCATCCGGCAGAACCGACCTCGGAGGAAGTTACGGCTTGCGGCACAACGGTTTTTTGGAGGGTCTGGTCGCCGCGCTGGATGGTGAAGTTCAGGGGCTGGTTGGGACTGAGCCACACCCGGGGCTGCAACTGCTCCCAGGTGGGGTTATCGATGCCATCGACTTTAGTGATGCGGTCGCCCACCTGCAAACCGGCTTTGGCCGCGGGCGAATCGTGCTTCAGGCCGGCAATGACCGCCGGTTGGTCGAGAAACACCGGATACTCGTAGTGCACCATGTACACCGCGGTAAGCAAAAAGATGGCCAGCAGAATATTCATCGAGGGGCCAGCGATTGCGATGAGAAAACGGTGCCAACGGGAGTGCGACATGAACTCGCCGGGGTCGCCGGTGCGCGCATCCATGGGATTTTCGCCGCTCATCTTCACGTAGCCGCCCAGCGGCAAAATGTTGATGCGGTAGTCGGTCTCGCCCTTGCGGAAGCCGACCAGGCGCTTGCCGAAGCCGATGGCGAAGGTTTCGACGCGCACGCCGCATAGCTTGGCGACGGCATAGTGGCCGAACTCGTGGATCAGGATCATGAAGCCCAGCACCACAGCGACGGCAGCGACAGCGATCAGGAAATCAGACATAAAATGAAATGCGAGAACCGCTCCCCCGTTGGATTCAGCTTACTAAAATATGCTTCCGAAACATGCTTCCCAGCCATGCTCACGAGACGACAGATGTTGCCCGCAGGTGAGCGGTTTTCTTTTTTATGTTCGAAACCCGCTCTCGAGCATATCGGCGGGCTTCCGCGTCGGCTTCAAGCACCTTTGCAATAGATTCCAGCTGCCCCGTATTCGATGCGGAAACCGCGTCTTCGATGATCCTGGGAATGTCATTAAAGCCAATGCTGCCTTCAAGAAACGCTGCTACAGCGACTTCATCTGCCGCGTTCAGCGCGACGGTCTTTGCCCCGCCCGCCTCCGCCGCCTCATACGCGATACGGAGACAAGGAAATTTTTTCACGTCCGGAGGGCAGAAGTCCAGATGACGCAAGTTACCCACCGGAAAGCGCATATCCGATTGAATCCGCTCGGGATACGTCAACGCGTAAAGAATCGGCAAGCGCATGTCGGTCACCGAAAACTGAGCAAGTATGCTGCCATCGATAAACTCAACCATGGAATGAATTGTCGACTGGGGATGGACAATCACTTCCACCTGGGCGGGCGGCAAGTGAAATAATCTGCAGGCTTCGATCACTTCAAAGCCTTTGTTCATCAGGGTCGCGGAATCGATGGTGATGCGCTTGCCCATCTTCCAGGTGGGATGATTCAGGGCCTGCTCGACCGTGATGGAGTCAAACTCCGACCGCGCCGTGTTCAGAAACGGACCGCCCGAGGCCGTCAGCCAGATGCGTTCTACTTCGTCCATACGCCCGCCACGCAGGCACTGGTGAACGGCGTTGTGTTCGCTGTCGATGGGCAGCAGCGGCTTGCCTTGACGCCGCGCCTCGGCGGTAATTAACTCGCCGGCGGCGACCAGGCATTCTTTATTGGCTACACCCACAACCTTTCCTGCCTTCACTGCTTCGTAGGTCGCCTCCAGCCCAGCCACGCCAACGATGGCGCTCACGACGAAATCAGCCTCGGAATGAGTTGCTACTTTTACCGTGCCGGCTGCGCCGTAGACGACTTCGATCTCATTCAGGCCGGCTTGCTTGAAACGTGTACGCAGCAGTTCAGCGTCGGCTTCTGCCGCCATCGAAATCATGCGCGGACGCCAACGGCGAGCCTGCTCGAAGGCCGCTTCCAGGTTCGAACCCGCGGCCAGCGCGACGATCTGAAAGCGGTCGGGACACGACTCGACTACGCTCAGCGTGCTGCGGCCGATGGAGCCGGTGGAACCCAGGATGGAGATGCGTTTCATGCTAAGTGAACTCGCGGACCAGAACCCTTATTTTACGCGTTACCAGGGGCGGGCGGGTGGGAAGAGTGCGGCCGCGTAGAACCACAGTACCGGGGCGGCAAACAACAGCGCATCAATCCTATCCAGCATGCCGCCGTGGCCGGGAAGAATGCTGCCTGAGTCTTTCACTCCGGCGCCGCGCTTGATCAGCGATTCCACCAGGTCGCCGAGCTGTGCCGCAGCATTCAGCGCGATGGTCAGAATAATGATCGGCCACAGCTCGGGCTTCTCCAGGCCAAACAAGCCGTCCCGGCGCTGGATCAGTCCCCAGCGCAGCAGGAATGAACTGATCGGCAGCGCATAAGTGAAGAGCAGGCTGCCGATTATCAAGCTTGCCGCCAGCGAGGCCACCGCGCCTTCCCAGGTTTTTTTCGGGCTGATGCGCGGCGCCATCAGGTGGCGCCCGACGGATTTCCCCACGAAGTACGCGAAAATGTCTCCTGCCCAAACCACCAGAAGTAAGTACAGCAGCCAGAATGCGCCCGCCCACTGTTGGCGAAGCTGCACCAGCATGGCCATGGGCAGCGCTACGTAGACGAAGGCAAACGTCGCGGCCGCGGCTGCCGGATACCCGCCGCTCAGCTGCGGGCGGCGCATGGCGATGGTGAGAAAAATAAACGGGGCGATGGCGGAAGCAAATCCAGCGCCGAGCACAAACTTGAGCGCGGAAACCTGCGGGGTTTCCGCGGCGGTGACTGCCAGCAGCAGAAACAGCAGCCCTACAAAAATGTAGGTGGCAATGCGCAGCGGCTGCACACCGTAGGATTCCGTCAGCTTCAGGAACTCCTGCACCGTGATGAGCGCCACGGCGGCGGCGAACACAGCCAGCACCGGCACCGGCGCGCGCAGCACCAGCAACATCACAATCGGAATCAGAACCACCGCGGTCGCGATGCGCTTTAGCAAGGTGCGTCCATCTTACTAACTCTTGTTATTCCGAATCGGGCGGAAGGCCCGGTGAGGAACCTGCTGTGGCACGGTCTACGCAAGCTCAGAGTCTACTTATGACCCTTTACCGGTTCCGCATGCTCGGGCGAATCTCCGTTTAGCCCGCCGTAGCGCCGCTCCCGCTTCTGATACTCGGCGACGGCCTCCAGCAGATGCAAGCCGCGGAAATCAGGCCACAGAGTCGGTGTAACGTAAATCTCAGCATAGGCCAATTGCCATAACAGAAAATTGCTCAGCCGCATCTCGCCCGAGGTGCGTACCACAAGATC
>Ga0302319_10007656_pt1 | contig 21222 bp, 16 predicted proteins | sample Bog_T0_2_FD_203319 | JGI IMG/M metagenome (GOLD analysis project Ga0302319, IMG submission 203319) | Peat permafrost microbial communities from Stordalen Mire near Abisko, Sweden - Bog_T0_2 | ecosystem: Environmental > Terrestrial > Soil > Wetlands > Peat | place: Sweden: Abisko, Stordalen Mire... | reverse complement strand
AAGTCGTCCCTTGAGCGAACAGGACGCCGATGTGGTCAGGGAGACTCCACGAACGTGTACTCGTGCTGCGCGTCGCGCAGCACGAGGGTGCGCTTGCCGGCCCGCTCGCCGATGACGAACGCGAGCCCCTCGACGCCGGGACCGGTGGTGACGAGCGAGGTCGTCCCGTCCTCGTTCTTGCGCGTGGCGAGCGCGCTCTTCCACTCGCCGACGTCGAGGACTAGCCCCGCGCCGTCCGGCCGCAGGTCGACGTCACCCAGCGACTCGCTCGTGTACTTCTTCGCGAGCTTCGCCGCGACGGCGGCCTCCGGAGGGAGGGCGAGGTGCTTGCGCTCCGCGGCGATCACCGCCCTGTCCTCGTCGATGGCCGCCGTCGCGTCGTCGGCCGCGAGCGGCTCACCGTCGTAGAGCGCCTCCAGCGTCCTCCTGATGAAGGCGCGGCGACGGGCTCGATCCGGTGAACTGAAAGAGCCACTCGAGGTCCTGCCGCGGCATCCTAGTGCAGGCGCAGATGGCCATGGTCGCGATTCTTCCGCTGCTCAGGGGCTCCCGTCCAGCGTCATTCGCCCGCGAGCCCGAGGCGCGAAGAGCGCAGCTCGTGAGCCATCGCTCGCTCCGGTGGCGGCGTCCAATTGCTGCCGCACCGGAAAATGCCTGCCGATTCCGCACCATGGGGCGCTCACGGCTCCGTCAACTCTCGCACGCTGCACGCCCACGCGCCGTCGTGTCGTCGCGCTCAGAGGCTGCGGGCACGTTGGTGCGCTCCTTGCTGAGGCCGGCATCCGAGAACTCCAGGAGGAGCCCCCATGCAGCGTTCCCGTCGCGCCCCGTCGTCTTCGAAGCTCTCCTCGCTGCGCCTCGCCGGCGCCGGCGCGCTCGGCCTCATGGTGGTGAGCAGCGCCGCGTGTGGCGGCGGGGTTGCACCGAAGGCCGACCCTTCTCCCGGCAACCAGGATTCCGGACCGTCCCCGGCGACGACGATGCCCGTAGAGACCGTGGACGCTGGGACGTCGGTGCCTGGCCACGAGGCTGGGACCGACTCCGGAGCGCCGGTCGACGCGGCCTCGGACGGCGCAAACGCTGCCGCCAGCAGCACCTACCCGGCCTTCAAGGTTGACGTCGCGTCCGTGGTCGACAACGGCGGCGCGGTCCTGGCCGCCCCCGTCATCGTGACGGTGACCTGGAGCACGGACCCCGACGCGCCGACGTGGAACGCGTTCGACGACACCGTCGGCGCGTCGAGCTACTGGCACGCGATCAACAGCGAGTACGGCGTCGGAGAGGCCACGGGAGGGGCGGCGAACCACGTCAGCATCACGACTGCGCCGCCGACCGAGTTCTCGGACTCGGACCTCGACGCGCTGGTCACGGCGCACGCCGGCGTCGATTGGCCCGCGCCGACGGCCAACACCATCTACACGATCTACATGCCGCCCGGGGTAGGTCTCTACTTCGGCGGGTCTCCGAGCGCGGGCGGACAGGACGCGTGCGCGGAGGGCGTGGGCGGCTACCACGACGAGACGCAGTCCAAGAATCTCGTCTACGCCATCCTGCCGCACTGCTCCATGTTCCAGGCGGGGGACATCGAGCTCAGCGCGAGCCACGAGCTGAACGAGGCCGCGACCGATCCGCACCCGGAGACCGCGCTGGCCTACGCGGGCTTCGATCAGAACCACCTCGCGTTCGAGTTCTTCAACCAGTTCCAGGACGAGCTGGGCGACGCGTGCGAGAGCTTCGTCGAGGCGACGGACGACGCCGACTTCGCGCCCTACTCGGTGCAGCGCCAGTGGTCGAACGCCAGCGCGGCTGCGGGGAGCCACTGGTGCCTGCCCGCGCTCGACGAGCCCTTCTACAACACGACGTTCCTGCCAAAGACCGCGCTCGACACCATCTCGGTCGATCTGTCCGCGCTCGGCGCAGGGGCGACAACCACGACGAGCAAGGGCTTCAAGCTGGCGGTCAACGAGTCGCGGACTTTCCCGATCGGTCTCTTCAGCGATCGCGCCACGGGTGCTCCCTTCACCCTCGACGTCCAGGGCCTCGATCAGCCGATCGCCCAGGATCAAAATGGGAACAACATCAACAACGGGACCGCCAAGGTGACGCTCGATCTGACGTCGGGGGTGAACGGCCAGATCGCCAACGTGACCGTGACGCCCACGGCGTACAGCTCGCTCGGCATCGTCTTCTTCTACATCCGCGCCGTCCTCCCGGGCTCGACGCAGCACCACTACCTGCCGATCCTCCTCAGCAAGAGCTGAGCGACTGGAGCTCCCTTGAGCTCGCGTTCGGTACGTACGGCCGAATCCGGGAAATCATAAGTATTTCGTTCTCACATTAACTCGTCGCCGAGCCATCCGTCTTCTCCCGGAGACATGGCACGCGACGACCTTGACTCGGACGACTCCGACGTCGACGACAGCGACAACCTCGAGAACACGTACCTGACGTTCGGCGTCGGGGGCGAGGAGTTCGCCTTGCACGTGTCGCACGTGACCGAGATCGTGCGCCTCCAGAAGATCTTCGCCGTGCCGGATGTCGAGAGTCACATCCGCGGCGTCATCAACCTGCGCGGCAAGGTGATCCCCTTGCTGGACGTTCGCGCACGGTTCGGTGTCCCCCAGGTCGCGTACACCGACCGCACGGTCGTGGTGGTCATCGAGGTCGACCGGGTGCCGACGGGTCTCATCGTCGACAAGGTCTTCGACATCGCGGAGTTTGCCACGGAGGGCGTCGAGCACCTGCAGAGCTCCGCGCGCGGAGGCCACCGCCCCCTCGTGACGAGCGTGAGCAAGCGCGGCGATCGAGTGAGCTTCATCGTGGATGCGAACGCCCTCGTCGGGCAGTCGCAACTCGCCCCATCCGACAGTCCCCCCAACGAGAGAGTACCTGCCGCATGAGCACTCGCAAACGCGTCGCGCCGCAACGGAAGCCTTCGCCCCGGAAGGGTGGCCGCGTTCCGGCCAAGGACGAGCGCAAGAGCCGCCCCACGCCGCAGCCATCGGACATGCCGATCCGCGCCGAGGACCGCCTGAAGCTCATCAACGAGGCCTCCGGTGTCGGGATCTTGGAGATCAGCATCGTCAATGGGGACCCGCAGCACCCGAACAACCGCTTTCTCCTTACCCCCGAGTGCCGCCGGATCCTGGGAATCCTGGACGACTCCGACCAGCGCGCGCTCGAGCAGCTCAGCAAGATCATGGACCCGCGCGACAGCGAGTACGTCAACACCACGTTCGCCGCGCACATCCAGGATCGGACCGGCAAGACGCCATGCGTGCTCGAGTACCGAGTCACGGGGCCTTCGGGCGAGGCGCGCTGGATTCGTTCGACGGCTGCCACGAAGCGGGACGCGAGCGGGACAGCGATTCACTTCGTGTGTGCGCTCCGGGACATTCACGCGGAGAAGCAGAACGTCCTGTCGCTCCGTGACGCGATGACGCGCTTCGAGCTCATCAACAAGGCGGCGAGCGTCGGCCTGTGGGACATGACGGTCGTGCCAGGCGCTCCGATCGGTCCGAAGACCGAGTTCTGGTGGTCGGCCCAGTTCCGCAAGATGATCGGTTACGGCGACGAGAAGGACTTCGCGAGCGTCCTCGACAGCTTCACGTCGCGGCTCCATCCCCGTGACAACGCCTTCGTGGCGCACCTCAAAGATCAGTCGGGACGGACGCCCTACGACATCGAGTACCAGCTGCAGCTGAAGAACGGCGACTACCGGTGGTTCCGGTCGACCGGAGAGACGCTGCGGGACCAGAATGGCGTCCCGCTGCGGGTCGCGGGTGCGCTCAAGGACATCCACGAAGAGAAGGAGACCGCGATCGCCCTGGAGTCGCTCATCACAGCCGCGGTCGGGGGAGACTTCAGCAAGCGCATGTCGTCCGAGCTTTACCGGGGCCCCATGCGCACCATCGGCGACAGCATGAACCGGCTGCTCGACTCGACCTCGGATTCGTTCCGGTACGTCAAGTCGGCCATCGAGCAGGTCGGCCAGGCCTCCGCGCAGCTTCGGGCCACGAGCCAGATGATGTCCCAGTCGTCTCTCGAGCTGAACGATGGCGTCGACCGGTCTTCGGGCGAGCTGTCGCGGGTCGCCGATGGGGTGAAGGGAAACGCCGGCAGCGCCGTGATGGCAAACCAGCTCGTGACCGAGACCGCCGTGGCCGCGCGGGGAGGCGCCCAGCGCATGGAGGAGATGAGCCAGGCCATGTCGGCCATCAACGTCTCGTCGGTGCAGATCGCCCGTATCATCAAGGTCATCGACGAGATCGCCTTCCAGACGAACCTGCTCGCCCTGAACGCCGCGGTCGAGGCTGCCCGGGCAGGACGTCATGGCAGGGGCTTCGCCGTTGTCGCGCAGGAGGTCCGGAGCCTCGCCGAGCGCAGCGCGAAGGCCGCCAAGGAGACCGCGGAGCTCATCGAGGACTCGAGCGCGAAGGTGGACCAGGGGGTCAAGATCGCGGAGAGCACGCGGACGGCGCTGCGCAACATCGTCGGCAACGTGACCAAGGTCGTCGATCTCGCGGGCGAGATCGCCAGCGCCAGCGGGGAGCAGTCCCAGGCGCTGGCGTCGGTCACCGAGTCGATGCGCCAGGCCACGACGGCCGCCCAGGCCGGCAGCCAGCAGAGCAACGAGGTCGCCGCCGCTGCAGACGAGCTCAGTCGTCAGATGAAGCTCCTCAAGGAGCGCATGGATCGCTACCGCATCGGTGCGAGGGCGCCCACCGCGCTGCCCGGGTTGCCCGCCGCGGCCACGCCGGAGCTCATCGATCAAATCATCGCGGCCCTCCGCGCCCGCGCGGCGAGCGAGGGGGGCGCCGTCGCCAACGACGGAAGCGTCGCCAGTCCCCCCCCGTCCAGCACGCGCCTGCTCACGGGCACGGACGACGTGGGTCCGCGAGTCGCCCTCCCTCTCGACCGAGACGAACGCGGCTTCAACGGATTCTGAGCGGGCGCCATCATGGCCACCGCTCTCGACGACGACTGGGCGATCTTCGCCGAGGACGCGGGCAACTGCATCCGATCCATCGAGGAGAGCCTGCTCAATCTCGAGGTGCGGCCGCTGAGCGCGCCGGACATCAACAGCCTGTACCGCGGGCTGCACACGCTCAAGGGCTCCTCGGGCTTCCTCTCCCTGCAGACGTTCGGCAAGGTAGCGCACGTGTGCGAGGATCTCGTCAGCCTGGCGCGCGACCGTGGAGTCCCTTTCGACGCGGAGATGATAGGCCTCCTGCTCGAGGCACTCGACGCACTCCGCCAGGCCGCCGAGCGGCTCGCCCGGGACCATCGCGACGTCGACGCGGCGCTCGTAGCTTCCCTCGTCGACCGGGTGGTCGCGGCGTTTCACGCCCGCGGAGGTACCTCCCGGACGGCGCCCACCGTGGAGATGCGTATCTTCACTCCGGCCCCCGCGCAGCCTCCGTCGCTCGACGGGCCACCGGCGGCGTCGCCGCCCGTGGTCCCGCCGCGTGAACGACGGGATGATTCGCCGAGAGAGGCGCGGACCGATTTCCTTCGCGTGGACGCCGCGAAGGTCTCGGCGCTCATGGACCTCGCCGGTGAGCTCGGTCTGGCATGCTCGGCGGTGACGCGGCACTCCAACACGGGCGGACACGGAGTGGCGGACTTCGCGGCGGCGGCGCACAAGCTGGAGCTCCTCGTGTGCTCGATCCAGAACGATCTGGCCGCGTTGCGGCTCACGCCGATCGGTCCGCTCTTTCAGCGACTGCGCCGCGTCGTGCGCGATGCCGCGAAGAAGACGCACAAGGAGGTCGCCCTCGACGTGAGCGGCGAGGACACCGAGGTCGACAAGGTGATGCTCGACGCCATCCAGGATCCGCTGGTCCACGCCCTGCGCAACGCGATTGACCACGGAATCGAGGGCCCAGACGAGCGCGCCGCGGCCGGGAAGCGGCCCGTCGGCCGCGTGACCGTGTCGGCCACGCAGCAGGGCGGGGAGATCACCATCGAGGTTCGCGACGACGGCCGCGGCCTGGACCGCGCGAGGATCGTCTCGCGTGCGCGAGAGCGCGGCCTGTGCCGAATCGACGCCGAGCCGAGCGAGGAGGAGATGGCGCAGTTCGTGTTTCTTCCAGGGTTCTCGATCAAGGACCACGCCGACGAGCTGTCCGGGCGCGGCGTGGGCATGGACGTGGTCAAGACCACCGTGGAAGGGCTCCGGGGAAACGTCCGCCTGACCAGCAAGCGGGGCCAAGGATCCTCCCTCGTCATGACCATGCCGCTGACTCTGGCCTTCGTCGAAGCCATGATCGTGCGCGAGAGCGATCGTCTGTTCGCGCTCCCGATCGAGAAGGTGTTCGAGGTCTCCCGGGTCCACGGCTCGCGCGTCGTCACCAATCTGGCAGACGGCCAGGTGCTCCTCCGGGTGCGCGACGAGTGCGTGCCCGTCGTCTGGCTGCACCGATTCTGGGACGAGACCCGCACCGCCGCCACGGAGCTCGATGGTCGGATCGTCGTGGTGGTCCAGACGATGCGCGGCACCGTTGCCCTTCCTGTCGATGAGCTCATCGGCAATCAACAGGTGATGCTCAAGCCGATGGAGGGCGTCCTTTCGCGAATCCGGGCGGCCACCGGCTGCGGCTTGCTGCGAACCGGCGATGTGGCCATCGCCCTGGACTGCGACCGACTCCGTGCTTGAGGAGCGCGAGGCCGAAGCCGTCGAGCGAATCCGCTCGTGGGTAGCGACGACGATCGGTCTGAAGATCGACGAAGAAGCCGCCGCGCTGGCGCAGCGGCTGGAGCCGGTGTGTCGCAAGCTCTCGCTCTCGATCGACGGCCTCCGCGAGCGGTTGGAGCGCGGTGACCACGGCGCTTCGATCTCCGTGGCGGAGGAGGTGTCGACGAACCACACCTTTTTCCTCCGCGAGCCGCGTGTCTTCGAATACCTCTCCAGCACCATCATCCCGGGGCTCCCCGCGATCGGAGAGATCCGCATATGGTCGGCTGCGACGTCGAGTGGCGAAGAGGCCTATTCACTGGCCATCTGCGCGCGGCGGGCCCTCGGAGGCCTCGAGGCACGCGATCGCGTCCGCATTCTCGGGACGGACATCAGCGAGCGCCAGATCCGACACGCCGAGCGCGGAGTCTTCCAGCGCCGCGCGCTCGCGAGCGCCGCGGTCGCGATCATCGACGACTTCGAGGTCGTCGACGGAGCCCAGCTCCGCGTGCGTCCAAGGGTGGCCTCCATGTGCGTGTTTCGGCGCATGAACCTCGCGCAGCTGCCGTGGCCCTTCGCCCAGCGCTTCCACGTCGTCTTTCTCCGGAACGTTCTCTATTACTTCGACGTGGCGACACGCCGGCGCGTCCTCGATGCGTGCTGGGACGCCATCGAGCCGGGCGGATGGCTCGTGACGAGCGTGACGGAGCCGCTGCTCGAGATGGCTCGCTGGGAGAGCTGCGAAGCCGGTGTCTACAGGAAGCCGCCGGGCACGGGACCGCGCCGATGATCCCCCCCACACGCACCCGGGTCCTCGTCGTCGACGAGTCTGCGCCCGTGAGGGAGGCCCTCACGCGCGGCCTGGGCGCCGATCCTGAGATCGACGTTGTCGGAGCGGCCGCCGATCCCCGCGAAGTACGGGAGATGGTGCTTCGGCTGAAGCCTGACGTCATCACGCTCGACCTCGAGATGTCCGCGATGGATGGGATCTCCTTTCTTCAGGTGATGGCGCGTGGATTCCCCGTGCCCACCGTCGTCGTGAGCTCGCTGAGCACGCTGGGTCCCTCGGTCGCCTTGCAGGCTCTGCACGAGGGGGCGTTCGACGTCGTGGCCAAACCACACGCCGACCTTGATGCGATGTGGGACCTCATCGCGCGCCTCAAGGCCGCCGCACGCAAGGGCAGCGCCCCCCGGCGCGCATCCGTCCCAGACCCGCCTGTTCGCAACACGAGGGCGGTCGCCAGCACGAGGGACTCCGTGATTGGATTGGGCGCTTCGACCGGCGGCGTGTCCGCGCTATCGCACGTCCTCAAGGGATTCACGGCGTCCTCACCCGGAATCGTGGTGGTGCAGCACATGCCGGCAGGGTTCACGGCCGACTTTGCGAAGCGCCTGGACGAGACGTGCTCGATGCGCGTCTCCGAGGCGAAGGATGGCGACCGGGTGGTGGCCGGGCACGTGCTCATCGCGCCCGGTGGCGACAGGCACCTCGAGGTGCGCCGCGTGGGGCACGAGTACCGTGCGCTGCTCGTGCCGGGCCCTCCGCATCTGGGCCATGTCCCTTCCGTGGACGTCTTCTTTCGCTCGCTTGCGAGCGCCGCGGGCGCGAGCGCCGTGGCGTGCATCATGACCGGAATGGGTGCCGACGGCGCAGCGGGTCTCCTCGAGCTCAGACGCTGCGGCGCGCGCACGTTCGCCCAGGACCGCGAGACCTGTGCCGTGTGGGGCATGCCGGCCGCCGCGCTGGAGCTCGGCGCCGCCGAAGCTTGCGTGCCGCTGGGAGACCTCGCGGCGCGGCTCGCGGGCGCAGCGAGCGGCGCGGGCGGCCCCCGGCCATATTCGGGGGAGTAGCCCGCTCCTAGCTAGGGTGCGGCACGGAGGCCTCCACTCGCCTGGCGAAGTCGACCAAGGGCGGCGCCACGCGTGAGAGAAGCGCCCTGTCGGCCTCTTCGAGCATTGCGCAGAGACCGTAAAGCGCCGCGTCGGCGAGCGTAGGCGCGTCGCCGAACAGGAATGGGCGCGCGGCAAGCGTCGCCAGCGTTGGGCGAAGCATCGCGCGGGCCTTGCCGACGAGCTCGTCCTGGTCGCGCACCCACGCGTCGACGCACCCCGCGCCGTACTTCCGCTCCTTGACGAGGACGTAGAGCGCACGCTCGCCAGGGTGCGGCCACGAGTCTCGGACGGCCGGCGACCCGATCCGAAAGACGACGTCCTCGAGGGGTCCGTCCACGAAGTCGTGGTAGCCCCAGATGGGCCCGTCGAGCGGTGACGGTACGAGCTTTCGCCCCGCCTCCGTCGTGACCAGGTGCTCGCAGATGGAACGCGACTCGGTGAGGACGGTACCCCGGTCGTCGACCAGGACCGGAACATGGATGTAGCCGCCGGTGATGGTCGCGAGCTCGTCACGCTCGGAGTACGCCACCTCGACGAGATCGTACTTCGCGCCCATGAGGTCGAGGACGACCTGCACCTTGCGCGCGTAGGGACTGTACCGAAATCGATAAAGCTTCATGTGCTTCGGCGTATGCGGCGCGAGCTTCGTCCGCCAACGAATAGTTGGCATGCAGGGATGAGGATTGTTCATCTAGCCTGAGGGAATGGACGCGCCGATTCCTCCCCTCAATGCACTCCGCGCCTTCGAAGCGGCCGCTCGTCACATGAGTTTTTTGAAGGCGTCCGAGGAGCTGTCGGTGACGCCCACCGCCGTCAGTCATCAGATCAAACACCTCGAGGCCCACCTCGGCGCGACGCTCTTTCGCCGCGAGCCTCGCCCGCTCACCCTGACTGCTGACGGGGCTGCGTGGGCGGTCGAGCTCCGCGACGTGTTCTCCCGTCTCGCGGACGCGAACCGGCGCCTCCGCTCGCAGAGGGCGCCCGAGCGTCCGGTCGTCTCCGTCAGCGTACTACCGTCGCTCGGCGCCCGGTGGCTAGCGCCGCGCCTCGGCAGGTTCCTCGCGAAGCACGGAGACCTCGACCTGCGCATTTCCCCCACGGCGCACCTCGTGGACTTCGCGCTCGAGTCGGTCGATCTCGCGATTCGCTACGGCAAGGGGCGCTACCCGGGGCTCGTCGTCGAGAAGCTGGCGGACGACGAATTCGTCGTCGTCTGCGCGCCGCGTCTGCGCACGAAGGTCCGCGCTGCTTCGGACCTCGCCCGGCACGCGCTCCTGTGCGACGACGAGCCGGACGTCTGGCCGGCCTGGCTCGCCGCGCGGGGCGAGCCTGCCGCGCGCCGGACGCGCACGGTGATGCTGACCGACTCGTCGATGGTGGTGACCGCCGCCGTGGAGGGGCAAGGCATCGCGATGGCGCGCCGCTCGCTGGCGATCGACGACCTCATCGCCGGGAGGCTCACGCAGCTCTTTCCCGAAGCGCGGACGCCGACGGGTCGCGCCTACTACATGGTTGCGCCGCGCGAGGCCCTGCTGCGGCCCGAGGTGCGTGCCTTTCGCGACTGGGTGCGCGAAGAGCGCGCGTCGCTCGTGGACCGGCCGGACGACGCGGAAAGGAGTGGCGCTCGTAACGGCCCTCGACGCTAGCTCACTCGAGCTGGTACGTCGTCGTCATGGCTCAGCACCCCTTCAGGCTCCTCAACGTGTTCACGGTCGACGGCGATCCATTCTCCGGCAACCCGCTCTGCGTGTTCGAGAACGGCCAGCCATTCTCCGCCGCGGAGATGCAGTCGCTGGCACGCCAGTTCAACCTGTCGGAGACGACCTTCATCCTGCCAGCCTCGGAGTCGGCCGCCTCTCGTCGCGTTCGTATCTTCACTCCCTCGTTCGAGATGCCCTTCGCGGGGCACCCGACGCTCGGCACCGCGCACGTCGTGCGGGATCTCATCGGCGGCTCCGATTCGGTCGTCCTCGAGATGAAGGCGGGGCTGGTCGACGTGGTTGCGACCGCCAACGACTGGACCTTGCGGGCGGCGTCCAAGCCGACGACGCGCACGCCCGACGCCTCGCGCGCCGAGCTCGCTCGGATGCTCGACATCGACCGCGACACGCTGGGAGAGACCCCGCTGTGGGTCGACACGGGCGCCGAGCAGCTCATCATCCCGGTTACGAGCCCCGAGGCCGTCCGCCGCGCGAGGCCGAGCGCCGAGGAGCTCGATCGCCACGGCTTCAGCAAGAAGCGTGGCGCGAGCATGGCCTACGTATGGGCGCACGCAGCACCGGGCGAGGTGGTCGCACGTTTCTTCTTCCTCGCGAACGGCGGCGTCGTCGAGGATCCCGCGACCGGGTCAGCCTGCGCAAACCTGGGCGGCTGGATGATCGCGACCGGGCAGAGTCTCCCCGTGCGCCTGAGCGTACGCCAGGGGGAAGCCATCCGCCGCCCGTCCGTGCTGCAGCTGCACGTCGACGAGCAAGAGCGGATCTTCGTCGGGGGGTCCGTGAGGGAGGTTGGCCGAGGAAGCCTCGCGCTCGGGTGAGGAACAGGCCTGCTCTCGACCGCCGTGAGCGCCCGTCGAGAGGCGTTCAGCTCTTCGCCCTTGATGGCAGCCGTCAGGAGGGTAGGGTCGTGGCTTGGGCGCCACCGCTCTGCCCGCTCTCCTGCCGAGCACGAACCGCTACGGCTTCCGGTTCTTGCTCGGCATCTTGGCGGGCATTGTGGCTGCCGCGTGCGGAAACAGCGGAGGCTCGGGCGCGGGCCTCGGCGACGCGGCGCAGGACGCCGCGCAGGCGGACGCATCGGAAACGGGCGCGGACGCCGGGCGGGGTGAAGGAGGGCCGGCTGGGGACGTCGGTACGGACGCCTTCGTCGTTGGCCCCCACGCCGCGTTGCCGCAAGTGCCCAAGAACGGCGGTCCCGTCCTGGCCCACCCGCAGTTGGTCACGGTATCGTTCGCGGAGGCGGGCGACGCCGGCGCCCCCGACGGGGGGCTGACGGCGTCACGGGTTGCGGCCTTTGGCGACTGGATCGTGGGCTCTGCTTGGCTGTCCCAGGTGGGACAGGATTACGGAGTGGGACTGGGCACCCACGTTCATGTGACGCTCGGCCCGGTACCCTCCGAGTCGATGACCGACGACGAGGTCCAGGCGCTCCTGGCTGCGCACATGCAGGATGGCTCGCTTCCTTCGGCCGCCTCCGATGGCGGTGCCGGCGACTACCTCTACGAGCTCTTCTTCCCGGTGGGGACGACGGTGTCTGCGCCGAGCGGGCTCGGCGGGGGAGACACCTGCGTGCCGTACGGTGGCGACTTCCTCGGTGGCTACCACTGGCAGACCACGGCGCCGCAGGTCGCGTACGCGGTGGTGCCCACGTGCTCGAGCGGGGCGCTCGTGGAGAGCACGGCCGCCATCGAATCGGAGGCGTCGCACGAGCTCATCGAGGCGAGCACGGACCCGTTCCCTGAAACGAGTCTCGGGTGGGCGATCACGGATCAGACCAGCCCTTGGGGGTTCCTCGATGGCGAGGTAGCCGATCTCTGCAGTCCGGAGCAGGTCGAAGAGGCGGGGTTTACCGTCCAGCGGATCTGGTCGAACAGCGCTGCCGCGAGCGGCACGAACCCCTGCGTTCCGGCCCCCGAGGAACCCTTCTACGACGCGACCACCATCCCTTCCAGCGTCCAGAGCGTGCTTGCCGGAAAGAAGATCTCCTTCGAGGTGCAGGGCTTCTCGAGTGCGGCCGTCACCCCCTGGTCCGTCATGGCCTTCACGAGCGGCGGCACGTTCGACCCGTTGCCGACCCTCGACCGAGCGAGCCTCGGCAATGACCAGACCGCGACGCTCACTCTGACGATTCCGACCAGCGTAGTTTCCCAGGACTACGCGCTCGTCATCGTGAACTCGTCGCGCTCGCTCGACGACTATTCGTACTGGCCCGTGGTCGTCCAAGTCCCCTAACGACGTGGCCTCCAACCGTGTGTCGCCGAAACTAGAGCTCGTCGCCGCTCCCCTGGTCGGCGGCGATCGCCCCGGGCGAAAGAAAGACGACGCGTCCCTCGGGCGAAAAGCAGCGCATGCATCCATTCTCGCCCAGCGCGAAGAGCGACCCGTCGGGAGCGCAGACAATGTGCCGCTCGCTGCCAACCAGGCCTCCCACGGACCGCGAGCGCGCGAAGAGGATGACGGTCTTCCCCTTCTTTCCTTCGACGCGATAAACGTTGCCCCCTTCGTTCGGGAGGCGCACGTACACGCGCCCGTAGCCATCGATCGCCGGACGAACCTTGAAGGTCGGGGCCTCAACGGGGATGGCCGCGGTGTAGACGTGCCGTCCGTGCCGGTCGAACGCGGCGAGATGACATGCCCCGTCCATCTTCAAGCTCGACTGCAGATAGAGGTTGTCGTCCCAGCCGGTGGCGAGCAGCACGTCGTGCGCGCGCGAGGGGGCACCCTTGAGCTGGAGGACCATCGGTCCCCACGGGTCGGCGGCCGCTTCGCGCGAATGATCCGTCGGCGGGCCCGCTCCCCACATCGCGATAGGGTGCCCCGTTGCATCGAACCGCCGGAGCACCTCGTCGTCGAACGTCCACGCGACGAGGCTCCCGTCGGCGTCGACGACGAGCTGAGACATGTCACCGAGCGACAGCCGTGCGCCTTCTCCCTGGAGCCCACTGAAAGTGAGCACGAGCGCGCCCGTATCGCATCGCCGCACCTCGGCGTGCGTGCCGTCGCGCACGATGAGGTAGCCCGATCGCGCAAACGCGAGGCTCGTCCTCGTGGAGCTGAACGGGAGCCCGGCGAGCCTCCAGCGAAGCGTGAGGTCGGGCGCCATGCAGAATAGGCCGGTGCCGCTACCCCCCCACACATAGAGGTTGCCGTTCGGGTCTATCACCACGTCCTCGACGCTGTCCCATTTGGCCAGCGTCATCTGCGGTGGGGCCGCCGATCCGTCGCGCAAGACGAGCGACCACGGTCGCACGGGCGTTGCCCTGAGCGCGAGCAGGAGCTCGTTGGGCAAGTACTGCTGCCCGCCGCAAAATGGGCAGGTGACGAGCTTCGCGCTCCCGTCCACGTTGAGCGCGCCGCCGCACGTCGAGCACGCGAGCGGGACCGGATCGCGCTTCTTCTTGATGGCTTCGGTTTCGGCGGCGATGCACTCGACCCCTTGCGCCGCCAGCTCGGGCGGCGCCGGGCGAAGCGCAACGCTCTGCCGGCACGACGGGCACGGGACGGCTGGCGCGCGTTGCCCCAGCGCGTTCCGGAAAACGCCGGCTTCGATTGCCGCCTGGCACGCGCCGCAGTGCGGTGCTCCCGTGTGGTACACGCGATGGATCGTGCCGATGTCGGTGTTGAGCGTTCCCGCGCGCTGCACCTGCGGGGGCAAGTCCTTCGCTTCGGCCAGCGGCTCCTGGAGAAGCATGCGCCACACGGTGGCATCGATGGGCGTGTGCTTGTCGCAGCTCCAGCATGTGACGTCGGACGCGAGACCGTTCACGGGAACGACGACCCCGCAGGCGCCACACCGGAGCGAAATCTGGAGCGATACGGAGGACATGCCAAGACGATATCGCGGCCATTCGCGCGCGGGCGCCAGATCCGCTGCCCTCTACGAGCGCGGCGACGCCGAGGGCGCCGCAGACACCGATCAAGGCCAGACGGTCGCGCTTCTTGTCCGCGGCGACGAGCCCGTCTAGCATCTCCATGAGGCCCTGCCTCATCCGCGCACGGGCCACCGCGTCGGCCGAGACGTGGTCGGACAGCAGGATCGTCGTCCCGCACTGCCCGCATGGGACCTGCGCCGCAGTCAGGTCGGCGACCGCGTTTTTCGCGCCGCAGGGGCCGAGCGCCTCGCGGCGGAGATGCAGCGCACCAGGTCGGGTAGGCACGCAAGCGACGGCGCCTGGCGGCCAAGCAACGCCGCACTGCGCCGGGGCCGGGTAATCACCGTCCCGGCGGACAGAGCGGGCTCTGCGCCCGATCGAGCGGACAGATGCCACCGGTCTGGCTGCGATCCCGGAGCCTGACGGCCGCTCCGAGCGCGCTCGCGGAAGGGCACACGAACGCTTGGCCGCCCACGCACAGGGTGTTGGGCCTCATTCGGGGAGCCGCGGGTGCTGCGGACCCTGGCGCCGCGTACCGCTGGTCGATGCGGACCGTGTTGTTGATCTGGGTGTTGCTGTACACGACCGGGTTGTTCGCGGGCGCTGCCGCGCCCGACGGGTCCGGCTGGCCCGGGTCCGCAGCCGTGCCGTCGCTAGCTGGGTCGGCGCTGCCCTGATCGGTGCCGTCGCCCTGCGTGGCAGCCTGCTGGGCGAGCTGGTCGCGAGCCAGCGCTGCCGCCTGCGCTGCCGCCTGCGCGCGGGCCACGCTCACCGCCGCGTTCCGCTCGTCCTTGGCCGCCTTCGCTGCCTCCCGCGCCGGGGCTTGCACCTCGTTCACGACCGCCTTCGCGAGCGCCGCAGCCTGCTGCTCGCAGTGCTTGCTAACCATCGGTGGCCCGGCAGGAGCCGTCGCGGCGGGCGGGCCGGAGGCCAATGCCGTGACGACGACGTTCGATGGTCCGTACTGGAACGTGTAGGAGCAGCCGTGCCGTTGATCGGACACGTTGACCATGCCGGGCGCTTCGCCCTGGGCAGCCAGCCGCCGGTGGTTGATCGACCGCGCGATGGCATCACGCACCAGGTTGGGCTGGTACGTCTGGTCGAGCAGTGCCGTCTGGGGCTCCGCCTGGACCATCACGGTTCCGCCGCACGCCCAGAGACCCATGGCCACGAGAAGGAGAGACATCGACGACGTTCGCATGCGGATGAGCTTACCAGGTCTCGATCTCGCGCGAGTGGCGGAACGGTTGCCCGGTGCGACGGATGCGCGGTCCACACGTTCTCGAGCTGACGCGAGCCTAGGATCTCTTGCTCCTCGCGGGACTGCCACCTCGCGTTGTCGACGCCGGCTTTCTCGCGCTCGTCTTCTTTGCGGCCGTCTTCGAGGTCGCCTTCTTCGCGGTCGCCTTCTTCGGGGTCGTCTTCTTCGCGGCCGTCTTCTTAGCGGTCACCTTCTTTGCGACCGTCTTCTTCGAGGTGACCTTCTTTGCGACCGTCTTCTTCGGGGTCGTTTTCTCCGGGGTCGTCTTCTTCGGGGCCCGCTTCTTCGGTGGTCTGGGTGCGTCCGCGGTAGGCTCGGCGTTGACGGCCTCAGGGCCTGCGAGCGCCGTCTCCAGCGCGATGCGCGTGCGCTGATCGCGCAGCTCCACCTTCCCGTACGCGATCAACGCCACCACGGTGGTCGTACCTGCAGCGAAGACGATGCCGGAGTCCTCGGCGAACCGCAACACGTCGTAGAGGGGCTCATCCGGCGTGTTCGCGTCCGCAACGACGCGTCGCTCGAGCGTACCTGCGAAGGACCCCTCGACTTCGTCGTCGAGTCGCTCTTCGGCCGGCCGGTCGACGCCGTCCCAGCTCGTGCCCGCGATTCGAAGCTGTTCCTCCGCAACGACGCCAAGGTCGAGCACGTCGGCGTCTCGTGTGGTCGAGAGCGTACGGAGCCGAAGAGAGGGCGGCGGAAGGCCGTGGGCGAGGCGCGTGGCGGGGTCGAGCTGATCCGGGTCGGGCAGGGGGCCCGTCCACGGCTCGAGCGCATCCCGAACTGCGTCTAGCGGGAGCTCATCCAGCTGCCAGAAGGCCTCGAAGACTTCCGCCGAGCTCGGTTCGCCAGCGCGGAGAGACGCGACGACCGCCCGGGCGCGCGCGCTCGGATCGAGGGCGCGACGGGGGGGCGGCGGGTCACGACGTTTTCCAGGCAATGGGGCTCCCTTTCGGTTCGGGGGCCGTGGAACATACATCCTATTCGTGGGATCGAGGTGTCTACACGACCGACATCACCCCTATCCGGTCGCGACGACGACCGTGCACGGCAAGATATCGATCGCGTCGGTGGGCGTCATCGCCGGCGGCGCGAACGGATCACGGCAAGGGCGCCGACCAGGAGCCCGACCCCAAGGCCGCCTTGCAGCGGTGACGACGAGCCGGGCGCCGCGGTGGCGCAGCCGGACGACGTCTCGGGCCCGAGCGCGACGCCCGGCTCGCCCACCGACGGATAACCCCCGGCGTCGTAACCGCCAGCGCCCACCGGCTGGCTGCCGCTCGGCGCGCCGCCGCCGTAGCCTCCGGTGCCGCCAGTACCCCCTGTGCCGCCCGATGCGGCCCCGGTCCCTCCAGAGCCTCCTCCAGTGCCTCCCGTCCCGGTGCTCGATCCGCCGGTACCTGTCCCGCCGCTGGTGCCGCCTCCGCTCCCAGCGCCGCCGGTGCCCGTCCCCCCGCTCCCGGTGCCGGTCCCGGTACCGCCGCCTGTGCCGCCTGAGCCGTCGGAGCCGTTCCCCGCGCTCCCCGAGCCGTCGCCGGTCCCGGTTCCCGATCCGCTACCGGTCCCGTTGCCGGTTCCAGTACCCGTGCCCAGCGCCGAGAGCGCTGCGCCGTTCGGGGTGCCCCAGCCGGTCGGGCCGTCGTAGCCCACCTCGCCATTGCACTCGAAGGGAACCGTGCAGCTTCCGTCGCCGAGGTCGTTCGAGCCAGACGTGACGTCGTTGAAGGCGGTCGTGTTCTGGTACGGGAACGTGACGCCCGCGGAGGCCAGGCCGTACAGAGCAAAGACGGAGGCGACGATCGGGGAAGACGCGCTGGTACCCCCGACGACTCCCCAGCCGCCGCCACCGCTGTCGAAGACCGCCACGCCCGTGTTCGGATCGGCGACCGCGGAGACATCCGTCTCCATCCGGTTGCCGCATCCGGCTGGGATTCCCGTCTGGAAGCTCGGTTGGGTGATGACGGCGCTGCATCCGCTGCCGGTGCCGTTCCAGACAGCCTCCGTCCAGCCACGCGAGCCGCCGCCCTGCTGGAGGCTCGTCCCGCCGACGGCCAGGACGAATGCCGACGAGGCCGGGTAGCTCGCGCCGAACCCCGAGTCACCGGCGCTCGCCGTGAACAGCACGCCAGGGTGGTTGTAGTTCGACTCCAGGCTGTTGTCGGTCTCCGGGCCACCCCAGCTGTTACTGACGACGGTGGCACCCGCGGCCGCGGCGGCGTTCGCGGCGTCGAACAGGCCGCCGCCCGAGTCGTTCGGTGCGGCGACGATCAGGATGTTGCAGTTCGGGCAGATGGCGCTGACCATGTCGATGTCCAGCATCTCCTCGCCCTCCCAGCCGGAGTCGGCCGAGATGCCGTTGACCGAGCCACCACTGCTGCTGATCTCCGTGAACGAGGGACACGACGGCAGGCCGAACTGCTGCCGGTAGGTCTCCATGTCCGCCTGCGCGTTCGGGTAATGAAACGCCTCGACGAGCGCAACGGTGATCCCCGCGCCACCCGACGTGTTCAGCCCATACGCCGAGATCAGGTCGGCGGGGGCGAACCCGCCGTTCGGGGCTGACGAGCCGCCGCCGAAGGGCGTGATCTTCCCGTCGGCCTCGACGTACCCGGTCACGCGCTTGCTCAAGCAGACTTTCTCGTTGGGAAGGCCCTTCCGTTTGCAGTTGTCCTCCGTCACGACCCGCCGGGGGGCCTTGGGGCCCGTGGCGTGCGCGATGACGGGGGTGAGGAGCTGGGCGAGGACGAGACCGGCAAGGAGTGCGCGCATCGGGTGGGCGGCCTCTGCAATCTTCGGGCATCCCGGTGGCGGCGGAACGTTCCAGCGACACCGCCGAAACGGCGTGTCCTGGCCGGACAATAGCAGTCGTCTTGTACCTGCCGTGGATCGCGCGAGCGCCCCGGTGGCCCTGGTTCAACCCAGGTACCGAACCTCCTCGGCACGAGCTCACAGGGTGCGGAGGTACGCCGCGAGGTGAGCGAGCTCCTCCTCAGAGAGCTGCTTGGTCTCCGCCATCGCCTGGCTCTTGCGCAGCAGCTCCTCCAGCGATCCGTACCGGCCATCGTGGAAGTAGGGTGCGGTCCCGCCGACGCCGCGGAGCGACGGCGTCTCGAAGGCCTTCACGAGGTCGCCGGGGCTAGCCGAGCCAACCTCGTGGCTTTCGCCATCCGAGAAGGCGCGGGACGGATCGTGGCAGCTGCTGCACCCCGTGTCGTACGACTCGAAGATCCGTTTGCCCGCTGCGATGCCCGGGTCGCCGGGTGCCCCGATCGCCACGACGGGCGGGGGTGCCATCTGCGCCACATAGGTGAGCAGGGCGTAGAGCGAAGCGTCATCCAGCCCACTGCCGCCGAGGCGCGCGAAGGTCTGCTTCAGGTGCTCGCGCACCGTCGCCGCGCCGCCAGTCCAGCCGAACGGCGCCGTGTCCGCGAGTCGTCCGGCCAGCATGGGCGTCTGCCGCGGACCATCGGGGCTCGACCACACCAGGCCATCGTCCCGCCCGTCGGGGTGGCAGCTCGCGCACGCGCGGCCGTCTCCGCTGATGCGCCTGGAGTCCGTGCGGTGGAAGAGCCGCCGGCCGACCTCGAACGGAGTCGGGGGGCGCTCGGCGGTATCGGAGACGACGTCGAAGCCGTCTCCGCCGCTCCCCAGCTTGTTGTCGATTCGGGTAAGTACCCGCTCGTAGCTCGACCAGACGTACAGATCGTCGTCGGCGTAGGCCACGCCGGTGGGACCCTGGGCGACGACGCTGCGGGCCACGAGGTGCTCGTCCGGCTCGCCCGCCAACCCGTTGTACTCGAGGACCTCGTTGCTCCCGAGGCAAGCCACGAAGACCCGTCCCTCCCGGGTGGACGCGGCCGCGCGGGGGAGCAGACACCGGCTCTCGCCGGCCGCGCTGGGGGAGGCGTTCCGGTGGACCACCGCGCCACGGACGTCGAGCGTCGCGAGGTACGGCGCCGCGGAGCCACGGGGTGGCACGGTCGGTCCACCGAACCATGAGACGGCCTCCCCGCCGTACCCGGTGCTCCGTGTCGGCGGCGATACCACGACGTCTGCGGTCCGCGTCGGCGCCTCCCGCGGAGCCATGAGCACCTCGGGCAGGAAGAGGCGACCGCCCTCGGGTCTGGAGAGGTACGCCAGCGAGAATCCCTGCATCGCGAAGCGCGGCCTCAAGCGCTCCTCCGGCACCCTCGGTGAGGCTGCGAGCTCGCCGATCACATCCCCGAAGAAGCCGTCGCCGAGAAGCCCGGCCATTCCGAGGCTCAGCGCCCTCGGTGACGGGGGCAGTGGCGGGAGACCGGCGACCGAGAGCGATGTCTCTAGCACGTGCCCGTTGCCTCGATCGACGACCGTGAGTCGCGAGCCTACCGCGTGCGAGACGTAGAAGTAGCGGCCGTACGGATCGAGGACGACTGCCCGCGGCTCGCGCGGGAGGTCGACGCGCGAGACCTGCCGGTGCGTGCGCGTCGAGAGCGTGTCGAGGGCGTGCCCCCAGCCGCACACGACGAAGAGCTCGTCGTCGAAGTCCGTCGTGGAGAGCGGCTCCGCGCAGACGTCGGTGATCGCGACCACGCGGAGCCCCTCGCGGCCCGGCTCGAGGAAGGCGACCTGAGAGCGGTCGCGCAGGGTCACGGCGAGCTCACCGGTCGGTAGCAGACGGACGCTCGACGGTTTGCCCGGCAAGGTGGTGCGGCTGACGAACCGCATGGCGGGCCGCGCGAGCGCGAACGTCAGCAGCGCGGAGCGATCCTCGTCCGCGACGAAGGCGAGCTCCTCCTTGTGGATTCGACCCAGGGCCAACGTGTGGCTGGGGCCGGACGCCTCGTTCATCGGATCTATCCGATAAGGCTTGGGTTCCTGGTGGGCGGCGGAGCCCCCGAGGCCCGCGAGCAAGCCGGCACACGCGACGAGCCAACAACGCACACGCATGCGAGACGGACAAGGGACCCGGGCGAAAGTTCCTGGCGGGGCGCGGTCACTCCTGTCACTCGCCCGGCAACGGTGCTGCCGCGGCGTGCTCCCCGGCTATCGCGGCGTCGAGCTCGCCCTCACCGAGATCGATCTTCGACCGCCGGCTCGCGAGCCTGGCCATCAGATCGCGAACGTCGTCGATCAGGCTGTAGAACACGGGCACCGCCAGCAGCGTGAGCAGGAGTGAGAGCGTCTGGCCGCCGATGACGATGCTTGCCGTCGCGCGGTTGAACCCGGATCCGATCCCCTTCGAGACGATGAGCGGCATCATCCCGGCGACGAAGGCGATCGTCGTCATGAGAATGGGACGAAGGCGATCGCGGTTCCCTTCCATCAGCGAGGTGTGACGATCGTAGCCCTGCTTGCGGAGGGTGTTGGTGTGGTCGACCTGCAAGATGCCGTTCTTCTTCACGACGCCGAAGAGCACGAGGAGACCCAGCATCGAGAAGAGGTTGAGGCTCTGGCCGAAGAGCTTGAGGGCGATGAACGCGAAGGGGACCGTCAGCGGGAGGGAGACCAGGATGATGGCGGGGTAGAGCCATGATTCGAACTGCGCGGCGAGGATCAGGTACATGAACACGAAGGCCATCCCCATCGCGAGGAGGAAGCCGGCCCCCGTGGCCGCCTGGTCCTTCGAGCGGCCGGTGAGCTGCAGCCGGTAGTTCGCCGGAGCGTTGAGCTCCTTGAACTTGGTCTGGATGTAGTCGGTGACGAGGTTCTCGCCCACCCCGGGAGCCGCGTTCGCGAGCAGCGTGATCTGCCGCTCACGGCCGTAGCGGTTGATGAGCGAGGGGGCGTTGCCGTCGTTCCACTTCACGACCTGGCCGAGCGGCA
>Ga0302319_10007655_pt1 | contig 21224 bp, 30 predicted proteins | sample Bog_T0_2_FD_203319 | JGI IMG/M metagenome (GOLD analysis project Ga0302319, IMG submission 203319) | Peat permafrost microbial communities from Stordalen Mire near Abisko, Sweden - Bog_T0_2 | ecosystem: Environmental > Terrestrial > Soil > Wetlands > Peat | place: Sweden: Abisko, Stordalen Mire... | reverse complement strand
ACTAGCTAGTTAATACGTACCCAAAAAAAACACCCAAGACTAAGATAATGAACACTATTAACTTATGAGGCATAAAGTGCGATGTATCAGCTACCTTAGTCATAGGAGATATTATGGATTTAGATATTAGGGATAAAATTGCAATGGTAGCAGCATCTAGCCAAGGTATTGGTTTTGCTATTGCTGAATCATTAGCTAAAGAAGATGTCATAGTTTCAATCTGCTCTAGAAATGAAGAGAATATAAGAAAAGCATTAGCTAAACTTGGTCCAAAGCATCGAGGCTATGTCTGTGACCTTCAATCTTCAGAAGATATAAAAAAATGGATACACTCAACTTATAGTGACCTTGGATCTCCTTCGATTCTAGTTACAAATACTGGTGGACCAGCAACTGGTAGTGTAGATAAAACAACAATTGAAGAATGGAATTTAGGTTTTAATAGTATTTTACTGAGTTCTGTTAGGCTTGTTGATGGCGTGTGTCCATATATGAAAGAAAATAAATGGGGACGTATTGTCCACATTACATCCTCAGTAGCAAAAGACCCTAGCTCTATCTTGCCAATTTCATCGGTATTTAGGGCAGGAATGTCTGCTATGTGTAGACTCCAAGCAAAAAGTTATGGAGAATTTGGAATTACTGTCAATTGTTTACTTCCTGGAAGAACAGCAACAGAGCGTAGTAACCAAATTATTTCGGCAAAGGCCACTGCTACTGGAGTTACCTTTGATGAAGAAAAAACAAGAACAGCAAAAGAAATCCCATTAAAAAGATTAGCGACTCCAAGAGAAATTGGAGATGTCGCTGCTTTTTTATGTTCTGAGCGTGCAAGTTTTATGAATGGTTCCATTGTGGTTGTTGATGGTGGAACCTCACGTGGACTAGGCTAAAACTCCAATTTACGTTAAACCTCACTAAATCATTTAAATTCCCTACCTACCTTAAATTTTGAAGCTGTTGTCGCTGGAATCTTATTTCTTAGTCTTCTTCTTGGTTGCTTTTTTCTTAGCGGCCTTTTTTACTGCTTTCTTTTTCGCTGCCATAGTTCTTTCCTCTTGCCTGAGTATATGGATTTGCTCAGGAATAGAAATAGAAAAATTTCTTTCATTAAATTTTTCAGCCATTAACCAATTTCTAATTAGTCCAATTTTCATTTTTCATCCTGATCTAATTTTTTTCAGCTGTTTTTCAGAATTCTTCAGAATTTTTCAGCCATGCACAAGACGTAGGACTGTAGCGGGTCTCTGTCTGAAAAAGTCTGAAAAATAAGTAACGAGAAATGAATTCGCCAACATGACGAGAAGTCTGAAAAATAAGTAACGAGAAATGAATTCGCCAACATGACGAGAAGTCTGAAAAATGCGAAGCTGAAAAAATTAATTTTCAGACTTTCAGCCGAATTTTTCAGCATTTCAGCACGAGCAAGGTTCAAATCATTTCGCAGCGTGGCAATCTCGCGCTCGTATTTTCGAGATAGACTGATCATGTCACGGTCGGAATATTTTACGCGCAGCATTTCCTTTTTTGCAATTTCAGCTTCTAACTCTGCCACTTCCTGACGGACAACTGATGCAGTAATCGTTTTTTGAACACCTTGTGTCCAGACTCCTCCAATAATCGCCCACCCGTTATAGCAAAACAGAGCGAGTAGAAGAACCACCCGCCAAATCTGCATTTTGATTTCTTGAGTTCGAACCCAAGAAAGTGCGAGTACCATCCCCTCCCCCAGCATTGCTTTTAACCAGACAGCTCCTGTGGTGTCTGTTGCACTCAGAAAGTGAACGGTTTCTCGCATTAAAAAATAGGTTGAAGCAATAATTAATGAGACGAGCAAGAAGGCCTCAAGAATCAATTGAAATAGTTTTATACTAGGCAACCATTGCCTACGCTTCGTTCGTTTATTATTTGGCGTTTGTGTGCGTATAGGAAAGGGTATTATCAGCTGATCGGGTTGATTGAACTTTTTTTCGTGGTATCTCGTCCTAGCACGACTTAAAAGCTCAGGTTTGTTTTGGAGATAGTTAATTTTATTGCGTTCGCGTTTTTTTTCCTTTGGATCTTCCGTGTCCATAAGTCCCCCTGAATTGAATTTTTAATTTTATGTTTGTTGATCAAGCGCAGCTAGAACTTGATTGGTGCCTTCATGAGTAGCCCAATGTCCGACTGCATAACTAACCGCAATAGGAGAATTAAAACCGAAGTTAGTAAACATCGGGTTAGTTTTGCAGGTGGTTAAAACATACTCTTTGCGAGCAGTCATATCTGGGAATGCTTCCTGAAAGCATTGCATTCGGATCATTTGTAGTTTTGCTTCTGTATCTTGTTCTTCTTTTCTTTCAGTTTCAACTGAAGTCTGATTTTCTTTTTCCTTCTGTTGCTGTCTTGCAATTGCAGCTAAAGCCTTTGTCCGATATTGGCTAGTATAATTTGTTTCAAGTACAGAAATAGCGGATTTGATTTCTCCATATTCGTCCTGTTCTTTGAGAATAATTTGGAATGCTTTGAGGATTAGCTCAGCTTCTTCCGGTTTTTGCTGAAAGAGTTTAAGTAATCCCTTTTCCTCTCTCTCCCTCTCTTTTTTCATGAAGGATATCCACCGCGCTTCGAGTTCTGCAAGTTGGAATGATTTTAAAAATTTCGAGAGAGAGAGATCTAAAAATCTAGAATATATATTTCTCCCTGTCTGGCAGGGAGCTAGTTCCTCGTCTGGCAGGGGGCTAGCAGCATTGTTAGCAGGGTCCTGCTGAGCAGGTCCCTGGGTGGCGGGGTCCTTAATTTTTCCAGAGAAATGCAATATATTAGAAACTCGATAGAGATTGCCTTTCTTAAATGAAAGTTCAATTAGCTGAATTAAGTGGGTTTCTAGAAGCGTCTTTAGTTTATTTTCTACCATTGTTTTTTTTAGATTGGTTCCTTGGCAGATGTATCCTACCGAAGCTCTAGTTGTCCCATCCCCTTTCTGTTTGAGTAATCCGTCCCACCCCCAAGCTCGAAGATTAAGAAAATGGAATAATTTAAATTCAAATGGATCAAGTTCCTGAATAAGTTTAAAACTCTCTACCTGATTCAACATAAAGAAAGATCCGGTAGTTTGAGTCGGGCGTCTTGTTAGATTTTCAGCAGCGAAATGTTGGGTTTTCGGTCGATGTTGATTGGTGCCATTATTCTTTGCACCTTTTTGATTATTATCGTCCGTATGGGTTTCTGACTGCTCACTATTACCAGCGTCTTCTGAAAGGGGTAAGTTCGTTTTTAGGGAAGCACCCTGCCATGTAGGTTCCCGTATAACAGGTTCCTGTATGGTAGGTCCCTGTGTAGCAGGTTGCTCATTAGGTTTAACTTCTTCTTCATTATTGAGGGGGGCTTCCTGTATAGCAGGTTCCTGCGTGGCAGGGAGCTGTGACCTCTCCGGAATAGGTATTGTAGCTTCTATTTTTGGAGTGGGCGAAACGGGTAGTGTTAGCGACTGCTTTATCTTTGGTTTTGGGCGAAACGGTTCTGCGGGAATTGAGTTTATACCTTTCCCAGGGGGTTTACTTTTAATTGAATCAATATTGCTCATGGTGTATTGTCCCCTCTTAGCTTGTAGCTAATAATTCTCTGGTAGCGGCCATAAAATCCCGTGCACCTGTACTGTTTCTTTTGTATTGCCAAATTGCTTGATGACGAGTTTGAGCTTCTTTAATGTCTTGGCATTTATGAATCACCGTAGGCAGAAGAATGTCGCCGTAATTGGCTCTCAAGTAGCCGATAGCTTCTTGAGCTAAGCTTTCACGAACATCAAATTTGTTAGCAATGACTCTTACTGGTGGACAGAATGAGAACTTTTCTTCAATCATGCCTAAAATTTGAAAAAAACTTGTCATCCCTTGAATTGAAAGTGGCTCGGTTTCAGTTACAATCAGAATTTGATCTGATTCTGCGATCATATAAAGATTTAGCTGGGAGGGCGCTGGATTTGTATCAATTATGATCACGTCATATTGTTCCCTCAACACAGTCATGATTTCCTTAAATCGCCCACTAGGATTTCCTGGGCCAATTAATTCAAATTCAAGCATTCCAAGGTTTAGATTTGATGGGATTAAATGAAATAGGGGAGTAAGTTTCAAGATAGCGTTATCAAGAGAAACGGGTATGATTTTGCTATCAATCTCAATCTTTCCTTTGAATACGTCTCTAAAGGTAAATTGAGACATTAAATCTGCATCTTCGAAATGCACCAATTTGCTCAGATGTGCTTGAGGGTCAAGATCAATTGCTAACGTTTTTCTTCCGGTAACAGCAGCTGTCATGGCTATCTGGGACGCAGATGTTGATTTTCCTGTTCCACCTTTTGAATTATGATCGATCCAGACTTTCCTCTCAGGCTTTCTGATTCGATGACTTAGCTTGTTAGCGCCAATGGCCAAATCATCCCATCCATAACGATTGATTTCTGCTTTCCCTCGTCGTGTTTTAATTGGGTGAAAAATGCCTTCTTTATTTAGATCGTAAAGAACCTGTCTGGCTACATCCAGATATTCGCCGAGCTGACTCATTGAAAAAGTTTGATCAACAAAACTTTTGTCAGGCTTTTCTTCTATTTTAATTTTCACTTCTTCTAGATCATTTGAAGAATTAGTAATGGTTTGGCTTTTTGGACGAAAAGACTCTTGTTGGGGGATGGCTAAGTCGTTCATTCAGGGTTTTGCTCCTAATTTTGTAGATACAAATTTTTTCTGTAAATACTTAGAAAAGTGTATCTTATAAAAAATATTGGTCAAGCGGCAACTAGGAAAAAAATGCACTTTTTAACAAATTATTTTTCTATTACTGGTTTAAATTTGTCTGGCCCCTTCTATCTGGAATAGACAGGGGTATCGTGGCAATTGAATTTAGATTAGACAGGCGTTGGAATCTAAAACTCCGCCATTTCCTTTTGTAGGCGCTCTAGCTTTTCTTCTCTCTGCTTTTCGATATATCTCTTCCTGCGGCGGGAGTTCTTCTTTTTGGAACGTAACTCGAGTGCTCGGAGATCAGCGCGCTGCTTCATCCTGAGTTCCTCCTCACTGATCGAGGAGAGTAGGATCATTCGTTGACCCCCCTTTGTCAGAGAGCCTTTTAGTGTGCCTTCATCAAAGAGACTGCGAATTGTATTCTCATGAACGCTGAGCATTTGAGCAGCTACCGCTACAGAAACCGTTTTGAGAGCCTGAGTATCCTGAGCAACTGATGCGCTGTAACTCAGAGATTGAGCGGATCTTATGGGGGGAGCTTCTTTTCCTTCGGTTCTAAAAACACACAAAGCTTCTTCGATCATTCGTCTCAGCTTCATTTGGAACATGATTTCTTGGGAGAGATTGCCAGGATCGACAGCCTCAAAAGTTTCAAGCCCAAAATCTGGGACGTACCCATAAAAAGTGTTGTAGCCGTTTCGTGTGATCACCTGAACGATGACTGGATACCTGAAAGCTAAATTCATGACGTTTTACCTCTGGAACATGTGCCGCTTGTTTCTTCAAATATGGAATAGATTCGAGGATTTAGGCAAGTGAAAAAAATTCGTTGTTAGTTTTTGGAGGTAAAATTAGAGATTTTGTAGTTTTAGATTTTAGGGGAAGAAGGGGGGAGGGGAGGAGTTTGGATTGGTTTGGACCCTTAAAAAATCGTGGATAACGCGTCTTAGCACTGGCTTTGGGGATAAGTCGGAGGTGGGATCAAGAAAAGAGAAGAAAATAGATAATAGTTGAGTTATTCAGTACATTAATAAGGCTTTCGGCCGTTTTTGCTCCTACCCTCCTTTTGAGTCCGTTTTTTCCTAAAAAGGGTTTTTTGGAAGTAAACGGATAGCAAATGAGTTCGTCTTTAAACACCAGAACTAAGGTGCTACACTGGAAAGAAGATGCCTAATGTGGTAATTGAAGATGGGTACCGATTGTTCTTTTATGCAAATGAAGGTTTTGAGCCAGCTCATGTTCATGTCCAATATGGTTCAGGTGTAGCCAAGTTTTGGATTAACCCAACAAGATTGGCAAGGAATGATGGACTCAAAGCAATGGAGTTAAGAAAAGCCTCTGTTCTTGTTGATAAGCATGAAGGTCTGATTCAGGAGAAATGGAATGAATTCTTTAGCAAGAAAACTTGATGAGTTAGATTATAGAGCAACTGGATTGAGTTTTACTGAAGATTGTCTTTGCTTACAGCTCTCTGATGGTCGAGAAATTCGTGTTCCACTGGAATTTTATCCTAGTCTTAAAAGTGCAACGCAGGAACAACGAGAAAATTTTGAAATGATTGGTTTAGGAAGTGGAATTCATTGGCCCAGTTTAAATGAAGATTTGTCTGTACGAGGAATTGTTTTAGGTTATCCAAGTGCTGCGTAACGAGGCACAAAAGAGCCAAAAACAGGTGTAAGAGAATGATAAGGAATGCAAAAATCTAAGCCTCTGATCTATCTTGAGACAACTATTGTCAGTTATTATGCTAACCGTGTGAGTTCTAATAAATAAAAAATGATAAAATGGATCAAAAATGGCTTATAGCCGTTGGAATAACAGTAAGTGGTTTGTTTTTGGGAGTTCTGATCAAACTGTACCAAAACTAGAGCAGTATCTTTCAATGATATACCTAAATGGAACTACATTAGGGTTTACTTATCAAGAATTGAAATGGGATTTACAAAATTGTCTAAAGAAAGTGGTGAATGAGGTACCATCAACTCCTAATGAAATCGAAGAATTGAAAATTTACATCGGGGAATTTCTGATTGAAGTTGATGAGGAAGGCAAACAAGGTGAGACTCCAGATGAGTAAATCAGTACACAGAAAAATACCTACTGTATACATCGAAACCACTATTCCAAGTTATCTTACGGCCAGGCCATCAGCAGATTTAGAAAAGCACTACCGGCAGCTAAAGACTAGGGAATGGTGGGATGAGGTACTACCGAAAGTTGATCCAGTTATTTCTGAGTTCGTATTAAATGAAGCAAGAAATGGTAATCCAGATGCTGCCAAAAGGCGGCTCGAAGCTTTGCAAGGTTTTCGTGTTTTGGACCAAACTGAGGAAGTTATAACCTTAGCTCAAGAGATTCAGTTAAAGCTGAAAATTCCTAATCGAGCAAAGCTCGATGCATTTCATTTGGCAATTGCTGTTGTGTATCAGGTTGATTACGTGCTTTCTTGGAATTTTGAACATATTGTGGGTGCTACGGTAAGACGACCCTTTGCTGAAATTGGTGAGAAGTTGGGTTTGGTGATGCCAATGTTATGTACACCAGAAGAACTAATGGAGGTTTGAAAAAATGAAAAACAGAAAAAAGGATGATATTATTGAGGAAGTACGGGCTAGCAGAGAAAAAGTGGGTCGCCTTTATGAGGAGAACCCTAGAAAATTTCATCAAGAAGCGCGTAAACTTGCAAAAAAATTAGGTATCAGAAGATCAACTCTTAAGCCATTAAAGCTAGATTTCTCAAAGCTTCGTAAAAAAAACAAAGATGCTGCCTAACCGCGCTTTTTAGAATGGGAAACTCACATCCGAGTCCAGATAAGGCACTAGATTCTGATGAGCTACTTCGTGCTGACAAACTCAACCAGGCTCAAGACGAAGCCTTAATTAAATCCTGGCTCCATGGGAAATCGAAAAAAACGATTCAAGTCTACAACCGAATTGCTGAGGATCTTTTAGCCAATCTCCATCCCAGGTCTTTGAAACACGCTGACCTACAATTCTTGCAAAATTTTATAAACCTTCTCAAAGCACGAAAACCTGAGACGATCAAACAGCGAATTGCAGCCACGCGCTCTTTGTTTTGTTTTGCCCACAAGTGTGGGTACCTCCCCACAAATCCAGCCGCTTTTCTTCCTCAAGTTAAATCGAAACAAAAATTAGCCGAGCGTTACTTAGAGGAAGAAGAAGTGTTGCGGATGATCCACCTGACCCAAAACTTGCGGGATCGTACGGTGCTGAAGGTTCTTTACAGTAGTGGAGTGAGGGTTTCAGAACTGTGCAAGCTGAAATGGAAAGACATAACAGCTAGGGAAGATGGGCAGGGTCAACTTCAGATTGAACAAGGCAAGGGGGATCGGCTTCGTGTCGTGGTCGTTTCTCAATCTACCTATTCTGATTTGATTGCTTTAAAAAGACCCACTTCCTATCCTCATGAGTTTGTGTTTCAATCTCAAATGAGCGATAGGCTTTCAGAAAATCGGGTGAGAGAAATTGTGACTGAGGCACGGTTGAGAGCTGGAATTAAAAGAAAGGTCAGTCCTCATTGGCTTCGACATTGTCACGCAAGCCATGCTTTAAACCATGGAGCGCCCATTTCTTTAGTTCAGTCCACTCTTGGACATTCCAGTGTTGCAACGACTGGAAAGTACCTTCATGCCCGACCAGGAGAGTCGAGCGGAAAATTCCTAGCCATTTAACATTCTCCATCCAAAGTGTATGAAATATTTGGATAAAAATGAAAGCTGTAGTACAAAATACGACATGGAGACTATCCTAGTTCCTAAGTCTCAAGATCCTAGAAACCCTATAATTTTTTGGAGTATTTATATTCTATAATAAATAAAAAAATGACAAACACATGCGATATATCTCTTGATCTCTTTTCTTCAATGCGGGACCCTACAGCCCAGCCCAGCCCAGCCCAGCCCAGCTTGCCAAAGGTGTAGGAAGTACATTTCCAATCACGGTAAGCTTGGAAGATCCAAAATACGATCATTCTCATCCCCAGTCCATGAAGCAACGGGATGAAACAAACAAAAAGCCATCGCGGTTGGATGGGATTCGAGTGCTTTTGGCCGAAGACATGCTTGACCATCAGCTTTTGTTGAAAAACATGATTACACTTGCAGGTGGCACTGTCGATTTTGCCAATGACGGTGAAGAGGCTGTCACAAAGGTGCTAGCAGGTGATTACGATATCATTTTAATGGATATTAAAATGCCAAAACTGAATGGTTATGAAGCGACTCACCAGCTTCGTGCAGCAGGATTTTTTTTCTTTTTTGCTAGCAACTCACTTAAACTATTTGCAACTGGACGAATTTTTGCGTACTTCATTCCGTACTCTTTCGCTATTTTCCTAGATTCCAAAGAAAATTTATCAGGATTTTTTCGGTGTTCTTTAGAAACTTCCTCACGGACGCGACGAACTTCTTTTATAATCGGGTCTTGAAAAATGATTTTTTTATCCATATTGATTAATCCTCAATCATGACTGTGGGTATACAAATCAGTGGCGTTGACAAATTAAATCCATCATTTATTTTTTGAATGGGTCTAATCATAAAAATATTTGCTATGTGCTTACAATTCCAAGAAACAAGAAAATCAATCTTAAAGGCAGTCGCAATCGCTAAATGATAGGCATCTAACTCCGACTTTCTTGGAATAGGAAGCTTTTTTAAATAAGTTTTTGCCAATTCAACCACTAATGGCGTTTCATCCAGAAGCTCAATGGAAGCCACTGCCTGCCTTCTTGCTTCTGCTTTTTTTGAATCTCCTTTCTGAATTTCTCTGAAGACATAATCTGAAACATACGGTTTCATCTTGGGTAAGACAGTTTCCCACCAAATCCGCGTGGTTTGCTGCTTACCCGCAGTGATGATATCGCTACTGATGGGATTAGTAAAATAGCTTACAACAGAAGACTCAATATAAACTGAAGATTTTTTATTTATAGCCACTCTCTTACTCTATCCTATTTAACTTCTCATGTGGAATAGTAACAGCTTAAATAGGTTGTGAGTCCTTTTATTACCTATTTGTACCTTGAAAGCCTTCTTTTTTTCTAAATGGTCGCAAAAAAGCCTGTTGAGCAAAAAACCGCTTTAAAAGTGGGATAAGACGAAAATTGGCCGAAGCCCTTAATTCTATACTAAAATAATCAATTAAACTCTCTTTCCCCTTCTTCCCCTCCTTATCTACTCAAGTAATCGCAGAAGTCGTAGATAAGTGACGTTATCTCTGACTTTTTGGGGGCTTCGGAAGGACTTTTAGGGCTTGAAAAAGCTCCTCACACCTGATCATTTAAGTTTGTGAAGTTTTTTAAGTTTGTTAAGATTAAAAAGAATCTGAGATTTATATTATACTAAAATAGTCAATTATTATATTTTTTCCTTATGATTTCTTCTAGTTAAAAAAGGACACTCTCCAAAATGGCTGAATCCGGACACCGACCCAGAAGACTTTCACCCGCTCACTACCCCATCGTCATTAGGCAATCCGGCCCTGCCGTCCGAGCCATCAACTATGACTTCGGAATCGAAATTGCCGAATACCCTGTCACCGATGAAACCGAAGCCATCCTTCAAATCGCTCGACTCATTCAAGCTGTCCGACTCAGAATCTCTGAACACTTGAATTCCTTGGAGCGAGCTAAAAAGAATCACCCCATTCCCCTTAGCACCGAAGAAATTCTTTCACCCAAAACTCGGGATGCACTTTCCATCCAAGAAGCTGCAAAACTTTTAGGAGAAGCTCCCCACACCCTTCGGCGCATGGCTGATGACGAAGAAATTAAGTCTCACCGAACGAGAAAAGGACACAGAAGGTTTCTCAGGTCAGATCTTGAAGCTTTTCTATTACAACATGAAATTCAAAAGACTGAATGACTCAGTCAAGCCATGATAGCGGATCTTGAGCTGTCTGAACGTTCAGCAAATTTAAAAAAAGTATCTGAACGTTCAGACTCTCGCTTTAAAATTCAACCCCTCACCAAAACAAGAGGAGGTCTTAGGCCTTGACTTGAGTGGATGGTTCTTCGAAAAGAGGAGGAAAGCTGATGGATCAAGATTATATTTGCTACCATCACTAGCAGTCTAAAAAAAAGAAGCGTGATTAAGGTCACACTAATGAGTTGGGGAGTTTGCATTTGAGTGGAATCTTTTCTTAGTACAGCTAACTCTACACGTAGTGCGTCCAACTGTTTTTCCTGCTTTCTTACCCAACCCGTTCTATTTTGAGAAAGATAGTGTTGATAGACAATTTCTTTACGGCTTAGGTCTTTTTCTAAGTCTTCAATAAGCTTCTGGTTGACCGTGGAGGAAGTCAGGCGTTTTTGGCTCACGCATAAAACTTTGCATGAAATTGCAGATAGACTATAGATACACATTCCCACCAGGATCACGATTCTCGCAAACCTCAGTGTAAAAGTATGAAAACTCAACCCTGAAAATGCGATCAGCAAGCCCTCGCTAATCAAAGCTTTGAGCCAAGCTTGGGAGGAATTTCCCTCCACTTCCTGTAAGTAGGTCACAGTTTCTCGTAGGAGGTAGTAGGTACAAGCTCCCACGAGAAGTAGTAAAAAAAACCTTTGAAGTGATAAATTTTTCTTTTGAATACCTTTGTAGATTCTACTGATCCACTGAAGTAAAATCAAAAAAAAGGACTTAGACTGGGACTGCTTGAGTGCTTTTTTGATCTGTTCTCGCTTTTTTTTAGCACGTTCCTGAAATTCACCTTGCCGCTGGAGATAGTGACAGCGATTTGATTTTTTCTTTCGTTCCTTTTTTTCGATGTTATCCATAATTTTCATCCCCCTATAACTAGAAAACATCAATAATTTCAAATATCACACTTTAATTAGTACACTTAATAACTCACTATTATCGTGGTACACTTTTTATACTTTTATAATATTACTAAGTTTACCACTCAATAGAATCTTTCCATATAATTATTTAATCTCTTAGTATGTATATACTCCATACTATTAATTATTTTCTTAGATTCATTACTACGTACTTAACTAATGTATTGTTTATCATACTTATCAAGTATTACTTACTGTACACATAATGAACTATCAGTGCGGTACGCATAACAGCTATAGGATTGACTACATATCTTATTTGACAACCTTTATAAGAACCCTTTAAATGATATAGGTGAGTAATAGTCTGAATATTTTCCCAAGTTGCCGTTAGAGAGAGGTTTAGTACATGGAGATTATCGCATTAGCACACAGCAAAGGAGGGACTGGGAAAACTACTACAGTATTTAATCTTGGGTCTGAATTATCACGTAGGAAAAAAAACGTTCTCCTTTTGGATATGGATCCCCAAGCTAGCTTGACCATGTGCTTCAAACATCAATTTAAACAGGATCAACTTTTCATGGAAGATCTACTAGCAACAGATCGGCTCGATCCATGTAAGGCACCAGTACATATCGGCGACTTTTTAGATATAATTCCTGCAACAAGTAATTTAGGTGGAGTCGAACTTTTTCTTACAAAGGACCCACTTCGCTTAAAAAAATTAATTCACAACTTAACTCAGCTAAACTACGATTATGTTTTAATAGATGCACCAGGTACCACTGACATTTTCATGGTCGCTGTTCTTTCAGCTGCAACAGAAGTGATAATTCCAGTTAGACCAGGAGATCTAGATTGTAGCGCACTACTCGATTTCAAAAAAAATATCGACAAGATCAGTTCCTCCTTTAATCCAACTCTTGAAATCCGAGGCCTATTATTTAATCAAGTGATTACAAGTAGCAAGAACCATAAAGTATATAGAGATTTTCTTGGTGAAAATGAACTTGGAAAAAAATTACTAGGCAGTCAAATTAGAATGGCTACAGCCATTCTTAATTCTCCATCCTTTGGAAAAGATATTGGATTAACAGATCCAAAAAGTGAAGCAGCAAAAGACTATCGAAACTTGGCAGACGAGGTAATTTCATGGCACACACAGGTATAGGCTCCAACCCTTTTAGAGAAAATTATAATCCAACACAAAAGCTACTTGAAACACCAGTAGACTCTACTGAAATAACTCTTGAAAATGCTGGAACTACACAACCAATACAGCAAGTAGAAAAAAAAGATGTTAAAAATGTCAAAACATCTCAGTTAATAAAGCCAAAAATTAAACATAATACAAAAAAATCTTCAGATCTTCTTGATGAAGCTTTAAAAGTTCTAGCAGCTCATGGTTTAGAGATAGCAGAAAAAAAACTTAAGTATGTCAAACACACGTTTGAAGTTGAAGAAACATTATTTAATCTTTTTAATGAAATTCAACCAATAATCACAACAAAAGTAAAAGAAGCGATTAATGAAGCTCTTCAAGACTGGTGTGATAAGTATAGAATAAAATATGAACAAATTATTAAAGTAAAATCTTCTAGTTAATTTAATAAATTTATTTTTTTAGTTTGTACCACTTGATAAGTGAATTCACGTCACCAGTTGGCATTCCATGGTTAATTGCAGACTCTAGAATTTCAACTGCGCGTAGATCATAAAAATTAAACGCTGGTTGCCATCCTCCAGCACTTTTTTGACCATTTGGGAATATTTTTTCCTCGATAGCTTGAATTAACCTCTTCTTTTGTGCATCAGAATAGACAGACCATGCTTGTTGAGCAACTTCTACTACTTTCATATCTTGAACTACTGTTGAAGCATGTGCTTTTTCGACTACTTTTGCTGCCTCTTTTCTAGCGAGAATCCTCTTATAACGTTCTTCAATAGGAAGAAATCCAGGCTTCAAATCTGGCATTTCTTGTTTCTTAAGTAACGACTTCACTAAGCCTAAGACTGTTTTAATATATTGTCCTTGGCAAATATTATGAATAACCATATCTACAAGTAAAATAACTAAAGGGTAAACTTTATTATTAAAATTTTCATTTTTATTATTCTTTTTTATTAAAATTTCTAAATTTCCAGTATCCAAATCAAAAATTTTCTTATTTTCTAGCACTGTGGCTAAAGTAGAATCAGTTTTTGCTACTTCACTGAGTAACTTAAAATAATCATCTACTACTGAAGAAGGATGAGTTGGAAGTTTATTTTTCTCTTCAGAACAAGCTGTAAAAGCAACGACTTCAATACCTTTATGAGTGACAAAGGTATACTCAGTAATAATTTTTGCATCTATCAAAGCTTGAAAATATTTTTTTGTCAGCTCTTTAAAATACTGTTTTTTTATTCTTAACGTACTTAAGAGTTCATCTTTTGAAATAATAACAGTACCGTTACCTTGTCTTTCTAATAATTTTGCAGAAAATAAAGTGTAAAGTTTTCTAGGTGCTCCAGATGGGAGCTGTAGGAGTTTTTCTGTATCTAGCTGAGCAATATAACCCTGTAAGATTTGTCTGACAATTACCTCGTCAAATTTTGCTCGATTCCACTCAGATCGATCAGTACCCTTTCGAATAATTTTTCCAGTGGTTAATGAAGAAAGATAGTATGCATCGTGCTGAATAGCCTGTTCTTTCCCATTATGGTAAATACATCCACGAATAGTAATGTGCGTTTGATGAAGATGCTTGAGTGCTTGCGTTATTTTTGAATTTTTTTCAGTCATTCCCATTCGCTTAGCAAGATCTTTATTTCTAAAGTAGACCTCAGTACAATTAGGAGGAATGTTAATTCCATTTAGACCAATTGTCCGTGCCTTTGTAATTAACTCCGAATGATCGGATTTAACCTGATTCACAAGACTATCAACCAAAGAAATAAAAATATCTTGTGCAAACGCTCCTGGCAACCCTTTTGGAGATTTATTATCTTCTGCTGACTTTCTATCTTCAAGATACTTGACTTCAATATTTACTACATTCAAATCACCATTAGGTAAAACTGTTCTAATCGTGTGGGATGCGCAATCTTCTTTTGAATTGCGACTAAATTGAAATAAAAGCCACGCTGCTGATACACCATCCATTTCAATTCTTGCTCTATGAGGAATAAGCGCTTTCCCATTAGAGAGGGTCTCTACTAGAAAATTATGTCCAGATCCTTCTGTTTCATTATTCATGTTTGGCTTCCCTTTAAGTTGGATAAACATCTACCTTCTTGTAGTAGTATAGTATTAAATAATACTACTACTACCATATAAAAAATTGTGGATAACTCTCTAACCTATTGAATTCATTGAATGCAGGTCTGATAAACATCTACTTCCTACTGGATAAACATCTACCTATTTAGCTATAAACATCTACCTTTAAGGATAAACATCTACCTATTTCTTTCTATAATATAGAAGAATTGGATAAACATCTACTTTCTACTGGATAAACATCTACTTTCTTTTTCATAGTTAGTGTTTCTACTGGGGATAAAGATCTACCTAAAATAGTAAAAACTTTGCTTCTTACCTTATAAACATCTACCTTCTCATCCAAAACGAGTAGCTGTAAATAGTTAATTACTTTACTCGGATACAATAAGAGTAATCTAGAACAATTTTTATGGCCTATATAAATTTGAATTTTAATTATGAAATCAGACACTTGGACTATAACATCGTTATCCCTGAAAAACGTGTACTCAATGATACATATGGCATTATATCCATACGTCTTCCTTTAGCGTTCTTGCTTTATGCCAAGAGTAGATTTTCTTGCTCAAAATCAAATTCAGACAGGTTCTCATCCTTCGCTAAAAGTATAAATTATGGTCGCAGGTAGATGTTTGTCCTTATAAAAGGACAAAATAAGTTTTATATTTTGTGGCTGAATCTGCTTTTAGTTAAAGCAAGTAGACCTTGATAAGGTAGATATTTATCCATGCATTTTTATTTTCACCACTTAAAAGCAGCAATTGAAACTCGAAGCACTGAAAAACAGAACGTAGTGAGTGATTCCATTCCTGAGATGATGCATATTTTTGATCCCGTCATTCTTGGATTGAGACGGCAGCTTCGGCAACTCGAGGAAGAAAAGAGCGAACTCGTTTACACAAAGCAACGCAGTGCAATGACTCTGTAAATTACGCTCATTAACCAGAAAATGCGGGATCTTCGAAACAAAATCAAAGTGAGACAGGCGGGAGAATCTCAATTGGAATGTAAACGATGAGAATTCTTTCTTCCTTTTCTGATTTAATCGGTTACTATGAATGCCTTGACTTAGGGGCCGCGGAATCTACTCTCACAAGTTTACGCGGCCTTTCAGTTATAAAAAGGAGTCTTCATGGCAAAGAAAAAAGCAGCGAAGAAATAGGGCAGGGGGGATTAGGTTTCTATATTTTAAAACATTTTAAAACATTTTAAAACGATGTGTTGATGTGTTAAGGACCTGAAATGCTTGGATTGAACTTCGCCGCAGTACTCATGGCAATTTTCGTTGCTGGTTCAAACTATTTAGTCAAAGTTCCTATAAACGATTGGATTACGTGGGGTGCTTTTCTTTATCCATTTACTTATTTTATTACCGAGTTAACTAACTACTTCTATGGAAAAAAAGCTGCAAGGCAGGTTGTTTATTTAGGGTTTATTGTGGCTGCCCTATTTTCTATAACCATTGCAGATCACAGGATTGCTTTTGCTTCAGTCTTAGCTTTTTTAGTTAGTCAATTGCTTGATATTTCAATTTTTTCGAAGCTTAGACAGGGGTCTTGGTGGATTGCCCCTATCGTTGCTTCAATTGCAGCTACTTTCTTGGATAGTTTGTTATTCTTTTCAGTGGCGTTTGTTGGAACTCCTGTTCCTTGGTTTACTTTCGCAGTTGGTACTTTTTGCACGAAGGGGCTTATTGATATTGCATTGCTTCTACCTTTTAGGATGTTTATGGCTGCTACTAGATCAGGAACTTTAACTGTCCTAAATAATCAAAAACTCACTGCAAAGGCTTAAGTTCATATAATTCGACACTAATATACTCATTTTCTTCTTTCTTGAAAAGACTAACATTCCAATGATATTCGTCTGCATAGGTTTGGAGGAATTCAATATCACCATGAGAAGTAGAATAGGTCAGTAGTATCCGCCCACCTGGTTTCAAGTATGTCTTCCCGTGCTCTAAAAATCTTCTGAGCGATTCATGAAATGGATCATAAACTGATAATTCCAAGAAAGACATTTTTTTAGGTTCTTTGGCTCTATGACAAAAAGGAACTGACCAAAAGATTGTATCAAATTTATCATGGTCAGTTAATGGAAAGAAAAGGTCTCCTTCAAATACTTGAATTTTATCGACTACTCCGTGAATTTTTGCATTCTCTTCAGTATTTTTTACAGCGTCAGGGTTAATATCAATTGCAACCACTGATGAAGCTCCCAAAAGGGCAGCTTGGATTGAAAATATACCAGTCCCTGGTCCAATTTCTAAAAATGATTCACCTTGAACAATAGGAAGCTCCTTTGTGGCTCCCGTGCTAGGAAACACCTCTGGAGAAAATACACCTGGATACCCAACGTACTTTCTATCTTGGAAAGTGAATTCGTATTTTTCAGTGAATTTTTCATTAATTGAAAGTAGTTTGTCTACTTTTACAGTAATTTCATATTTCTCAACCAAAGAGCCCTTGGGTGTGACAACAGAAAATGCTTGAATTGAGATTAATGAAAGTAATAGATTTAAAGAAATAATAATTTGTAAAAGTTTCATAATATTAAGTTTTTTCTAAGAAGGCTGATACCTTTAAAACAGTTCTCTCGCTTCGGTTTAATAATTATTTATTGTCTAATTAGACGCAGGTTATTTGGTGGTGTATCAAGATCAGTTCTGTTTGTGCGATATGGATTAATATCTAACCCTCCTCTGCGAGTGTATCTAGCATAAACAGTGAGCCAATCAGGATGACATGTACGATTTATATCCATGAAAATTCTTTCAACACATTGCTCATGAAATTCATTATGGTCTCTCAGTGAAACAATGTATTTCAACAATCCAGCATGTTCAATTTTATTTCCTTTGTATTGAATTTCGACCGATCCCCAATCTGGTTGGCCAGTCACCAGACAGTTAGATTTTAATAGGTTAGTATGAAGAGTTTGATGGACTTTCTCCGTAGTTGTATTTAAATACAATATATTTGGTTGGTATTGAGTACACTCAACTTCAAGTTCATCTAAGCAAATTCCGTTCATAGTTTCTATTTTTGCTATTGTTTCCGTTAATCGAGATAAAATTACCTCAACATTTGCTGTAGTGGCTTTAGATAAGTCTTTGACCATAATACTTTTTACGTGATTGAAAGATTCGAAACTAGAGTTATTAAAAGAGTTCAAATAAAGTTTGAATGATTTTGATTCGATCAAAAATTTTGAATCTGAAGGTATTTTAAATTCAGCAATTGCTACGATAGGTTTACCTTGTGGGTTTAACCAAGAGACCTCAAACGCTGTCCAAAGATCAAAGCCGCTAAACGGTAATGATTCTGTAATTCCAATTTCATCTCTTTTTGGTTTTCTTGGGAGTGGAAAGAGAAGAGTAGGTTCATACGTGTTTATATAGGAAGATTTTTTCCCAAGAGGGGCAGCGATTAATATTGAATTTGTTTCTGAATTGGTCATGATTTCACCTTTTTTCTATAAAATGGGTTGTAATTAACTCCATAATCATATTGATCAATGTGTTCTTTTTCTTTCAAGCGTTTGCAAATTTTGCAAGTGAAAAAAGAAAGACCAGTTTCATAAAAAAATTTTAAAATAAATTGAGCGCAAATCATTTTAATGACTAATGAGTTGGGTAGGACAGTAATAAATCCGACAGTGCAAAAGATGATACTATCAATAATATTAGAAATAAAGGATGCACCCGTAATTCTTCCCCACATCCACTTACCATTGAGTTTCTTTTTTAAAACTGAAAGAATAATAGCATTTAGAAATTCACTTCCTATGTAAGCACAGCAGGAAGCTATAGTAATTCTAAAAGATTGAAAGAAGATATGGTTGTATGCCTCTTGGAAATTCCAATGAGGAGAAGAGGGAATAATACCTACCAACACCACTAAAAAAATTGTTAGAAAATTATAAAAAAATCCTAACCAGATCACATGTTTTGTTAAATAGTAACCATAAACCTCAGTTAAAATATCCCCTATGACAAATGTGAAAGGAAAAAAATAGAGGACAGCAGGAAATTCAAAATTAAATAAAATAGTGAGTTTCCCTCCAATAAGGTTGCTGATGACAATTATAATCAAATATAAAAAAGACAAAAAAAGAATAAATTTATTATGAATTAAGTCAGTTGTTTTTTTAAGTAAGTCAGAGATTATTTTTTTTGAAATATTTGGATTCGAAAAAGCGCCAATTTTAAATGCATCTTGCGCTGAAAATCGAGAAATCCATATATTATGATCTAGCTCTTCTACTAGCATTTTAAAAGTTTCACTCTTATTGATGATTCTAACTAAAACATAGACTTTACCGTCTTGATTTGGTGGGTATATTTTATCAATGCAGTAATATTCATTATTTTCAGGAATTCTTGGGACAACTTTTAAAGTGTATTTTTTAATATTATCCACAAATTTATTTCATAATTAAAAAGGATGTTCCAGTTGTTGTTGATTTGGAATTCTAGTTTCAATCACAGTTCCTAAGAGGTGATAAGTTTTTTTTAATTGCACAGTTGGTAGTCCTGATAAAATGGGTCGGAGGTAAATATTTGTTCGATCGACTGCATATGTTCGTATAGATATTGAAGAACCATCAAAACTAACTATAACGTGCATATTAGGGATATAATCGTCAGTTACCTTGACGATTAGAATTGAGTTTTTGTCATATAGTGGTTCATGTGAAGCATCTAATTTAATTGCGTATGTTCTTAGGCTAGGGTCTAAATCGCAGCTTATCCAAGTGGTATCTTTTTTTTGTGAAATGACACCATCTTTGACCCAATGAATAATATCAGAACCTGCTAAAAGAGGAATTACAGAAAAAGAGCGTTGTTTATTTCCTATATGAAGAGGTTCTGCACCAACCAACTGGCCAACTGTAATTTTTAAAAATTCTGATAAAGTGATGATTGTTTCAATTTTTGGACTCAAAGTTCGACCAGTGAGAATATGGTTACAAAGCTGTTGGCTGATCCCTGTTCCTCTCGCTAGTTCAGCTTCCGTTATATTTTTTTCTTTCATTAGCAAGGAAAGATTTTCTGCCAGGATTGAATGATGCCTTTGTCCTTTCTTCTGTTTTGAAAATGCTAAAACATTAGTCATAAAAATTCCTGGAAATTGATAAAAAAAATAGGCCTTTTTTTGAAAATTACTTAACTATAAATTATATTAACAATTATGTAATAATTTGTTTACCAATGTGTACTGTATAAGTAAACTAAAAAAATAATTATAAGTACTACAAATGTTGTTGCCTTTATTGGCTCTATTGATTATCTATACAGTTAATCTTTTTTAGCACCTGTGAGGTTTTCTATAATGTAGTTTTTGTAATTGTAAAACGATATGCACTTAGTAAATAAAAAAGAGGCCTTGGGACCAACCAAGAACCTCTTTTATAATTGCTAGATTGAACAATAAGATACCTTCTTTCTAGCAAATTTCAAAAAAATTAACAGTCTTATTTTGCATAAAAAACGAATCAATTCGTTTGTTCAGTTTTTTTTGCTTTCTCTAGCCGTGGAGAAGTTTGCTTGGAGAGAGGTTATGGAAGATGATCAATCCCAGTTCTCATGTTTTGATTTCCTAAAATTCTCAGGCTCCATTTGTCGAGCCCAGTTCCTATTTAATTTTGGATTTCTAGTAGTCACTCAGTCCTTGGTTGCACTGGGATGTGGATTCTTGGATAAAACTGTGCTCCGGGACTCTACCGTGCTTTTTCATGTTTTGTATGCCTTTGGCATGATTGCATTTCTGAGCTTAGGGTTGATCATGCATTTTTATAATTTTTCCAAGCGAGCGAGAGACATCTACGGGGAAGGAACCCATTCCTGCATGCTTGCTATAGCAGCCTTTGTTCCATTTCTTAATTTGATTGTGTGGGGCTACCTTGCTGTTGCTCCTGCAAAGCCAAAGCCCATCCTTAATAAGGAGGTGCTGAAATGACATTAGGGAATTGTGCAAAAACTCCTTTCTCTCCAGTCAAAGAAATTGAGACGATGGTGCTTTTGGAAAAGAGCACAGGCTATCAGCGAAGAACTCACAAGCTCGATGAAGTGATTGACCGCTTGGGTAAGACCAAAGTTCAAGGCAAGGTTTTAGAGAAACTCACCAGGTACACTCTGGGTGCCGATAAACTGACCTGCGCTATCTCTGTTCGAATGCTGGCTGAAAAAACAGGCTGTGGGAAAAACAATGTTTGTCGGGCGCTTCAAAGTTTCGCCAGTCGCAACATTATCCAATATGAGTTCAAATCCACGCAGCGAGGGATTCCTTCCATCGTTGAGTTGAAGTGGCTCGCTCCCTACCTTGAAGAGGTACGACGTCTAAAGTATCGGTCTAAACAAATACATTCTAATCCCGTAGAGTACAAAGTAAGTCAACCTGATCACTCAGCGGCCTAGCCAGAGTGACAC
>Ga0302319_10007654_pt1 | contig 21225 bp, 16 predicted proteins | sample Bog_T0_2_FD_203319 | JGI IMG/M metagenome (GOLD analysis project Ga0302319, IMG submission 203319) | Peat permafrost microbial communities from Stordalen Mire near Abisko, Sweden - Bog_T0_2 | ecosystem: Environmental > Terrestrial > Soil > Wetlands > Peat | place: Sweden: Abisko, Stordalen Mire... | reverse complement strand
AGCCGGCCAGGAGGCCGGCGCTACTTGTTCTTCATCCAGGATAAATGCTTTGGAAGGAACAAGCGGCTCTGGTCACTTGCCAGCCGCAACCATTCGCTGTAGTATCAGAGTTGCCTATCAAGCGGCTGATGCGAGCCTCCCAATGGGAATGAGCAAGCTCGCCGCGGATCATGGAAACTTCGCTGGGAAATCTATTTCATTGCAGCCCGCAGGGGCGCGAATCTTTTCCTGGGCAGGGGAGAAAGGCACCGGCGAGCGCCGTTACGATCCAGACAACCGGAGAGAGCCGTATTTCGGGTTCTTGCGCGCGCGGTGGCAACAAGGCTTTTTCACAGACGAGATGCGAGAGATCAGAGGCTGCCGCGGAGGCTGAAGAAGCGCCGCAGGCCTGAAGAGACAGGCTCTTCCGGAGGCCGGAAGTGGCTGGAATCTGTGAATTGGCTCGACGTACCTGAGAATCATTGTGGATGGTGCGCGGAATCGATCAGCGAAGCGGAATCTATGAGCTTGTGCATTGATGCAAGTCACTCGCGGATGAATCTCTGCTCTTGAGCAGCGCGGCGGCAGGCAAGCAGAGCCAGGGGATTCAGAGCAACCGGAAAAAACCAACACCGCGGGAGTAACGCCCCGCGAACAACGCAACAGGAAGCGAAGGCATGACGACAGATTTGACGCAACCCCAAGCAGAATTGGGGCCGGAGCAGGCCAATGGCCAGGGACAGTCACAGGGGCATCGGCACCGCCGGCGCCGCCGCAAGAACAAGAGCAGCCAGGCAGGCGCGGCCCCCGCGCAGCAGCCTAAGGGCCAACAGCCTCTAGCCCAACAGCCTCAGGCGCAGGCTCAGCCCCAGCCGCCCGCGCAGACGAAGCAGCGGCACGCGAAGCAGAACCCGGCTTCTGCGCATCAGGGCGGACGCCAGAGCCAGGGACAGAGCCAGGGACGGAAGAGGAAGAAGTTCGTCCAGAAGAGTTCGGCCACCGACTTTCAGCCCGGTAACAGCATTTCAGCCCAGCCGCAGGGCAAGCGCAAGGGCAGGCAAAAGGGTCCCAGGGAGTTTGTCGGTCCGATGGACCACAGCTACCGCATGGTGAACGGCAATGTAGCCGACGGTCCGCCTTCGACGATCCAGATCACCAGCAATGGCTACAGCGGCGGCCAATATCAGGAGGCGTACCAGCCGCAGCCCGTGCTCCCAGTCAGCGCCGACATGGCCACCCGCATTTACTGCTTCATTGAGGATCTTTTCTTTGTGGCCAAGATTCAGGAGACGGCGCGCAAACTGGGCATCAAAGTCGAGTTTGTGAAGGGAAGTGACAAGGAGGCGGTGGCAAAGCTGCTGGAGCTGCCGGAAGGCGAGCGCCCCAAGCTGGTGGTCTTTGACATGAACAATCTGAACGCCAAGCCGATCTCGCTGATTCCCAAGTTCAAGAGCAAGTTCAAGAAGGCTACGTCGATTGTCGGCTTTCTCAACCACTTGCAGGGCGAACTGAAGGCCAAGGCCATCGAGGCCGGATGCGACGCGGTGATGCCGCGCTCGGCCTTCTCGCAGACGCTTCCCAACCTGCTGCGCCGCTATGGGCTGGTCGAGGAAGAAGAGTACAGCCAGCAACCGGCGTAAGCGATGCGGAAGCGGCGCTTGCTGGCAGAAGCGCCTGAGATTGGGACGCAGCCAGAAGAAATGCCCACCAACCTCTTCATCTCGGCAGGCGAGGCCAGCGGCGAGCACTACGGCGCGCTGCTCGTCGCCGCGCTCAAGCGGCAACTTGCCGCGACTGGACAAACAGCAAGTTTTTTCGGCATGGGCGGAGAGCGCATGAAGGCTGCGGGCCTGGAGTGCGTCGTCCGCTCCGAAGAGATGGCGGTGATGGGGCTGACCGAGGTCATCGTCCATCTGCCGCGCATCTGGCGCGAGTATCGCAAGCTGAAGCGAGCTGTGCGCGCTCGAAGGCCGAGCGTCGCCGTACTCATTGACTTCCCTGAGATTCACTTCCGCCTTGCCATGGAGTTGCAACGGTTGGGCGTGCCGGTGATCTTCTTTGTCAGCCCGCAGTTGTGGGCGTGGAAGAAGAAGCGCATCCGGCTGGTGCAAAAATACATTGACAAAATGCTGGTGATCTTTCCCTTCGAGGAGGCGTTTTATCGCGAGCGCGGCGTGGAGGCCGAGTTTGTGGGCCATCCGCTGGCGGAGCTGCCGCCGCCCGCCGTCAGCCGCGAGGAATTTGCCGCGCAAAATAGCCTCGATCCAGCGAAGATGTGGATTGGCCTGCTGCCCGGAAGTCGAGCCAAAGAGATTCGCGACCATCTGCCGACGATTTTGCGAGCGGCGCGGGAGCTGGAAAGTTCATCCAATTCGATTGGTGAACGAAACGCAGGTCCTTCGACTACGTTTGACGCCAAAAACGCGTCAAACTCCGCTCAGGATGACAAGCATTTTATTGAGTTCGTTGTGCCTTTGGCGCCGACGCTGAATGAAGCGCAGCGGACGGAGGTGCGCCGGATCGTCGCAGAGTACGGCTCCGGCCTGAAGCTGCGGCTGGTCGAGGATGCTCGTGCCGCCCTCTATCACGCTCGCGCCTCGGTGGTCGCCAGCGGAACGGCCACTGTGGAAGCGGCGCTGATCGGCAATCCCTTTGTTGTCGTCTACCGCGTCTCGGCATTGACTTTCGCCATCGCCAAACGTGTGGTCAAGGTGCCCTTTGTGGCGATGGCCAACCTGATCGCCGGCAAGCAGATTGTGCCGGAGCTGATTCAAGATGACTTTACCGCAGAAAAAATCGTCCAAGAGATTGAGCCGCTGCTACCGGATGGGCCGCCGCGAGAGTCCATGATGAAAGAGCTTGCTTGGGTGCACAGCCTGCTGGCCAAGCAATCGGAGGGCGGGGCGATTGACCGGGTGGCGGAGGTTACGCTGGAGATGATGCGGCGGGTAGGTTGAGATTCGTGGTTTCCCACCCTTCGCAAACCGGGGTCCCCGACGCGCGTACTTTGTGCATTGGGGTGGAAAGTGCGCGAAGAATGGGGTACGGTGCATCTGTGAAATGAGACGAAAATCATGGCTGCGATAAGGACTGCGATACGCATGAAGAAGAATATATTGCTGTTGGCCTGCGCTCTGATGGCTGCCGCGCCGCTTGCCGCGCAGCGCGTGGAGCCGACGACGCTGGCTGTCTCCGGCTACGTGATTGACGCCGAGATCGACACGGCGACGCACCACCTGACGGCCACGGCGACGGTGAGCTTTACCGCGCCGGAAAATGCCGAGTCGGTCAGCTTTGGCTTTCATCCGGCGCTCAAGGTGACCAAAATCTCCGACGAAGCGGGTACGCTGCTCAATGGCGAACGCTCACCCGACGGCTCGGTGCGCGTCACCCCGGCCACGCCCTTCGCGCAGGGGCAAGTCGCTCACTGGAGCTTCGAGTACGAGGGCGTGATCACCGGCAACGACGACGGCCCGATTGAAGGGTTGAAATTGGCGGCGATTCAGGAGCCGATTACAACGCTGCTCTATCCGGCGCGCTGGTTCCCGACGACCGGGTACCTGACCAACCGCTTCACAATGGAGCTGCACATTCGCGTGCCGCAGGGGATGCGGGTCTTCTCGAGCGGCAGCACGGGAAATTTCAAGCCGGTGACGCTGGCCAGCGGCAAGCCGGGCGACCAGTACGACTTCAATTGGACGAAGCCCGGCTTTCCCGGCACGGTAATTGCCGGCCGCTATGTGGAGCCGGTTTCGGCCGGCGCCGGCAATGTGAAGGTCTATCTGACGGTGAGCCATCAGCAATCGGGCAACGAACTGGCGCAGACGGCGGCCAAGGAGTACGAGTTCTTTACCGACAGCTTCGGCGCGCCGGAGACGAGCCATTTGAATGTGGTCGAGCTGCCGGACGATACGCTGCCCGCTGTCTGGGCGCCAGAACTGGCGGCGATTCTCGGCTCGCGCGTGGGCGACAAGAGCGGCATTCGCCTGCTGTCCAACACCATCGCCCACCAGTGGTTTGGCTCGGAGGTAAGCCCGCGGACGCTGAACGACGCCTGGATCACCAACGGCATGGCCCGCTACGGCGAGCTGATGTTTGTGGAGGAGGAGAGCGGCAGCAACGCGCTGAAGACGGCGCTGCAGGACGTGGCGGCCGGCGCGCTGGCTTACGACACGATTCCGCTGTCGAGCGTGGGCCGGCTCAGCCCCTTCTCACCGGAGTTCCAGTCGATGACGCTGGAAAAGGGCGCGATGATCTTCCATATGCTGCGCTGGGAGGTGGGCGACAAGGCCTTTTTGGCCACACTCAAGGGCGCGCTCAGCCAGTACACCGACAGCGGAATCCGCGCGACGGACTTCGAGAAGGTGGCCGAGGCACAGAGCGACCAGCAGTTGACGGCCTTTTTTGCGCAATGGGTGGACGGCACCGGCGCGCCGCAGTTCAACAACAAGTACGCCGTCTACCGGCTGGGCAACAACAAGGGCTTCAGGACAATCGGCGAGATTGAGCAGGACCTTGATCTCTTCCGCATGCCGGTGGAGCTGCGCATTGAGACCGAGGGCAAGACGGTGACGCGGCGGATCGAGATCGTGGGCACGAACACGCAGTTTGTGGTGGATACTTTCGGCCGTCCGCGGCGCGTCAGCATCGACCCCCAGGGCTGGGTACTCAAGTCCACGCCCGACTTGCAGGTGCGCATCAGCATTCTCAAAGGGCAGCAACTGGTGGCGCAGGGCGACCTTACCGGCGCGCTGGTGGAGTTCCAGGAGGCGCTCAAGGCCAACCCGCAGAGTTCGCTGGCCAACTACCGCATTGGCGAGCTGCTCTTCACACAGCACAACTACCAGGCCAGCGTGAACTCTTATCGCGAGGCGCTCAGGGGCGACGACGAGCCGCGCTGGACCGAGGTCTGGAGCCACATCGCGATAGGAAAGATCTTCGACGTCACCGGCCAGCGCGACCGCGCGATCAACGAGTACCGGCTGGCCGTGCAGACCAATGACAACACCCAGGGCGCGGTCAACGAGGCGCGGATGTACCTGCAAAAGCCCTTCAAGCTGCCCGATAGCGAATAAGATCCAATCCGTAAATGATGAAAGGAGTGCAGCGCCGGTCTCCTGGCCGGGGTCCCCAACGAGTGGCCTTTGGTCGTTGGGGTGGCTGGTCGGCGCTACCAATTTACGGATAAGCTCTGAGTGAAACGGCTTCCCACACTTTCGCCAGTCGCTTACCGTTTTGCCTGCGCCTGCTTGGGCGCGGCGAAGACGATTCTGGGCGGGTCGGCGAGCGGCACGGCGGCCTGAACGGGCTGAACGGATGCGCCGCGCTTGACCTGATTCTCTTTGAGGGTAACTGCGCCGTTGGCAATCTCGCTGTCGGCGGTCCAGCGGTCAAAGCGGGCCAGCGAGGGGGGAACGGAGCCGGAGGTTGCGGCGACGCTTCCGCGCTGCCACTCGAAGTGCAACGCGCCCGTGGCCGAGGCGGCCAGGTCGCCTGAGGTAAAGCCAGTCAGCTCGATTTTGGCATGGCCGTCGAAGGCGCTGCCTGTAGCGCGCACGCCGAGCAACTGTCCAACAGCCTGCGGGCTGAGCTTGTCGAACTGGGCTTCAAATTGGTAGGAGGGCTTCTCCTTGGCGGTTGCGGCGGCGTGGAAGACGCCGCTGCCGTGGACGCGTCCGCCCAGCAGGCCGGCGTCGAAGGCGGAGATATCAGCTCCATTGGCGAGCGTGGTGATAGTGGCTGAAGGCTGGTGGAGCGTGACCGGGCCGAGGAGGAGGGATTCGGCCTTGACCGTGCCCTCCAGCCGCGGCCACGCCGGAGCTGCCGTGGGACGAAGGCGCTCAATGAGCGTGGAGAGCATGGTGCCCCGCGCCTGCGCGCCGAGAAAGGCGGCCTGGAGCAGGCCGGCATCGAGCGCGCCAAACTGGAGTTGAAAGCTGGGCGGGCAAGCCAGAGGCGCCTCGCAAGCGGCGGGCACGGTGATGCTGGCCGTTCCCTTGATCGGGCCGTAGGAGAAGACGACCGGCTCCCAGCGCAGTTGGCCCGCGGAAATGTGCAGCGTAGCCTGCGAGATCAAGACGGCGTTGACCAGATAAGCGGCCTTCCAGTTGGCGTTGCGCAGCGTGACGGTTCCGGCAAGGCTGTCGGCGGAGGCGGCGGGCGGAAGGACGCGCGACGGAAGCGTATGGGCCAGTGTCTGGTCGAGCAGCGGGAGCGGCCGTGCAGTAAGCATCCACGGGCCTTCGGCGGTGAGGTCCACTGAGACAGGCCCCCCGGCCAGCTCGTTCAAGGCAGCGGCATCGGCGAAGCCGGCAACGCGCGCCAGCTCCCTGGCGCGTCGGATGGAAGCTTGTCCGCTCACTGTCAATAAATAGCCGGAGAGCGACAAACTCGCATGGATGGTGAGCGGAGTTGTCCCCCCGGCGGGAAACGCCACCGTCATTCCAAGCATCTGCGGCTGAAGGTCATTCGCTTGCTGACCCGGCGACACCGACATCGGCTGCAACAGGATTTTGGGTATCTGAATAGGCTCACTCAGGCCGCCGCCACTCAATTGAAAACCCTCTACGGCGAGGCTGCCGGTGAGCGGTCCAAGCTCTGGCTTGAGGGATGGCCTGTGGCCAGCGGACGCCGGCACTTCCGGCGAGGCGGGGGCGTACGAAAGAGTTCCGCTGGCAGAGCCGGAGGCTTCGATGCCGGAAGCCAGGCCGCTGCGCACGGTGCGCAGAGCGTCCAGCGCGGCGGCCACCGGAATTTTCTCCAGCGCGACGGAGAAGTTGGGCTCGCGGCCGATTCCGCCGGGAAGATTGCCGGTCACGCGCAGGTGCCCCGCTCCCAGCGGAGAATCACAAACCAGGTTGTCGATGGCGCGGGCGGAGAAGTGGGCGACGAGCGAGCAGTTGGCGTCGAAGTCCATCGGCGCGGCCGGGGCAAACTCGGCGCGGTGAACGCCGGTGGCGCGCAGGCGGGTTTTGATCTGGGCTGCGTCGGCGCTGCCTTCGATGTGCAACTGGCCGGTCAGGTCGCCGCGCCAGCCGGCATCGGCGCCCAGCAGCAGGCGGGTGAGCTGGCCGAGTTGCGCCTCGCGCCAGTCCAGGTCGAGCCGCAGCGGCATCTGGCGCAGTTCAGAGGCCGAGCGCAGCTCCGCCTCCAGGCGCACCAGGCCCGTGTCGGCCTGCTCCAGGCTGAGGTCGGTGCGGGCAGGCTGGCCGCGCAGCCGGATGCGCCATTCGCCGGGACTCTGCTGCTCCAAAGAGATTTTGGCGTCAACCAGGGAAAACGGCAGCTTTTCCACGCCATTTTTGATGTTAATGCGGGAGTGGGTCGCCTCAAAGTAGGGCAGATGCACAGGCTTCTCTGCCGCCGCTGGGCCGATGCTGCCCGCAGATTGCGTCTGTGCGGCGGCCGTGCGCAAAATCGAATCGAGATTCCATAGGCCGGGTGCGGAGCGCACCAGGTTGAGGCTGGCCTCGTCCATGCTGATCGAGTCGATCTCCAGCCGCCCGCGCCACAGCGAGAGCAGACGAATCGAAGCCGTGACCGTGTTGGCCTGCAGCACCGGCTCTGCGCCGTAGGCCGGGTCTTCCGCCACGGTGAGATCGTTCAGCACAAAACCGGGCCGGGGCAGCAGCCGCACTTCCACCGACGACAGGCGCACCGGCCGGCCCAGCGTGGCCGAGATCAGGTGGGTAACGCGCGCCTTGTAACGGCTGACGCTCACCAGCGGCGGCACAATCAGCACAGCCAGAATCGCCACGAGCGCCGCCAGAGCCAGCCAAAGCCGCTTGCGCTTGCGTTGTTTGGGTTGTTTCACTTCGCTCATGACAGTGGTCAGTGTACAGTGAACAGTGGTTAGTGTACAGTTTCCTGGAGAGATTCCAACATGGCGTAAAGCATCTTTCCGACTTCATGAGATAAACTCTCGGCTTCATCGATCAACTTGGAATCCCCGATTCCAAGAGCTCGCGCAATCTCCAACTGTGTTTGCAACTACGAGTTTGACCCGCGAGCAATGCCCAGAAATTGCCTGAATTCTCCCGTACTGAGCCTTCCCTGTCCCTCTGCAATATTGCTTGGAACAGAGACGGCTGATCGTCGCATTTGGCTGCTCAACCCGTACATTTCTTCGCGAGGGAAGTTCTGTGTGAGGCGATAGATTGCTACTGTCAATTGCACTGATCGTTGCCAGACAATCAAGTCGCGAAACGATTGCACCATCGAACTCATCTCCAAAAACTGTTCACTGGTCACCGTTCACTGCACCCGATGCAGCGTCCGGCTCCAGCGGGTTTCGGTAAAGAAGTGCAGTGCGATGTGGCTCATCCAGGCCAGACTGTTGCCGACTCCGGGCTGCTCATACTGGTCTTCCGGCGTTTCAAACGACCAGTAGTTGAAGAGCGGACGGCCGATGATGTTCTCCCTGGGCACAAAGCCCCAGTAGCGCGAGTCGAGGCTGTTGTGGCGATGATCGCCCATCATGAAGTACTTGCCGGGAGGAACCACCAGCTCGCCGTTCACAACGTCGTTGGGAAAGTCGACTTTGGACCAGGAGTCGGGAACCTGCCCAATGTCGGGAGGCGGCTCGGAGGGAAACTCGTCGAGAAACTCCGTATGGTTATCCTCGGTCGTTGCCTCGGCGTGGGGCTGCGCCTGGGCCACGCCGTTGATGCTCACAATGCCGTTGTGCAGGCGAATGTGGTCTCCGGGAACGCCGATCAGCCGCTTGACCAGCGTCAGATATTGCGGGTTCCCCTCCGCATCCGGGTCCGGCACGGGCTTGATGAAGACCACAATGTCGCCGCGCTTCGGCTCGCGATAGTGAACCAGAGGCATCCACTTGGTGGAGGGCGAAAAGGTGATGCGATCCACCACCAGGTGGTCGCCCACCAGCAGCGTCTTCTCCATCGAGCCGGATGGAATCACGTAGTTCTGCCCCAGAAAGGTGAGGATAAACAACCCCATCACAAAGATGGAGCAGATGCTGGCCACGGCCTCAAAGGGCGTCTCTTCCACGCGCTGCCCGGCAGGCTCCGGAGCCGGTTGAAGAGCGGCAGGCGGGTTGGGAGTCTTCTTCTTCGTCATTTTATCGCTCGTTTGCAGTGAACAGCGGCCAGTGGACAGTAAAAAGTCCTAACCCCTAATCCCTGACCCCTAATGTACAACGTGAAAGATTCGCTTCCAGCGGGCAAAGTCGGCCAGCCGGACTGTGAGTTCCCTATCGTGTCCGAGTCTATCATTTGAGGCTTGCAGCGCGGCCGGTTGCAGATCGGTAGTGGAGGGTCGCGAGAGTGAAAAGTAGATCACCAGTGGCCGGGCCACAATCTGCTCGCGCGAGACAAAGCCCCAGAAGCGCGAGTCCTTGCTGTAGTTGCGATTGTCGCCCAGCACAAAGTACTCGCCCTGGGGCACCACCAATGCGCCGTCGCGGGTGAGGCTCTGCATCTGCTTCCACCAGTCTGGCTCCACGTTGGGGTCGGTATAGACCTGCGCGGGAAACTCATCGCGGAAGGGATTGCCGGCAGCTGGCTCAAAGGCCGCGTAAGGCTCGTCGAGGGCAGCGCCGTTCACCGTCACGCGCCCGTCATTGATGCTCAGACGGTCGCCGGGAAGGCCTACCACGCGCTTGACCAGAAACGGCGGCTGCGAGTGATAAAAGAAGACGATGTCGCCGCGCGCCACCTCGCGATAGGGCATCAGACAGCGGGTAAACCGGTCAGACGGGGCGTAGACCTGCTTGTTCACCAGCAGGAAGTCGCCCACCAGCAGGGTGTGCTCCATGCTTTCAGAGGGAATCAGGTAGGGTTGCAGCACAAAAGTGAGCAGAAACAGCGCCACCACCACCGTGCGCAGCAGCGAGGCCAAAGCATCAGGCACGGTTGGCAAGTAAAGTCGCAGCCGCTCGAATTGGAGGTGAAACGGGCTGGAGGATGGGGCGGAGTTGCTCATTGCTCGGCTGCATCCTCCTCAACAGGCTTCGAGTCGGCGGCTTTCTTCGCGGCGGCCTGCAAACGCTCCAGCGCTCGCCGCGCCGCATCCTGCTCGGCGTTTTTCTTGGTGCTTCCCATGCCGCGGGCCAAGCTCTTGCCGTGTTCGCGCTCCTCTGACTTGTTGCGCACCTCGACCATGAAGCGCTTGTGGTGATCGGGCCCGCTTTCGCTCTTTACCCGGTAGACCGGCGTTCCGGCGCGCGCGGCCTGCAAGTACTCCTGCAAGGCCGATTTATAGTTGCCCAGCGAGGCTCCGGCGCGCAACTCCTCGGCCAACTGCTCGGCGGCCTCGCCCATCACCCAGCGCCGCGCAAAGACTCTCACTGGCTCCAGGCCGCCATCCAGCAGCAGCGCGCCCAGCACGGCCTCCATGGTATTTGAAAGCACCGTCATCTTGCGCCGCAGGCCGCTCTTGTCCTCGCCCCGGCTGAGTCGCAGGTGGCTGCCCAGCCCGATGGCTGAGGCAACCTCGGCCATGTGCTGGCGGCTGACCAGCTTGGCGCGGACGCGTGTCAACTCGCCCTCGCTCCACTCCGGGTGAAGCAGAAACAGCGCCTCGGCCACCACCAATCCCAGCACCGCGTCTCCCAAAAACTCCAGTCGCTCATTGTCGCCCGTTGCCGCGGCTTCTTCGCCGCCGCTCAAAGGAATCTGCTCGCTGGCCGCCCGTTCCCTGGCCAAAGACCGGTGCGTCAGCGCGCGCAACAGCAGCTCGGGGCGGGCAAACGTATGCCCCAGCGCGACTTCCAGTTCAGCTACAACGGCTTCCAAATACGCCTCGATTCTGTTCTGTGACACCCGGTTCCGTGGCTACGGGACGAAGATGACTCTCCGGTCCAGAAGAAGCCTAACCCACCATTATGGCACCTTCAGCGGCGCTGGAATTCCATTGTCCATTGGATGGTGGTTGGAAAGGAAAGAAGCAGTTCATTCCACATTCCGCGATAGGCGAGAAGTAAAACTCCGCCCCACCGCAGGTGGTTATCGCTCGCCCCAACTGAGCTTGCTGCGCAACGCCTCAAAGAAGCCGCCCTCGCTGATCCGCACCAGATTGACGGTGTAGCTTGACTTTTGGCATCGAACCTCGTCGCAGGCCAGCAGATCGACGGCCTTCTGACCGTCCACGGTGAGCGCCGCCTGGTTGGCCGCGCCCTCGGCCCGCACCGTGAGCAGCGCGTCGCCGCGCGTCACAATGGGCCTTAGCGTGAGCAGATGAGGGCAGATGGGCGTGACCACCATCGCGTTCACGTCCGGGGTGAGAATCGGCCCATTGGCGGCCAGCGTGTAGGCCGTCGAGCCGGTGGGCGTGGAAACAATCACCCCGTCGGCGCGGAAGCGGGCCACGCTTTTGCCGTCCAGCTCCACGGCGAAGTCGCCCATGCGCGCAATGTCGCCCTTGGAGACGACCACCTCGTTCAGCGCCTCGTAGCTAGAGCGCAGCTCGCCCTCGCGCCAGAGTTCGGCGTGCAGCATGGCGCGCGCGTCCAGCTCATGGCAGCCGCCGCGCCAGCACTCCAGCGTCGCATAGAGGTTGGCCAGGCGAACCTCGGTCAAAAAGCCCAGCAAGCCCAGGTTCACGCCGAGGATGGGTGTGCCGGTGGCGGCAAAGATCCGCGCCACCGAGAGCAGCGTTCCGTCGCCGCCCAGCACAATCACCAGCTCCGGCCCTTGCGCGGGCATCGCGGCGCGATCAACGGCCTGTGCCGTTGCCGTGTACTCGCCACCCTCGCGGTCGAGCAGCGGTTCATAGCCGTGCTCGCGCAGCCAGACGATCAGCTCCGGCAGCAGCCGGGCCAACTCTGATTTACCGGGTTTGCAGACAATCGCGACGCGCGCCATAAGCTCTTAGTGTACCGGACCGCCTCCGGTGGGGCCACCTGCGGTGGGGCCAGTGTTCTGAATCTAATATTCGCATCAGATTAATGCTGTCATCTCATAATCATGCTGTCATCCTGAGCGAAGTTTGTAGGGTTCTTACGACAAACGGAGTCGAAGGACCTGCATCTCGAAATATCTGCTGAAATATTTGGAGGGTCAGCTCTTTTATCCGCCTTGCCGCTTGCTGTTCTTCACCGCGTACATGGCGCTGTCGGCTGCCGTCAGCAGGCTGTCTTTGCTGGTTCCATCGTCGGGATAGATGGCATAGCCGATGCTGGCCGCGCCGGGCAGCAGATGACCCTCGACGGCAAACGGCTCGTCAAAGCAATGCGTCAGCCTCTCCAGAATCTTCTCCAGATCGGCGCGTCCATGATGGAGCGCCACCAGCGCCGCGAACTCATCGCCGCCCAGCCGCGCCATCATATCGCCGCCCAGCAACTGATGACTCATGCGCAGCGCCACCGCCTGCAGAAAAAGATCGCCCACATGATGTCCATAGCGGTCGTTGATGGGCTTGAACTTGTCGAGGTCGATATAGATCAGCGCGAGAGTGTGCCCACCCTTGCGCGCCTCTTCAATCTGCGCCTCCATGAACTTTTCTATGGCGAAGCGGTTGGGAATGTCGGTAAGCAGATCGACCTCGGAGCGGCGGCGCAGGTCGGAGTACAGCCGCCGCGTCTCGATGGCCAGGGTAGCCAGGCGTGTGCCGTTTGCGAGCGCCAACTCTTCGCTGTCTGTGGGCTGTGTATCCGCCTTGAGGGCGACCGAGAGCGCGCCCAGCGCGGGGCCGGTGCGGGCGTAGATGCTGGCGCTGGCAATGCGCAGGCTGTGCGGCTCCGGCGGCTCTTCGCCGTACTTTGCGCCGCCCGCGATCTCGCACCAGCAGGGCGCGCCGTTCAGCGCGGAAGAGACCATCTCGACGATCTTTTCCAGCACCTCGGAGAGCGGGTGCGAGCCGTTGATCTCTTCCAGAATGTGACTGCGCTTGCGCTCCAGATTGGCTTCGGCCTCGGTGCGCGCCGACATCTCGGCGGATTTGTAGCGCACCTTGCGCTCCAGCCGCCAGCCCCAGACGCCCGCAAAGGCCACTAGCACCAGCAGCAGCCCGACAAGAATAATCAGATTGCGCACATTCAACATCGTGGGTCCGGCGATGACCTGGACATCATCGGGCGAGCGCATCAGCAGGCTATAGGTGCTGGCGGAGAAGGGATTGGAGCTTTCCGGCAGGCAGACTCCGGTCACCCGCACCCGCGAACCCAGAGGGACTTGGTGCATCGGCGGCAGAGGATCGCCTCGAAATGCATCGGGATGGCGATAATTGGCGGAAAAGACGTTGCCGTCAGCGATCAGGACATACTGGTCCTGCGAGGCCTCGCGGATGGCCATCACCACCTGGCCTTCGATCGAGACAAGATCGGAGTCATACTTTTTTGAGACAATATCCGTCCATATGGCTGGCTGAGGCTTGATATTCGACGGCAGATGGAGATCCTGAATCTCACTCTCGGTAAGCGTCCAAAAGCCCTCAGAGACATCAGGTATGCCGGTGGCCTCGGCCTCGTCGCCGATTTGCAACGGAGCGTCATGCGATGTTCTGACCATCAGGCTTCTATTGCCGCTCTGTAGAACCACGGCCGATCCGGGATGATAGTAGGTGATGACGCCGCGAACGTGAATTCTCTGCGAGAGATTGTTGACGTGGTATCCGGTAATGACATCGCTAAACGGCATAATGGGCAGCGTCCAGGGACTGACCGCGGGGAGTTTTACAATTTTCACGTCGTCTGCCGAGGTGACATAGATCATGATGCCCGTCAGGCGCATATCACCGCGAGTGATGTGATATGTGCCGTACTCTCCCGATACAACCCCGGTCACATCGACCTCGGCATCCAGCAAATCCTTGAGAGTGCTCGCGCTGCCGTACAAGGACAGATCGATATACCCTCCGTCGATGAGCAGCTTCGCCCAGGATGTGTTGAGGTTCCTGGATGACCCGGACGAGATGCTTCTGATCACTCCATGCACGGTGACCCGCATACAGTCGTAATTGCCCTTCATCAGTCCATCGAACCCCGCGGGCACGGGCTTGGACTGGCCGCCGTGGCGGAGAAAGGTAATCTTTCGATAGCTGATATTGGTGTGGAAGCTGAGTTCTGTCGTTCCTTCAATGAAGACGCGGTCGCCGGGAAGCAGTTCGACACTATAATTATTGGGAACATCCCCGACGTAGATGGCATGGCCGCCATCCTCAACGAATAATGCACCCCCTTGGAAGAAGTTCACCGTAGCTTCAATAGCGACCGGCAACTTCTGGTCGGCCTCGGCTTGAGTAAGCTCCTGAATCTGGCGGATTGTCGTGAGAGTGCCGTGCGGCGCCGGGGCGCCGGCTACAGCAGCCCAGACAGCCGAAGCACAGCCCAGCATGCATGCAAGAAAGAGGATCGCAGATACTGGAACCAGTTTTTTCATAGGGGTATGCCCTGCCGAGGTCAAGTGTACAACCAGTCTGGTTTTTTTATCGGCAGCAGCGCCCAAGTCATCACTCCAGCCGATGGAAAGCCGAGGCATTTTACGCGAGAATTTCCCGCCTCGGAGCCGTGCCTCTTACCATGAGATTTGGCTAAGAGTCCGTATGAAAGCATCTTCAGCCGCCCAGCGCGAAGCAGCGCGCAGACTCCAGCAGCCGCGCCACCGACTCCTTCGAGCATGATTCTGTATAAATCCGCAGCAACGGCTCGGTGCCGCTGGCGCGCAGCAGCAGCCATGTCTCGGCGGCCTTCGGCTTGCTCATGGCTTCCGGGTTGTCCAGATAGAACTTTACGCCGTCCAAATCCTCCTGGCAATAGATAGGCATTCCGGCGAAGACAGGATCGCCGGGCTTCAAGGCCTTCGCACGGGCAATCACCCCGCTCTTCACCTTGTCGGGGATATGCAGGTCGATGCGGCCGTACTGATGTTCGCCGTACTCGGCTTGCAGATCGGCCACGAGCTGGCCCAGCGTCTTGCCCTCTTCGGCCATCACGTTGGCCAGCAGCAGCGAGTTCAGCAGGCCGTCGCGCTCCGGCAGATGGCGCTGGAAGCCTATGCCGCCCGATTCCTCGCCCCCCATCACAATCTCGCGCTCTAGCATGTAATCGCAGACGTACTTGAAGCCGATGCCGTGCTCAATCAGCGTACGGCCATGCTTCTGGCAGATGCGGTCGAGCATCTTGGTGGTGTTGAAGGCGCGGGTGACGGCGCCGGGCCAGCCTTTTCGCTTGAGCACCCAACTGAGCAGTACGCAAAAAATCTTGTGCGGATCGACGAAGTTCCCAAATTCATCTGTGGCACCGATGCGGTCCGCGTCGCCGTCGGTGCACAGGCCGGCCTGGCAGCCGTTGGCCACCACCGCTTCGCCCAGCGCGCGAATGTGCGGCTCGATTGGCTCCGGGTTGATGCCGGGAAAAAGCGGGTCGGCGTTTCCGCGAATCTGCACGTGCGCCACGCCCAGGCGGGTGAATATCTCCGAGATATAGGTGAGGCCCGCGCCGTACATCGAGTCCAGCCCGAATTTCATCCCCGACTTAGCCAGTGCGTCGAGGCTGGTGAAGCTCTCGATGGCCGCCAGATACGGGGGCAGAAAATCGACCATTTTAATGGGAGCGGGTTGCGCCGTCCGCGCCACGCTCTGGCCCAGCCGCGACTCGATCTCCGCAATCATCGAAGGCTTGCCTGAGCCGCCATACCAGCCCTTGTACTTGACGCCGTTCCACTGCGCCGGATTGTGCGAACTGGTAATCATGATGCCGCCGGCTGCCTTGCGGTGGAAGACCGCATAGCTGAGCGCCGGAGTGGGCGTGATGCGGTCGGCCAGCTCCACAGGAATGCCGGTGGCGGCGACAACTTCAGCGCAGGCGCGGGCAAAGGCCTTGGAGCCGAAGCGGGTATCGTAGCCGATGCACAGCCCTTTGGAGGGGTCTTCCTTGGCGTGAACGTATGCGGCAATGGCCTCGGCGGCGATGCGCACATTGGCGAAGGTGAACTCGTCGGCGATGATCGCGCGCCAGCCGTCGGTGCCAAACTTGATCTGAGCCATGGTCTGCTGATTGCTCCCTCTTTCAAGATTAACGGATGCGAGCCGGTTGCCGATGAGCGGTCGAATCGATCCCACTCATTCTGATTCGCTACCATGGTAAGGATGCCGCAAATTGCTCCAGGCCAAACGCTGCTGTTCGACGCCGACGATACGCTGTGGGAGAATAACGTCTACTTCGAGCGCGCCATCGCCGCCTTCATCAGTTGCCTCGACCACCACGAGTACACGCCGGCCGAGGTGCGCGAGAGGCTCAACGAGGTCGAGCGCGAGACCATCCACACCCACGGCTACGGCCTGCACAGCTTTACCCACTCGCTGCTGCTGTGCTTTGAGCGGCTCAGCCCCGCGCCCATGGCGCCCACGCACATGAAGGAGGAAAAGCGCCGGCAGATTCTCGGCTTTGCCCGCGCCATCGCCGAGCAGGAGATCGAACTGCTGCCCGGCGTGGCCGAGACGCTGGCCGAATTGAGCACACGCCACCGGCTGATTCTGATGACCAAGGGGAACCATGCCGAGCAGGCCGACAAACTGGCGCGCTCCGGCCTAGGGAGTTACTTTTCCGCGGTCGAGATCGTCGCTGAAAAAGACCCCGCGACCTATCGCGAAGTAATTGGCCGCCATAACTCCGAGTTAGCCAGCTGCGCCGCGCTTGAGTTTTGGATGCTCGGCAACAGCCCCAAAAGCGACATCAATCCAGCTCTCGCCGCCGGCCTCAACGCCGTCTTCCTCTTTCACAAACATACATGGGTGCTGGAGCACACCGCGCTCGACCCCGTGCCGGTTGGGCAGCAGTTGATCGAGCTGGATAGCTTCGCCAAGCTGTGTGCTATCTTTTAGACAAACTCTGAATGAGTCGACGTTTTGAAAGGGCACGGCTTCAGCCGTGCCGCAAAATACCCAATAAAATGCGGGCTTTAGCCCCTGAGGGATGCTTTGTAGGGATTGAAGGAAGTTTATGAGATTGCTTCTAGTCTGATGAGTCAGAAGTTCGCAGCAGTAAAACATCTGTCATCCTGAGCGAACGGGGCCCCAGGCGTTCTCTTCAGCCTGGGGGGGGGGGGTGAGTCGAAGGATCTGCGGTTCGTTGATGATTGTCGAAAAGCAACCGCAGGTCCTTCGACTCCCTTCGCTACGCTACGGTTGCTCAGGATGACAGTCCTTTTGTTGAACGAACTTCCGACTAAGGACACTAGCAAAAAGACTCTAATCACGGTAATTGGTTTTCTGTTTTTTGCTATACTCTCACCATGAAACCCCAACTTGTCATTAAATTTCTGTTCGCACTGGCATCTGGTACGCTCATGGGTTATCTCGTTCATTTGAGCCATTTGAAGTGGAACGGTCTTGGACGCGAGGCATTTCTCTCTTATCAAACGAGTCAATTTGACCGTTTTATGGCGAAACCAGATAGTGGCGTTGGTCTTATTATTGTTTCCACAATCTTTGTCCTTGGTTTAGGCGCGCTTTACGAGGGAACCGCAAACGCAGGGGCCAAACTCATCGATCACTTCTCGCAAAAGATAGACAGTCCAGAAACTTCCGAGAAGTTCTGAGGAACAACTATGGCGCGCGATCCAATTCATCCCGGAAGGTTTCTGGCCGACGAACTTGAAGCTCTGGGCATGAGCGTCCCTGAAGTGGCTGCGGTCCTGCACGTTCCGGCGAATCGAATTTATCAGCTTCTCAACGGACAGCGGGCCTTGACCGCTGATACGGCCTTGCGTCTGAGCCAATGGTTGGGCACTTCGGCGGAGATGTGGCTCAATCTGCAAAAACTCTATGAGTTGAGAGTTGCCGAACAGAAGGCAGGCAAGAAGATCAAGAGCACTATCATTCGCCGGGAAGCGGCGCAGGCCGCCTAGCAGTCCGCTTGTAGATCAGGCCGAAACCAAGAAGCCCCAAACCCGTCAAGACCAGGGTGCCAGGCTCAGGCGCCGATTCGCTCACGCCAAAGCGCTGGATGGACGCAATATTATCCGGCATCCAGGTCTCGTATTGATCGGCATCCGCCGCGGTCCAGGAGCCGTCTGCCACGGCGGCGGCGGCATCGGCCTCATAGGGCAGCGCCGCCGGGTCGGTTGGGAACGGCGTACTCTTGGTCGTCGAAGTCGGATTCATGATCTCCCAGATCGCCAGGGAGATGGCTCCTCTGGTGGCCAGGGGCGCATTGATTCCGCCATCGTCCATCAACTCGTTGATAAGATAGGTGGAATCCAACACCTCGCTGGATGTGGGGGGACTCATCGCGGTGACCGGCTCGACAGAACCCGTATAGGCCGTTCCGACATTGGTCTCCGCTTTCATGTCGTAACAGAAAACCATAACAGCCACATTGTTATAGCCGCCCCCGTTCAGGGTCGCCATGTACGGACCAACGGGAACATTACTTTGCACCGCGCCGGCGGTATCCGTGTAGGTGTAGAAGGCATAGTCGGGGGAACTGAAGTGGGAATCCAGCGTAATGGTTACAGAGTCGGCATGGGCGGCTGCTGACAGCGCCAGACAGATCGCGGCAAATGCGAGTTTGGCGGCAATTTTAGGAGCCGGCATGGTAGATATATTCTCCACACTTTATTTTAGCATGAATGGGGCGACGCGGGCTGCGCCATTTTATACAATCTACTGTTCCGGCGGGCGCTGGTTGTGCAACTGGCGCAGGGCACGGTCCAGATCGAGCTTTTGCTGGGTGAGCAGAGCCAGTTCGGCGTAGTCGCCGCGGCGCTCGGCCTCGGCGATCAGGGTGCGCAGCTCGCGCTGGCGGCTCTCGATGGCGCGCTCGTGAATCTCCTGAATTGCGCTCTGCACCTCGCTCTCGCCGGGCGGCTTGGTCTCGGCCATCAGCGTTTCGGCCAGCAGGGCGCGCTGCGCCGGGTCTTCCACCACGTCCATGGGGTCGCGCGACTGGCGTGCGGCAAGGGCCAGCAGAGCCGCGCAGGCGCCCAGATGCTCAAACCAGGCAGGCTGCTCGGCCAGCGCCATGGTGGCCAGCCGCCGCGCCCGCTCATTCTCTGGATCATTGATGGCCAAAGCCCGCAGCAGCACGCGCTCGACTTCGGTGAGCGGCGTGGCGCGCGTCTCGATGTGGTCGCGTCGTTTGAGCGCGGCCTGGCGCAGCTCCTCGCGCAGGACGGCTGAGTCGATGCCCAGCTTCTGCGCGGCGTCGGCGGCGAACTGGTCGCGGGCGAGCTTCTCAGGCATACGGCGAATGTGGGGAAGCAGAAAGTTCATCGCCTTCACCTTCTGCTCGGCGCTGGCGCCGGGGAAGGCAGCCCGCGCGCGCTCGATCAGGTAGTCGGCCTGGCGGCGGGCGCCGCGCAACGCCGCCGTGTAAGCCTCGACGCCGCGTTCGCGGATGTAGCGGTCGGGGTCGAGGCCGCCGTCGAGGGTGACGAGCTTGATGTTGAAGCCCTCTTCGGTGAGCAGGGCGATGGATTTTTCGGCTGCGTTGGAGCCGGCGGCGTCGGGATCAAAGTTGACGACGACCTGCGAGGTGTGGCGTCGCAACAGGGCCACCTGATGCTCGGTGAAGGCCGTCCCGCTGGTCGCGATCACGTTCTGAATCCCGCGCAGAAAAACCGAGATGCAGTCCATCTGCCCCTCGACCAGCAGGGCAAACTCAAGCTGGCGAATCGCCGTGCGCGCCTTGTCGAGATTGAAGAGAACCTGCCCTTTTGAGTAAAGCGGCGTCTCCGGCGAATTGATGTACTTTGCGCCGGCCTTCTCGCCGGTTTCGAGGGTCCGCGCGGTGAAGGCGATCACGCGGCCGCTCTCGTTGCAGATAGGGAAGGTGACGCGCTTGCGGAAGCGGTCATAGATGGGGCCGAGGCTGCCGTCGCCTTGCTCCTTGGCGCTGAAGAGGCCGCTGGCGCGGAGGGTCTCGTTGTCGGCCAAGGGGCTGAGCCGGTCGCGCAGGGCGTTGAAGCTGTCGGGCGCGTAGCCGATGCGGAAGGTCTTTATGCCTTCGGGGGTGAGGCCGCGACCGGCGAGATACTCGCGGGCGATGGCGCCTTCGGGCGAGCGCAACTGCTCTTCAAACCAGGCGGTCGCGGTCTCGTGCAGCTCCAGCAGCTTGCCGCGCAGCCGCGCACCTTCCGCCTCTTCCGGCGAGGAAAACTCGCGCTTGGGCAGCGGAATGCCGCACTTGCCCGCGACGATGCGCACCGCTTCAGGAAAGCCGACCTTTTCGATTTTGGCCACAAAGCTGAAGACGTCGCCCGACTCGTGGCAACCGAAGCAGTGGTAAAACTGGCGCACCGCGTGGACGGAAAACGAGGGCGACTTTTCCTTGTGGAAGGGGCAGAGGCCGGTGTAGTTCTGCGCCCCGGCCTTGCGCAGGCGGATGTAGCCCTCGATCACCTTGACGATGTCGGCCTGCTGCTTCACGGTTTGGGCGAAGTCGATCACGGGTGTTATTCCTTAGGATAAGCCTCTGGCCTCGTACAACGAATTGACGCGCGCCAGACCGAGACGCCTGAGTCTTGACGCCAACCAAACCCCGGAGTAGCGTCAAATCAGGCGAGATTGCGCTGGAGGGCTGCCATGACCGGGATTCAATACGTGACGGACGAGGGAGGCCGCAAGGTCGCGGTCCAGATCGATCTGCGAGAGCACGCGGAGTTGTGGGAGGAGTTCGAGGACGTGCTGGTTTCCGAATCCCGGCGCAATGAGGAAGACATTCCGTTGGAAGAGGTCGAGGCCAAGCTCATCCAGAGAGGCAAACTGAGTGCCTGAATACCGGGTTGCATTTAAGGCCAGCGCAGAGAAGGAATTCTTCCGGCTTCCAGACTCTCTAGCAAACCGCATCTTTCCGCGCATCAAGGCGTTTGGCGCAGACCCCAGACCTCAAGGATGTAAGAAACTCAGCGGCGGAAGAGATCAATGGCGCATTTACGTTGGCGATTACCGTGTCATCTACACCGATGAAGTCTCGTCGGAGAGTTACGATCAGAACGGCAACACCATGCATGAATCCAATGGCAACAGCTACACTTATGACTCCGAAAGCCACATGATCTCGATGACCAACGGCAGCAAGGTTGTCACAATGGTCTATGATGCTTTCGGAAATCGTGTTGCGAAAACCGTAAATGGCGTGACAACGATGTACTTGGTCGAAGATGATGTCAATCCAACGGGTTTGCCGCAAGTGCTGGAAGAAGTGCAGAACGGTATAGCTGTGCGCACTTACACCTACGGTTTGCAGAGAATCAGCCAGAGCCAGTTTGTAGGTAACGTCTGGACAACGAGTTTTTACGTTTACGATGGCGCGGGAAGTGTTCGTGAATTGACCGATACAACCGG
>Ga0302319_10007651_pt1 | contig 21229 bp, 14 predicted proteins | sample Bog_T0_2_FD_203319 | JGI IMG/M metagenome (GOLD analysis project Ga0302319, IMG submission 203319) | Peat permafrost microbial communities from Stordalen Mire near Abisko, Sweden - Bog_T0_2 | ecosystem: Environmental > Terrestrial > Soil > Wetlands > Peat | place: Sweden: Abisko, Stordalen Mire... | reverse complement strand
TAACCCAGCCCGTAGGTTAGAAAAGGTTGCCCAGGTTAAAGTGTAATACGCCACCTGGCGGCGCTGAAGCGATGGGAAGACTTGAATCAATTGGCCAGCCATAATCCAACCGAATGGCCATAATAGTACCCGGAATGGTCAAACGAATTCCTAAGCCAGCGCCATATTGAACCTGCGATTCATTCAAACTCCAAATGCTCGTCCAAGCATTTCCCGCGTCAAAGAAAATGACGCCTTTTAAAGGTCCCACGATGGTATGTTTCAATTCAGTATTAGAAACAAGTAATGCATCGCCGCCATTAACAGGACCGACCGAACGTTCGTTATAACCGCGAATCGTGTCAGTTCCACCCGCAAAAAACTTTTCGTATATGGGTAAATCGGTATAACCTTTACCCGCAAACCAATAACCCTGACCCGCGCCCAATTTAACATGCTCTCCCAAAACCCAACCGCCAGGCAGAGAAATAAAATGGCTCGAATCTTCAATTAACTTAATAAAATTATTGTCAAAACCTAGCGGCCCCCCCGCAAACTCAATCGAAAATTGATGTTTCCAACCCATCGTGGGATCAAAAACATTATCGCGGTCATCGTAAACAATTCGAGGCGTAATACTGCTTGTCGTGCTATCTGAACCCTGAATATATTGTGGAGTTCCAACGGTCGTATAATTAGAATCAACATCATAGATATCAACATTCTGAAGTGTGTATGTTCCAAATATACTCCAAAAACGACTTAAACGCCTTCCGAGACTGACAGATCCCCCGATTTGAGTTTCTGTATAGAAGATATTGGTACCGTCTGGATTAGGGACCGCCGTTGTAAAAATTTGGGTTGTATCGAATACATTAACGCTAAAAGACGTGGGCGTATTAAATAGCCAAGGTTCAGTAAACCCTACAGAAAGACTGGATCGTAACGCGCCCAGCTCCACATCCAAATTCACTTTTTGACCTTTGCCAAAAAGATTCGCCTCTTCCAATTTCACATCCCCAATAAAGCCGTTGACTGAACTGTAACCGCCGCCCACGCTAATGGAACCGGTTTTACGTTCCTTGACCCGGAAAATCAAAACTTCTTTTCCAGGAGAATCTCCCGGTTGAACATCCGGATTTACCTCATCAAAAAAACCAAGGTTGTAAAGATTCTGGCAAGAATAGCGAATTAAGTTGGCTTCAAATTTATCACCGGCTTTAATAGCCAGCTCACGCCGAATGACATAGTCGCGGGTTTTATAATTGCCCACAATCTTAATGTCCTGCACATAGGCAATTTGACCTTCCGTAACATTAAGGGTTATGTCCGCTTTTTTGGCATCGTCATCATATTGAATATCGGGAGCGACACTCGAATAGATGTAACCTTTATCCGCGTAAAGACTTTTCGCGTTTTTAAGCCCATCATCCAAATCCTTTTTTCGTAAAACGTTTCCTTTTTTAAGTGCCAATGCTTTAATCAATTCATCGTCATCAAAGAGAATGTTTCCCTGACACTGAATATCGCCGACTATGTATTTAACGCCCTCTTTAACTGTTAGTGTGATGTAAACCTTTTTACGTTCGAGACTCATTTTTTCTTTGTGGTCCAAAACAACGGCTTTTAAATAGCCTTCGTCATGATAGAAATCCTCGACCGCCTTGATATCCGAATCCAACATTTCGGGTTTATAATTGTTCCCCTCGTGATTATCTTTAAATTGATCCGCCACTTTTTTGGCGCTGAAGGCCTGAGTTCCATCCACGTCTATGCCGCCTACTTTAATCTGTGTTCCTTCGGAAACGATAAAAGATACATCCACCGCATTATTATCGGGGTTCACGTTATTTTCAGACGTCACAGTCACGTTTGAAAAGCCTTCATCTCGATAATCTTTTTCGATGATTTCCGTATCCTGATTCACAACCGCTTGATTAAAAGGTTTATTGAGAGCGGTTTTAATCTCGTCAGAGAACTTTTTGGCATCCCATTTTTTATTGCCGGAAAAAGCGATTTTTTTAACAATCGGTCTTTCTTCAACCTTGAAGGTTAAGGCGATTTGATTCGGCTTGTCTCCCGGTTCCGCGTCCACAGTGACATTTTTAAAATCACCCATCGAAAACAGGCTATGAATATCTAACCGTAGTCGCCTTAACGAGAAAGGATCGTTCTCTTTTTCCTCTAAATGACCGTAAATAACCAACGCGGATACGTTTTTGTTGCCCTCAATCTTGATTGAGGAGATTTTGGCTGAATCCATGGCTGTTTGGGCCATTACCAGATTGGTCAAACCAAAGCAGGCCAATCCCAAACAAAAGACGGTTAAAGCTGTGGAAAGTTGTCGTAAACCTGAGAACAAAATGAGACCCCTAGGATGATTTCACCATTAAAAGACAACAAAACAATAACAAAAGCAAAGCCAAATGCCGCGCATTCTAGCATGACACATTAAAAATCAGCAATTAATTAACCCTATTTCTCCATGTTATGACGTTTCAGAAAGACAAACCGACCAATTTAATAAAGCACCTCAAAACTTCACTGTTGAACCTGAGGCGCGATGCTTTTCACACTCACTGCTTCGTTTCCATTTAAATATCGGGATATAATTTGAACATCGTATGTTTCTTGTGGATTTAATTTGTCCACGACGAGTTGATGATCATAGGCATGCTGCCCTTTTTCAACGATATCTTGAACTACATCATTACTCTCGTTGAGTATCTTCACCTCGCTCTTCGTGACAAGATCGGTCTGCCAATTAAGCTGATATTTTCCAAGACCAAATTCCGTAATATCAAAACGAAGAAATTTCGGGGTTTGAGTATCCCCTTTTTGAGCGCTCATAATGTCAGGAAGCATCGCCCGATAATTTAAGCCAAGCTTTGTTTCTTCCTGACCATTGTCGTTGCCGCCCGTCATAAAATCGAGTTTCAAGTTTTTGCGAAGTTCATATTCAAGGCCGCCCTCGACCTGGCCCTGGGCCGCGCCCGTACTCAGGTTTTTCTGCAATCCGGTATCGAACCTCATCGTCAAACGAGGATCCAAAAATTTCGAGAACTCCACTTTGGCTAAGTTCACTGCATTACCCACAACTGTATTTCCGTAGGGTTCAGCAATAACCGAATCAGCCCCCGGCGTTGCCTGCGCGCCACCTCCTACGTTTTCAATAATGTTGCTCTTGAAATTCACATCCACATTCAAAGCGTCCTGGACCGGACCCCTGATGAGTGTTGTTAATTTACTCGAGGCCACACGGTCGATGGTCTGCAAAATCGCATCAGGCACCACACTCCCTGTGTTTTGCTGATAAACTGCCTGCAGCTGTTGACTGGTGTAACCCGTCATGTCCCGCCCGAACATGATGTAGGACAAAAGCAGTTTTTGCTGCAGATCCGGATCGTTGGTTGTGAAATGAGGGCTCGAATCCAGGGTGAAATCGATGTTCCCAAAGCTGCCTTTAAAGGTGATCCAAATATCCATATTGGTTGTCCTCACGCCGCCCGCCGTAACGATTTCCACGTTCTGCAAAGTGTCCGTCGCTCTGCCCCAAATAACCGGCACACGACCATGTGGGATATAAAGACTGGCTTCATCCACTTTGAATTCATGCCCTAAATACCGTAGGTAGCCCTGGTTAGTCCCCGCCTGGCCCGAGGAATAGATCCCCGGATGGTCCTCTGTCCGGTCCTGGTCCTTACCAGTCAATTTGATTGAGTCTCCGGGGTTGATTCTCACCTCGAGGTATTGGGTGTAACTTTCGTTGGAATACCAACAATTACTGCCCGCTAGCAGGTTGAGCTCGAAAAAGACCCTGCCCAAGGCCGGGAACGAAATGCTTTTCCCACTATCATCCTTTTCTTCTTCCGGTGGAAAGGTGTAATGACCGCTTTCCATCTTGGCCGTACCAATAACATGCGGTTCCGAAATGTCCCCCTGGATACGCAGCGGTACGTCGGGGGTAGCCCCATAGAAGAAAACCTCTCCCCACTGTCCTTTTTTCATGATAGTGGGCACGCTGATCCAGACCCCGTGATCCCCCACGCTTTGCAAGTTTAGGTCCAAATATTGAGGAATAAAATTAACCAAATTCATCTTCGACACTTCGACTGGGGGTGACGAGAGAAATATTCGGCCCTTGCCTATCAATGCGTTCAATCCATAGATAGCCAACTTGTTATCGCGCACTTTGATGTGGCCATTAAGATCGGTGATCGATTGACAGATCATGGGCGGCACCAATTGGCATTTGGAAAGGTCGAGGTCCATATTCAAAACCGGATTATCCAAAGTTCCCGTCACATGGGCGGATAAATCCATGTTACCCGACGCCTTTTTGGCAAACCCCGCCAAAAGAATAATGCCGAAGTCACCCTTAGTCATCTGAGCATTGATGTCCATTTCGTTATTCCGCACTGCTTGCCAACTGTCTTTGGTTAATGCAAATGGAACTTTACCATCCAACGTAAAATCAAAAACACCGCTCTTGCTTAATTCAATCGGAACTTCTTTAGAACCCAAATAAAGAACGTTATCGGCGGCTTTTAACTCGGCGCTCAAAAGATCAAATTCTAAATTGCCCGCTTTCCCATTGGAAACCTCCACAGAAACCGTACAAATTGGATTATCCATCCCGCCCTGAAAAACTAAATGATAACTGCCGTTTCCGCTGAGCGGAAAATTGGGTATCAACCACTTTCCCACTTCTTCAATTGGAATATCTTTTGCGTCCGAAACAATTTTGCTTTGGCCATTCAAATCCAAAATACCATCTACCGAAAAAGTGCCCTGCGAATTTACAAGATGAATATCTTTAAAATTGACTTTCTTGTCCTCGGAAAGATCTAGCGTGCCCAATAACTGCGGTTGATCATTATTTAATTGTTTAAAAGTTATGACCTTTTTATCAACTGAAATAGCCAGATCAAATGATTTGGTTTTCGAGGACATTTTTTGCGGTTCATGGCCTGCGTCCGCCAATGAGAGCATCCCATCAAAAGTGGGACGGGACTCTTTATCCTCCAGTGATAATTTTCCAGTTAAGTGAACCTGGCTGGACATATTAAACGAAGATATTTGAACATCTTGAGCCGACCCTAAAACATCAATATCCAATAAGGATGGGTCCGCGTCGTCAAGTCCAATCGAGCCCTGATTAATACTGATTTGACCTTTTTCCAAATTGATTTGGTTGTTACCTAACGATATTTTTCCATTAGTCTCGGTAAAGTTAAGTTCGGCGGACGGAATCGAATTATCGTCTACCTGCAGGTTCTCACCGGTCAAGGAAAAGCCAAGCGAAAGATGAGCTAAAGTTCCGGACAATGCTAAATTTCCATCAACCGTTCCCGATACCTTGTGTTCATTTTCTTTAAAGCCGAATAAAGATAAAAGGCTTGATAGTTTTTCATTCTTGACCGGCCCATTAATAGCCACCACGCTATCGGGAGACCAAAAAGCCGTAGAAGAAGACATTGTTCCAGCCAAAGAATATTTGGCCTCATCCTTGGTCAAAGAAAATTTGGGGGTTATTTTTTGTTTAGTTCCCAAGAATGAAAGTTCCATTCGATCAAAATCATAGTTTTGAATCGAACCATCCGTAATGGTAAAAGAACCCTCCATGGGCAATTGATCTAGCGTTCCTTTTTTTAGATCTAGTTCTCCCGAGACCAGTCCCTTGACATGAATCGATGACGGCAAAAATTGAGTCAGTATCGGCGCATCCGACAACAAAACCGGACCGATCTTCAGAGTTGCCAAAATTTGCGGCTTGACTCCAGAAAAATCAACCGTGGTTGAGCCGTAAACACTTTTGCCTAAATTAACCTTTCCTTGGAGAAGTCCATTTGAAAAGGAAGCGTTTGTGGAAAAATTCGTAAAATGATAGGCAATATTCTTTCCGTCACCGAGTGAAAAATCAGGCGAAGTGAGATTTCCCTGCATATTTTTCCAAATCTCTATAACTTCACCATTAAACTGAAATTCACCGTTTAAACGGGTTATTCCGGCCAGATCAAAATTGTCGGCGATCAGTTTCAAACTGACGGGTCCGGGTTTGGCTCGAGTGTCCCAATAGCCCGCCACCGACAAAGAGTGTGTTCCTTGACTTAACTTGAGTTTTTTAATCTGTAACTTGCCTTCCTGATCAATGCTCAAAAGACCGTCAACTTGATCGGCAATCCAGGGGCCCACCTTCACCGAATCAATAGTTCCGCTGCCTTCGACGACGGGATTGCTTTTAATTCCCGCAATGTGTAAATCACCTGTAATCCATCCTTCAAAAGGCTGAGGAGGATTCTCCCATCCGCTAATTTCAGAAATCGTTTGTATAGGCACGCCCGTCGCTTTAATTTTGAGGTCTAAAGGCGCGTTACCGGCGAATCCGTAATTACCCGAGACAGATAAAATATCGCCGACGTTTAATTTTTCAAACGAAAGCACTCCTTGTTTCCAGGACAGAGAAACCGTCATGGGTTCGGGATCCAAATTACCTAAAGTAATTTCATCCGATGAAATTTGTAACTCGGCCTGAATATCTTTTCTGGTTCCGGTAACATGCAAATCCATATCCACGTTGCCCGTAACATCTCTAAACTGATCTTGCAGAAGTGGCAAATCCTCTAAAACAATATCCGTTCCAACAATATCAAGGTCAATGGGACTGGTATCGGACTTGGGCCAATTACCCCGTCCGGTGAGCTTGGTAATCTTTTTGCCTGTTTTCAAAGCAAGCCGATTCAAAACCCAATTGTCACCACTTTCATAGAATTCGCCATCCAGCCGGGTTTTGTCGTTAAATATTCCATAAAATTTTAATTTTTGATCTTTTAATAAGATGTTGGTCTTTAAATAATAATGAACCAATTGACTCCGAAGAGTGCGGTCCAAAACAATCTGGCTGTCCGCCGAAAGCACCGGTTCTCCCACGCTGCCGCCCAAATGAATCTCGAAATTCCCCTGTCCATCCATTCCATTCAAACCAAAAGATAAAGCCAGCTGTTTCGCGTCCAAATTGCTCAAAACCGCGTTCAGCGTGATGGGCGCGTCCGCTTTGCCCGTCAAAGAGATAAAACCATTCGCGTCAAATTGACCCGCGTACAATTTTCCCGCTACATCAAAAAGGTTAAGAATTCCCTTTTCATATCCCGCTTTGACCGCGAAAGAATCCAATTGTAAATTTCCGATATGAGAAGTTCCAATTTGAGCTGTCCCTTCCACAGATGGATCCGATATGGGGCCGGTCGCGGCAAAAGAGGCAGTGCCTGTTCCGTCGACTTTGACATTGGGCAACTTAAGTAGATTTAGAAAAATATCGGATAGCTGAAGCTGATCCGTACTGGTTCTTAACGCCATCGGCCTTCCATCAAAAGGCATGAGTCCCGAGGCTTTCCACGCGGTTTGTCCCACCGCGAAGGTTAATTCACCCGGTACATTTAAGTCCGTAGGGCGGATAAAAGCTCTTCCGTTAATTTTCGAGAAAATCACCCCTAGCGGCAGCGGGGATTTAATAGAAACGTTTGATAAGGTCGTAGCCGCGTCAAACCAAATTCGCCCCGGCTGAAACACCAACGGGCTTTCCATATCCACCGTACCATCCAGCAGTTCCCATCCAGTCAAATCCTTTATCGCTGAACTGCCCGAAATTAGCGGCCATTGGATTAAACTAACTTTTCCCAGAACCTTTAAATTTTCTTCATTAAAACTTCCCTGAAAATCCAAACCGCCTTTACTGTCAATTTCTGGCGAAGCGGCTTGAAGTGAAACACCCCAAAGCTTGCCATTCTTGGTGAAAGCGTCAAAATCCACGTCACGAAGCAATGTTTTGGGGGTTTTATTGGTTTGGACAGAAAAAATTCCATTATGAACAGAAAGCTTTCCAGCGGGAATAATCGGTAGCGGAATTTTATCCACTAAAGAATCAACCGGAGGATTAGCCGCGGGCGCAGTTCCAACGGCCGTCTGAGACTGATCTTCGTTATGAATCAAAGTGATTTGAGGATGATCAAAAGCAACTTTTTCAAAACAATCTTCAAAGGGTTTGTGCTGAAAAACAAGACCGATCAAATCCAAATTAACCGATATTTGGTCGACTGCTAAATGACTCTTCCATGGCTCACCTGGAATGGTGAGATCCACGTCATTGAGAACAATATGTCCCGTCAGACTGGCGCGGATTGATTTAATGCTAACAGGCGAATGGACCGCTTTGGCCAATTCGCGCTCCACCAACGGGCGCAAATTGACGTCCACAATCTTATCTTGAAACAAAAAATAGGCGCCCACCAGGCCCAAAAGCCCAAGGGCGCCCCAAAAAAGGCGTATTTTTTTAGGAGACGTCGTCTTCTTCATTAAGCGGGATCCTGAAGAATTTCGATCAAACCGAAGCCGGAGCAGCCAGTGAAGCTTCAGGCGCTTCGAAAATCAACTTGTCCCCGCCAGATTTCAAAAGAACCGTTTGTCCGTCCTTAATCGATCCGCGCAAAAGTTCTTCGGCCAAGGAGTCTTCAACATAACGTTGAATGGTTCGCTTCATCTGCCTGGCTCCATAGATTTTGTCGTAACCCTTTTCAATTAAGAAATCACGGGCCGACTGATCCAGCGTAAGCGTAATGTTCTTCTCACTCAAACGCTTTTGAACATCCAACAATTGAATTTCAACAATTTTTTCGATCATGGGTTTGTCCAAGGGATCGAAAATAATAATCTCGTCCACGCGGTTTAAAAACTCGGGGTTGAAAACCTTCTTTAATTCCGACTGAATTTTCCCCTTCATGCCGGTGTAAGACACTTCGATATTTTCGGGTGTAAATCCCAAACTCTTCTCAACCCCGATTTCTCTCGCGCCCAAATTACTGGTCATGATGATGACGGTATTTTTAAAATCAACCACCCGTCCCATGCTGTCGGTTAAACGGCCGTCTTCCAAAATCTGAAGCATCACATTAAACACTTCCGGATGAGCTTTTTCGATTTCGTCAAACAGCACCACGCTATAAGGTTTCCGGCGGACTTTTTCTGTCAACTGGCCTCCCTCATCGTGACCCACATAGCCCGGAGGCGCTCCCGCCAAACGGGAAACGTTAAATTTTTCCATGTACTCGCTCATGTCGAAGCGGATCAAAGCGTCATCGTCATCAAATAAAAACTCGGATAATGCCCTGGCCAGTTCGGTTTTGCCCACGCCAGTTGGCCCCATAAACATAAAGCTTCCGATGGGCTTTTTGGGATTTCCAATACCAGCTCTGCTTCGGCGAATCGCTTTGGAAACAGACACAATCGCTTCGTCCTGTCCCACAATGCGTTTGTGCAATTCTTCTTCCATACGCAAAAGCTTTTCGCTTTCCTTTTCACCCAGCTTGATCATGGGAATACCCGTCCACTTGGAGGCCACATGGGCGATATCTTCCCAGGTCACCACCGCTTCTTCTTTGGACTTCATCGCTTCCCACTTGTCTTTTTCTTCCTGTAGTTTTTGGCGCATTTTTTTCATCTTGTCGCGTAAATCCGCCGCCCGTTCAAACTCCTGGGTTTTGATCGCTTCTTCTTTTTCCTGTTTAATTTTCTCCACATCTTTTTCCAAAGCGCGGATTTCAGGAGGTGTGGTGGTAATACGAAGTCTGGTTCGGCTTCCCGCCTCATCGATCAAGTCGATGGCCTTGTCCGGCAAAAAGCGGCCCGAAATGTATCGATGGGAAAGTGTCGCCGCCGCTTCGATGGCGTCATCCGTAATACGAACCCGGTGATGGGCCTCATAACGGTCTCTCAATCCTTTAATGATCTCAATGGTATCCGGCACCGAGGGTTCTTCGACCATAATCATTTGAAAGCGGCGTTCTAGAGCGCCGTCCTTTTCAATGTACTTGCGGTATTCGTTTAAGGTTGTCGCGCCAATGCACTGCAACTCACCACGCGCCAAAGCCGGCTTGAGCATATTGGAAGCGTCAATCGCGCCTTCAGCCGCGCCCGCTCCCACTAAAGTGTGAAGTTCATCGATGAAAAGAATCACCTTGCCCGACTGGCGTATTTCGTTAATGACCGCCTTCAAGCGTTCTTCAAACTCGCCCCGATATTTGGTTCCAGCCACCAAAGCGGCCAGATCCAAAGTCACAATGCGCTTTTCCAGCAACAATTCCGGCACATTGCCTTCTTTAATACGTTGGGCCAGACCTTCGGCGATAGCGGTTTTACCCACGCCCGGTTCGCCAATCAAAACAGGGTTATTTTTAGTACGGCGGGAAAGAATTTGAACCACCCGTTCAATTTCATCCTCACGGCCAATTACCGGGTCTAATTTCCCGTCACGGGCCATTTGAGTTAAGTCACGGCCAAAAGCATCCAGGGCCGGTGTCTTTGATTTTTTGGTTTGCTTGGAAAACTTCGGAAAAGTACCGCCTAACAGGTTAATCACCATGTCGCGGGACTTCTCGTAAGAAACGCCCAGGTTGTCCAAAGCGCGGGCAGCGACGCCTTCGCCTTCTTGGATAATGCCCAGGAGTAAATGCTCGGTTCCAATATAGTTATGGCCGAGTTTTTGGGATTCTTCAGCGGCCAGTTCCAAAACCTTCTTGGCCGAAGGGGTAAATTGGGGATCGCCAATAGTTAACGTATCCGAAGACGGGGTAGTGAGATTTTCCACTTCCACCCGAACTGATTCCAGATCAACGCCGAGGGATTCCAAAACGGCAACTGCCACTCCGCCGCCCTCGCGGATCAAACCTAATAATAAATGTTCAGTACCAATGAAATTATGGTTCAGCCGACGTGCTTCTTCCTTGGCTAACGGGTTAATAACTTTTTTAGCTCTTTCAGTAAAACGTTCAAACATGGAATTCTCCTTGTTATTGCCGAATTTCCAAGCCCATTTCATCCGAATTAGACGGATAAATCAAGGAAAGTACGGCACTTTTAACCATCTTTAACTACTTCAAGCATGACCTTAAAGGCCACTCTTTCTGTATGACACAGCTGATAGAGACAAGTTGCGAAGATTGATTGATTTTTACAAGACCGGGATAAGAAATTTCAGCTTAGTTTCGCTTTTTGGTCACGTTACCCGCGTCCAGAGTCAAAACATGATCGGCCCGCTTGGCCAAAGGTTCATAGTGGGTCACCACAATCAAGGTTCGACCTTCTTTTTGGCAAAGTTCCCATAACACATCATGAATGCCCTCGGCGGTCTTGCTGTCCAGATTACCCGTAGGCTCGTCCGCCATGATAATTTCCGGCTCGTTCATCAAAGCCCGGCAAACTGCCACCCTTTGTTGTTCCCCGCCGGACAATTCACCCGGATTATGGGTCATCCGTTTACCGAGCCCCACATGCGTTAAAAGCTTCTCCGCCCGCTTGCGGCTGGCTTCCAAATTGCGCCGTCCAATCCAACTCGGCAAAATGACATTTTCCAAGGCCGTTAACTCGGGCATCAAATGGTGAAATTGAAAAACAAATCCAAAAACTTTATTACGAAATTCAGCCAAGTCCGCGGTCGGCATTTTATAAAGCGAGCGATTTTTGCAAAACACCTCACCATGGGAAGGACTGCTGAGGCCGCCCAAAAGACTCAAAAGGGTGCTTTTGCCGGAGCCGGATGGTCCCAAAATGACCGTAATATCGCCAGCGTCCAAATGAAAATTCACGTCCCGCAGGACTTTAATCTGCTCGCCTTCAAGTGAGTAAACTTTAGAGATGTTTTCCAGCCTTATTATTTCCATAGCTTCCTCAACTGTAACGAATGGCGTCAACGGGCTCCAACTTGGCCGCCTGACGCGCGGGATAAAGAGTGGCTAAGAAACAGAGAATCACGGAAAAAATAGGAATGGCGACATAAGCCACGAAGGGGTCAACCTTAACCGGCAAACGGTCGATGTAATAAACCATTCCCCCGCCTGGCATCGGGATGGGGATTTTGGCAATCAGTTCACAAAGCACAAAGCCGCCAATAATCCCAATAATAATCCCCAGAATACCGATAAACATTCCCTCAAAGATGAAGATGAAAGTAATGCTTTTATCGGTCGCGCCCATGGCTTTTAAAATGCCGATCTCTTTGGTTTTGTCGATCACCATCATGGTCAGCGGATTCACAATATTCAGCGCCGCCACCAAAACGATGAGCGAAAGAATAATTCCCATCACCCATTTTTCAGTCTCAAGGGCCACAAAAAGATTACGGTTCATTTGAAGCCAATCCTGCACAAAATATTGCCCGTTAAACTTTTTACGGATTTCACGGGCAATATCCGGCGCTAAATCCACGTTATCAAGCTTCACCGCGATACCCGACACGTCATTCTGCAATTGATACATCTTTTGGCCGTTGGTTAACGAAACATAGGTATAAGAAGAGTCATAATCGTACATGCCGGTAGACACTAACCCCACTACTTGAAACTTCTCACTTTGCGGCATCATGCCGAGTGGTGTTTGTTGAAGAATCGGAAGAAACAAAATGATGTCGTCCCCGACCATCACATCCAGTCGATGGGCCAATTCGGCTCCCAAAAAAATCCGTTCGGGTAAACCTGAGCCCGGTTGCGCGGGTTGATTTAAATCGGTCGACTTGGCGTTCCAAAGAAACTTGTTTAAATCAGCCACGGCCTGAGGATGTTCCGGATCCACACCCCACACCATCACACCTAAGGATCTATCTTTGGATCGGGCCAAAGCCTGCCCTTCGGTATAAGGTCCCACTGCCATCACGTGGTCCATTTTGCCGACGATTTGGGATATCTGGTCGTAATTCACCAGGGTCTGGTTTTCATAACCCGTAATGATGATATGCGCGTTCATCCCCACGATTTTGGATTTCAAATCATCGTCAAACCCATTCATGACAGACAGAACCACGTTCAGCGCCATCACGCCAATAGCGACTCCCAGCACCGAAATCCAGGTGAGGACTGATATGGCCGACCGCTTGCGCTTGGAGCGCAGGTAGCGAAGGCCTAAAAAGATTTCAAAGGAAGAATTCATTTTGTCCAATCACTAAATCGAATCACCTGTTATGCATAAAATACTTAAAACAGTTACAAAAAATGAAAGACAAGAAAAAAATAACAAAGCTATTAAAACAAACCAAAAACGTATTCTTAATCGAAACAAAATATAAATCGAAGATAAAACATTAAGAACAAATAAAAGATAAACAACATCAATAGGCCAAACAATCGATTCAGGACTTCGACTAAAGAAAAAACCCAAAAGACCAATCAAAACAGTAAAAACAGACGGCACCAAAGTTAAAGAAAACTTATCGACAACTATTTTCATTCAAAAATCATCTTCTCTTCATCATCTCTATGACGAAGCAGTGGAAATAAAATCACATCCCGAATCGAAGGACTATTAGTTAAGAACATCAAAAGACGATCGATACCAATACCCACACCACCCGCCGGGGGCATGCCATAAGACAAAGCCAAAATAAAATCTTCATCCAGATACATTCCCTCTTCATCACCCGCCTTGCGCAAATCCACCTGTTTTTCAAAACGCTTGCGCTGATCAATCGGGTCGTTCAATTCGGAAAAACCATTGGCCAATTCGCGGCCCAAAATAAACAATTCAAAACGTTCGGTTAAGCAGGGGTTATCAGCCTTGGCCTTCGCCAAAGGTGAAACTTCCACCGGGAAATCCGTAATAAAGGTCGGTTGCAACAGTTTGGATTCGCACAATTCACCAAAGAGCATATAAGCCAGTTCGGCTTTCGACAAACTATCGATGTGCTTCACGACCGCCGATGTTCCCTTCACCCGGCGTTTCAATTCTTCGATATCAACAGTTTCATAATCAATTCCGCCCAATTCTTTCAAGGCTTGCAACAAGGGCAGACGCTTAAACGGCGGAGTAAAATCCACTTCCACTTGTTCTTCTTCGGTCGGGCCTACTTTCAGCTTTAAGCCGTGGCCTGAAGCCTTCGCCGCTTCGGCTAAAAGGTTTTCGGTAAGAGTCATTACCGATTCGTTATTGCCATAAGCCTGATAGGCCTCCAGCATGGTGAATTCGGGATTGTGCTTGATGCTGATACCTTCATTACGGAAGTTACGATTAATTTCGTACACCCGTTCAAAACCGCCCACCAGCAGGCGCTTTAAATAAAGTTCCGGGGCAATGCGTAAGAACATGTCCATATCAAGGGCATTGTGATGGGTCTTAAACGGCTTGGCCGCCGCGCCGCCGGGGATGCTGTGCATCATGGGCGTTTCGACTTCCAAAAAATTATTGCTGTCCAAATACTTACGCATGGCCGAAACCACTTTAGAACGAATCTCAAAGGTCTTGCGTACATCGTCATTCACCATCAAATCCACATAGCGGTTGCGGTAGCGGATTTCCAGATCGGTCAACCCGTGCCATTTTTCCGGCATGGGGTGCAGAGATTTGCTGAGCACTTCTAACGTCTTGGCGTGTACGCTCACTTCACCGGTCTTGGTCTTAAAGGGAAAACCCTTCACGCCGATAATGTCGCCCAAATCCAAAAGCTTGAAAACCTCAAACGCCGCTTCTCCCAAAGAATCTTTGCGAATGTAAATCTGAATCTTTCCTTTGCCGTCCTGTATATGCGCGAAAACGCTTTTGCCCATGTCGCGAATCGTCATCAACCGGCCCGCTACCGAAACAGCCACGTCTTCTTTGTGTTCACCCGGCTGCAGGTCTCGAAATTTATCGACGATTTCATTGGAATGATGGCTTTGGTCGTAAGCGGCGGAAGGATAGGGATTGATACCCTTTTCCCTGAGCGCCTTTAGCTTTTCAATGCGGATCTTTACAAACTCGTTTAATTCGGACATGGGGTTCGTTTCTCCTCAAATTTGAACGGGCAGTATAGCACCATGAAACCGCTAATTATTAAGGCTGTTTTGTCAATTTGCGCCCTGCTAGCAGGAAAAACAAGAGAACTAAAGCCTGATGGTTTTGGTTACTTGAGCCGGTAAAGTAGACTCCTTGTCGGCAGAAAACTACAATGTTCGCAATGTTGATTGACCGTATTTATGCAACTTGTGTTTCAAAAGGGTTCCTGTGCCATTCTTAACTCCCCAACAGCTCAAACGCTTTCGCGACAAACAAAGATTACAAACTCAAGAAATCGTCATGTTCGAAAAAGTGATGACCGGTTTACGCACGGGTCTAAAACTCGACGCTCTTTTAAAAGTCATCAACGAATCCGTCAGAAAGGGTCTGGGATTTAAACGGGCCGGAATTTTTCTGGTCGACCCGGATGGAAAAAATATCCGCCTGGCCCTGGGCGTTAATAAAAACGGAAAATACGAACGTCATTACAGTTTTTATCCCATCACTCCTGAAAAGGGTGAGAACCCTCTTTCTGATATTGTGAACGGTTTTATTCCCTACTTTTTCACTAACAACGTCAGTAAATATAATCCCGACCGCCTTTGGGAAAAAGAATTGCTCGTTATTAATAACGCCGCCGTTCCCATTCAGGTGGGTAAAGGACAGATCATCGGCGTTCTCTGCGTGGATAATCTTTACGCCAAGCGCCCCATCAGCCGCGCGGAAGTCACCATTCTTTTGAATTATGCCACCCAGGTCGGTTTAGCCATTCAGTCCATCAAGACTTTCGAAAGTTTAATTACGGAGTCAACCACCGATCCCCTCACGGGCATTCACAACCGCCGGTTTTTCGATTCCGCTTTTGAGAATGAGTTGAAACGGTGCCAGCGTTATAAAAGAACTTTTAGCCTGGTGATCGCGGATATCGATCATTTTAAAAAAATTAATGATACCTTTGGGCACAAGGTTGGAGACGAAGTGATTAAAAAAGTCAGCGTTATCATTCAAGACAGTTTGCGAAGAATGGACATGGTGACCCGCATTGGCGGCGAGGAATTTGGAATTATTTTGCCGGAAACCATTCCCAACCGAATCTCAACAGTCACCAGTCGCATCTTAAAAAATATACGCGAAGCCAGATTTCCTGTGAACGAAGGCAACGGTCAAGGCTACCAAATCACCATCAGCCTGGGCGTCGCTATTTTTAAAAAGGGCGACAAAATCACAACCGCGGATGTTTTCAAGTTGGCCGACAAGAGTTTGTATATGGCCAAAAAAGAAGGCCGTGACCGCTGCGGCCCTGTTCAACGAATCATTAAATAAAATTTCTAACAAACACATAACCTAATCGACAATCTTTGCTTTTAGGGCCGCTTCGATAAACACATCAATATCGCCATCCATGACACCGTCGATCACGTTAACTTCAGTGTCCGTGCGGTGATCTTTCACCAATTGATAAGGTTGAAACACATAAGAACGAATCTGGCTTCCCCACTCAATTTTCTTCTTGGACCCCGCTACCTTTGCCATCTCTTGATCGTGCAAGTCCTGGTAATAGGTAAAAAGCTTGGCCTTGAGCATCTTTAAAGCCTGTTCCTTGTTTTGAAGCTGAGAGCGTTGGGTTTGACAGCCCACAATGATTCCTGTGGGTATGTGGGTTAAGCGAACAGCGGTTTCGACTTTATTAACGTTCTGACCGCCCTTACCGCCTGAGCGGAAGGTATCAAACTGAATGTCATCCCAGCGCATTTCAAATTCCACTTCATCCACTTCGGGCATCACGTCGACCGACGAAAAGGACGTGTGACGGCGCTTGGCGGCGTCAAAGGGTGAAATACGCACTAAGCGATGAACGCCCTTTTCGACTTTAAGAAAGCCATAGGCCCAGGGGCCTTTGACGAGCAGAGAAACGGACTTGATACCAGCGTCATCCGCCGGTTGATAGTCGAGAGTTTCTACTTCAAAGCCGTGGTTTTCCATCCAGCGCAAATACATGCGCAACAGCATGGAAGCCCAATCCTGGCTTTCGGTTCCGCCCGCGCCGGGGTGAATGGAAACGTAAGCGTTATTGAAGTCGTATTTGCCCGTGAAGTTGCGTTTCAACTCAAAGTTTCGGAAATCCACATCAAACTTTTTAGAGCTGACTTCCATCTCATGGATCAAAGCGGGGTCATGAGCTTCTTTTAATAGCTCGTTATAGGTGAGCAGATCGTTGTATTGCTTTTCAAAATCCACAATCTGGGCCTGGGTGTCTTTCAACCGGGCCAATTGGGATGTGACCTGCTGAGCCGCTTTGGGGTCGTTCCAAAACTCAGGCTGGGTGGTTTGCGCTTCGAGTCTCTCTATGTCCCGCTTTACCTGAGCGGGGTCAAAGATGATCCCTCACTTCGGTAAACTTGCGCTCCAGAGACTTGACGTCCAATTCGAACAACGCCAATCTCACCACCACCTTTCAGAAAGAGGGCCGCCAGTAACGGCCAAGATGAACAACGAAAGCCATGTTAATGGATTCAAACGCTAAAAATCATTACTTTTATTTTAAACCCGCCGCCTCATGCAAAAACTGAACCGTAACGTCCGCGTTTGGATAGCCCACTTGTTTCTTGTATTGGTCATTCAGGTAACGAACCACGAGTGTGGGGAAACCTCTAATGCTGTATTTGCTTTGAAGGTCCGCGACCTCTTGAGAGTTTTTACCGTCTTCCTGCACGCGATCCATAACCGTGATGGGAATAAAATATTGATTGATAAATTGCGCGACCGGTTTGATTTCAAAAACCTCGGCTTCCAAAATCTTGCAGAAATGGCACCACCCCGCCGTGAAATCATAAAGAATACATTTTTGGCCTTTTTTAAACTCTTCTTCCCCATCGTGAATGGAATACCACTGTATGGTTTCGCTGTAGTTGCCCGGAATGGCCGCCGGTATTTCGGCAGGTTTGAAATAGTTGTAACCAGTCCAAAGAGCCCAAAGGACGGCAAGGCCCCCGCCTATTTGCGCGAGAACGACCCATAGCGAAACCGATTCTTCTTCGTTAACTGACATTAGGCTGTTCCTTATATACGTTTTCACCAATCATCTTTTCAACTTTCAAATAAAGGTCCGGCAGCTTGTTTTTCAAAAGGTCCAAAATAATAGCATCCTCAATATCAAAGTATTCATGGATCAACATTTCCCGAATCTCGACCATTTCATCCCAATCAATTTCAGTATGGGCATTACGAACCGACTCCGGAATGTTTTCAACCGCCTCGCCGATGACTTCCAGATTGCGGATAATGGCATCGTAAATCATATCGTCCTGTAAAGAATCTTCAGGCGGGGGCGTTCCTAAATAGCTTTTTATCTTCTCGATGGAAATCAGAATGTCTTTCAGAAAAACCTCAAACCCGTCGCCCCGTTCATCCGTTGTATTCTCGGCCTTGGCCGAAACACCCGGTTTGTAGACCCGATTTTTAGTAGTGCCCTCGGCGTGCAATTGTCCGTCTTGAACCATCTGCTTCAAATAGCGGGTTGCCGCCTGACGGGAGATTTGGAATTGGCTGACGATGGACGCAGTGATACCCTTCGGGTCTTTAGCTACCCGTTCCAGAATATGCTGGCGGATGGCGCCGCTTCGGTTGAGTATCTCTGTCCGATTCACTCTACTACCTCATGAATTTTGTAAACTTACTGGATGATAATTGTAAACTAATTTTAAGCCAGATTGTAAACTTAATTCGAGATTTTTGTAAACTAATTGTTTATGTGCAGACTTTTTTGCGCTAAAAACTAAATTGGTAACCCGGTAAAATTAGATCATCTAAATTTTACCCTTTAGACAATGCGTTTTGATTCTCTGATAATCAAATTTAGCCTTAATCAACAATCATTGTTGGAATTTTCAACAAGTCTTGTTGAAAATGGCCATTGGACAGGTACCCGATTGTCGATAATCGACTCTTGGATCACCACTAGGCGAGTATAGCTGTCAGATTCTGACAGATTCAGCCGACTTACCGGGATCGGTTTATGCAGTCCGCATAAAACCAACCTTGGTGAACCCCATCTACGGGAGCAGAATGTGAAATTTTCATACCCAATAGCTGGTTACCGCTCGCCGCAAACGCTAGTGCTGGGTAGTTACCAGCCTTCGGAGTGGCAAAAAGGGTAATTTGTAAGATTCTTACAAAGTTAGACAGTTACCGGGCTGTGATTACCTCTTAACCGCCTCAATCGCCTCTTTAAACCGGCCCAAGGCCTTTTTGAGCCTTTCAGAAAGGATCGGATCTTGGGTAATGCCAGTCTCGGTCATACTCTGCCCCAAAAGGTCAAAACCAATCGAAGCTTCCAAAACCACATGGGCGGACATGGTCTTCAGTATCTCAACCAACGATTCCTGGGCGATTTGGGACCGGGTGGAGGAGGCACTGAACAGTGCTACCGGTTTGTCGACCATTTCCGAGCTTCCCACCAGCCAGTCCAAAGCGTTCTTCAAAGTACCCGACACCCCGCGTATTCGGGACTGGAGATGAGGAGGCCGTCGGCTGTCTTGATTTGGTTTTGAAATGCTTTGACCGAATCGGGATATTCCAGATCAGGGTTAAAGTGCGGCAACTGGCCTATGCCATCGTAAAGCGTAATTTCCATCCCCTCCGGCGCCAAAAGCACCGCCGCCTTCAAAAGGGTTTTGTTGGTGGATACTTGCCGCAGACTTCCCGCAATCGCGATGACTTTGAACACAGAACCTCTTTTCGTGAAGAAAGCTAGAACTGTGAATAGGTAGGATTCTGCTGTAAGACTTTCAACTTGAGTCAAATCGACTCAAGCTAATATATAATTTTGTTATCTATACGACTAACCCGCAACTTTCCAAAAATATATCAACGCTCTTCTTTAAAGGATTCAGAAATCACCTTTTCAACTTCCTTTTGATTTTTCATTTCTATTTCTTTTTGCTTTTTTTTGTAACGAAACAGCCAATAAACTACAGCCGCCGCTTCAAAAAGCACCCATCTCGACATGAGATGGCGCGATTCCATCCAATCCTGAGATCTCAAAAACTGATCTTCACAAAATTGAGAAGCAGGAATCATTAGAAATACAGTTCCGAAATGATATATAAGAGCACATAAGCCCAATATTTTTTTATATTTCTTTTCAATTTGAGGCATTATAAATATAAAAAAAACAGATATAAGAAAAACACCAACCAGTCCACCCACAAGAACCAGTATATTGAATGTTGTCATTTACCTCTCCACTGTTAAACGTAACAAATTCTTCAAAACATTATCTAATCGGAAATGCTCGAGTTAATTACACTGCCAACCGTTCCGACATCAATTCCTATCAATCCTGAAATGACCTGATTTCCAAACTGTGAGCCAGGTATAAAATCAGCAACTAAACCCAAACTGCCTGCCGCAGCGCCAGTGAGGGTTGAAATAATTATTTTTGAAGCACTTAAACATTTTCCTTGCAGAATTTCAGTTAAAGCCTCTGTTCCTCCTCCAAGAATTGCTCCCCCTATTGTCGTCCATAAAGCCGATTCAGATAAAAATGTTAAATGGGAAGCATTTAGAATCCCACACACTTAACTTGATAATACACCCCTATTTACATCGCCTCCCCTTGTTGACACCCTCTATCAGCTACTCTAAACTTCTTGAAAATTAAGTGGTTTTAGCGCTTTTTGACCACAAACCAAGGCAATCCATGCTCATCTCTTACAACTGTCTCAAAAACTACGTGGCGATCAACGAACCCGCGGAAAAGGTTATCGACCGTATCATTCACGCCGGGGTCGAAGTCGCCAATGTGCGCCATCTGGGCAAAGACGTAACGGGTGTGGTGATTGCCGAACTGATAAGCGTGGAAAAACACCCCAAAGCCGACCGCCTTTCGCTGACCAAAGTCTCAACCGGAACCGAAACCTTCCAAGTGGTTTGCGGAGCCAAAAACATCGCCGTAGGTCAAAAAGTCCCATTGGCTAAAGTGGGAGCGGTTCTGCCGGGTGACTTTAAAATTAAAGAAGCCAAAATCCGCGATATTGAATCCTTTGGGATGCTCTGTTCTGCCAAAGAACTGGGTTTAGCCGAAGACGCAGAAGGTATTTTAATTCTGCCTGCCGATGCTCCGTTGGGCGCGGACTTTCTACCCTACATGGGCTTGCCCGACACTTTGTTTGAGCTGGAAATTACCCCCAACCGCGCCGACCTATTAAGCCACATCGGCGTTGCCCGTGAAATAGGCGCCCTGTTCAATCTGCCGGTAAAGTTGACAGCCACGCCCAAAGCGGCTGAAAGCGCTACAACCACCGCCAGCAAAATAAAAGTTACTATCGAAGACAAAGATTTTTGCCAGCTTTATACCTGTCTGGTGATTGAAGGGGTCAAAGTCGGCCCCTCGCCCAAACATTTGGTGCAGGCTTTGGAAAAAATTGGTCAAAAGAGCATCAACAACATTGTGGACGTC
>Ga0302319_10007649_pt1 | contig 21232 bp, 23 predicted proteins | sample Bog_T0_2_FD_203319 | JGI IMG/M metagenome (GOLD analysis project Ga0302319, IMG submission 203319) | Peat permafrost microbial communities from Stordalen Mire near Abisko, Sweden - Bog_T0_2 | ecosystem: Environmental > Terrestrial > Soil > Wetlands > Peat | place: Sweden: Abisko, Stordalen Mire... | reverse complement strand
TTACGGCTACGTGAGACATGTCCGGGTATCCGGCTGAAACGCGGTCGGGAAAATGGCCTAAGGGTGCTGCCAACTCTTGTAAACGAATTCGATGCTGTAGCCATCGGGGTCCAGCACATTGGCCGCGTAGTAGCGAGGATCATAGTAGAGGCGTGCGGAGGGTGCTCCGTTGTCGGAGGCGCCGGCCGCTATTGCGGCCTTGTACGCAGCGTCGACCTGTTTCCGGCTGTTGGCAACAAAACCGACATGCGCGGCGCGGCTGTCTGCTGCACCCTCCCGCAGCCGTAGGTACATGCGCCCGTTGGCACCGAATCCATTGAGGTCGGGATGACCCGGCGGCCCATCCTTACCGTCGTAATCGAAGCGCTCGTTGATGCCGAGCGGAGCCAGTGCTGCTACGTAAAACCGTGTCGAGCGACGGATGTCGCTGACAGTCAGAAAGACGTGGTCGAGCATCTTGTTCCTTTCGATCGTTCGGCTAGCTAGCGGTACGCGCGGCGAGGATCGCTTCAGCAGCACGCAGATCTTCTTCGGTGTCTACGCCGATGGTGTCGCTGGGGGCGCCTGCGACGTGGATGTCGATGCCGTTGTCGAGAAGGCGGAGCTGCTCGAGACGCTCGACTTGTTCAAGCCATGAGGGCGGGAGCGTCGCAAATTTTTGGAGCGCGGCTTTGCGGTAGGCGTAGACGCCGAGGTGCTTGCGATATCCGGCGAATCCGGAGTTGTCGCGGTCATGCGGGATGGTGGCGCGGGAGAAGTAGAGGGCTCGGCCGTCGCTGGCGGTGACGACTTTGACGGCGTTGGGATTGTGGATGTCGGCGGCGGGACAGCGGACCGCGAGGGTGGCGACCTGCACCTCAGGGCGGGCAAACAGGTTCAGCATGGGCGTGAAGTGGTCCGGCGTAAGGAGCGGCTCGTCGCCCTGGATGTTGACGTAGATGTCAGCGGGGATGGATTGCGCGACGGCCCAGACGCGGTCCGTGCCGCTGGGGCAATCGTCGGGGGTGAAAACGGCGGGCAGGTTATGTGCCTGGGCGAAGTTGAGGACCTCGTCGGAGTCGGTGGCGATGAGGACCTGGTCGAGCAGCGGACAGGCGCGGGCGGCGCGATAAACCCAGGCGATCATGGGCTCGCCGGCAATTTCGCAAAGGACTTTGCGGGGCAGGCGGGTGGAACCGAGGCGCGCGGGAATGACGGCGAGAATTCGATCAGGCATAGCTTCTATTTTCCGGGCTCGATTATTCTGAGGCCCTTGACTCGGGAAAAGTGGCGTTGATTATAGGTAGCGACTGCGCTGCCGCGATCGAGGGCGGTTGCAGCGACGATGAGATCATGCGGACCGATCATGGTGCCGGAGGTTTCAAGGAGAGCCCAAAGCCGCGCATGGCGATAGGCGGTTTGTTCGGTGTAGGGGATGACAGGAAAAGCGTCCACGACAGCGCGGAGGTAGCGGGCGCGGCGAAGCCTGTAAGGGGAAGTGGCGCGCTCGACGCCGTGCCAGAGCTCGGCTGCAGTAATGGCCGCGATTTCAAAATCATCATCGGGATGGGCGGCGAGCCATGCGGGCAGGTCCAGGACGCCTCGCTCGCCCCGGATCAGAACATCGGCATCAAGGATTATTCCCATTTGGACGCGGGCATACGAAGAGATTTTCGCGCCTTCTTCAGATCGCGGTTCCACGCCGCGGCGTCCGCGGGAGAGAGGCGCGCGCGCGCGAGGACTCTGGCCAGGTCAGCGCCTTTGTTTCGCTTCTCTTCCGGAGGAACGAGATGCGCCACCGGCAATCCGTTCTTGAGCAGAACAAACGTGGCGTTCTGGTAACGCACGCGGTTGACACACTCAGCAAAGTTGCGCGCGGCATCGGTGACGCTGATCTCGGTCTTTTTCACAAAATCAGATTATCAGATTTTACTCGAAGATTCGGCACAGCCATCCGGATGAGACAGCGGGCGCATTGATCGGGAATCTTGACGGGGAGGCCGAGTAGTGCCCGTCCCTCGGTTTCTCCGGTCCACCCCGCGGTCCGGAACCTCGGTTCTCCGGCCCACCCCGCGGAGAGCAGAGTCAGTATAGTGTCACGAAAGCACATCTGAACGGCCTATCGGCCGCGTTGTAACAATCCGAAACATAACCCAATTGGGCGGTTGCACCATAAGGGCAGGGACGATAGTGTGTTCGGTGGAGAAAGCATGGCATCCGAAACGTCCATCAACCCGAATTTAGAGACCATTCTGCGCGAGCACCGGGTCTTTCCGCCGCCCGAGGAGTTCGCGAAAGCCGCGCACATCAGAAGCCTCGCCGAGTATCGCAAAATGTACCAGCGGTCGGTTTCGGATCCTGAGGGATTCTGGGCCGAGATGGCGAAGGAACTGCACTGGTTCGCGCCGTGGAAAAAAGTCCTCGAGTGGGACCTGCCGTGGGCGAAGTGGTTCGTCGGCGGCAAAATCAACCTCTGTTACAACTGCGTGGATCGGCATGTGCTGAACGGACGAGCGGACAAGACGGCCATCCTGTGGGAGGGTGAACCGGGCGAAGTCCGCAAGCTGAGTTTCCGCGAGCTGCAGGTTGAGGTGCAGCGTTTTTCGAATGTTCTGAAGGGCCTCGGGATTAAGAAGGGCGATCGCGTCGCCGTGTACATGGGGATGACGCCGGAGCTCGCCGTGGCGATTCTGGCCTGCGCGCGGATCGGCGCCGTGCACTCGGTGATCTTCGGAGGCTTTGCGGCGAATGCCATTGTGGATCGGGTCAACGATGCGCAATGCGTGGCCATCCTGACCCAGGACACTTCTTACCGCCGCGGCAACGAAGTCAAACTGAAAGCCACGGTCGATGAGGCAGTAGGGCAATGTCCAACGGTGAAAAACGTCGTCGTCTATCGGCGTTCGGGATCGGCGGTCGAGATGAAGGCCGGCCGCGACCACTGGTGGCATGAGCTGATGGCGAAGGCTTCGGCGGAATGTCCGGCGGAGGAACTCGACTCCGAGGATCCGCTCTACATCCTCTATACGTCGGGGACCACCGGAAAACCCAAAGGCCTGGTGCACACGACGGGCGGCTACTCCGTGCAAACGTATCTGACCAGCAAGTACATCTTCGACCTGCGCGAGAACGATGTTTACTGGTGCACGGCGGACATCGGCTGGGTGACGGGTCACTCGTACGTGGTGTACGGCATCCTGCAGAACGGCGCGACGACCCTCATGTATGAAGGCGCGCCGAATCATCCGCAGCCCGACCGTTTCTGGAAGATCATCGACGACCACAAGGTCACGGTTTTCTATACGGCGCCGACGGCGATCCGCGCGTTCATCAAATGGGGGGATGAATTTCCCGCGAAGCACGATCTCAGCACCCTGCGGCTGCTCGGAACGGTGGGCGAGCCGATTAATCCGGAGGCGTGGATCTGGTATCGCGAGGTCATTGGCCGAGGCCGGTGCCCGATTGTCGATACGTGGTGGCAGACGGAGACGGGCGCGATCATGATTTCCCCGATTCCGGGAGCCGTCTCCGCGAAGCCGGGTTCGGCAACGCGGCCATTTTTTGGAGTTGTGCCGGAGGTGGTCACAAAAGAAGGCCAGCCGGTTCCTGCGGGGCAGGGCGGACTGCTCGTCATCCGCAAGCCGTGGCCGTCGATGGCGCGAACCATCTGGGGCGACGCAGACCGTTACTTCAAGCAATACTGGTCGGATATTCCCGGGTCATACTTTACCGGCGATGGCGCGCGCATGGACGAGGATGGCTATTTCTGGCTCATGGGGCGGGTCGACGACGTCATTAACGTCAGCGGCCATCGTCTGGGCACCATGGAAGTCGAGTCGGCGCTCGTGGCGCACCCCAAAGTGGCCGAGGCCGCGGTGGTGGGCCGGCCGGACGAGCTGAAGGGGCAGGCGATTTCCGCGTTCGTGACGCTGGAGGGCGGGTATACGCCAACGCCGGAATTAAAGAACGAATTGCGGACGTGGGTGGCGAAGGAGATTGGCTCCCTTGCGCGGCCGGACGATATTCGTTTCACCGATCAATTGCCGAAGACACGGTCCGGAAAGATCATGCGGCGCCTGTTACGGGAGATGGCCACGCATGGCGAGATTAAGGGCGATATCACGACGCTGGAAGATTTCAGTGTGATCGCCAAGTTGCGGGAGCAGGACGAATAGACGCCGAGCTTCGCGGCCAGATCAGTAGACTTCGCGATGGAACAAGTCGTCCTTCTCCTCGCAGGGAGCAGAAGAGCATCCGACCGCGCAGGTCACCAGCGCCGCCACACCCACGGTGATGAGAATCGCCGGCAAGTAGCTGCTTAGCTGCGCGAGATGGGCCAAAAGTTCTTGCATATAAGAAGCGCTTTCCACCACCCCATTAGTCTGGGACACCTGACAGGGCGTTCAGGTTTCCTACATCTGGGAGGAGTGAGAGCCATCATGTCAAAATTCACCACCGATGGGAATGACCCATTAGGACATAACTACAGAGACGGGCAACCTTTTCCACAATGGAAGTTCATATCGACTCCGGGCGGCTCTTACCCGGTGAGGCGGAAAACTAGCATACCGATTTTCGTTCTAATACGACCTTTGTTTAGCGTGACTTAGGGAATAGCTTCATGAGTCTGGACGGGGGCAGTTCGGGGGCGAGAAAGGCCAAGGATTCGCCCCATGATCGGGCCACCGCCTCCGCACTTAGGTAACCACTGCGGACGGCTCCCTCCATCGTTGCCGGCCATCCGGTTGCGGTCCAGTCGCCGGCCAGGAAGATTCCGGGCCACGGGCTGGCCGATGACGGGCGAATCCGATCCAGGAGCGGCCGGATGGAATACGTCGCACGGACCTCTTTGACCACTGCGGCTTTGAGCAGTTTTGCCTGCGCGAGGTTGGGGAAGAACCGCGACAGCTCGCTGAGGGCGAGGTCGATGATGGGCTGACGCGCCATCGGGACCAGCGAGCGCGAGGCACTGACAACGAGCTCGAGGTACGAGCCTTGGGTGTCGCGGTGGGCTGGCTGCAGGCGCGATTTATTGAACATCCACTGGATGGTCGTGTCGAGCAGAACGGCGTGATCCAGGTCTGTAACTTCGCGGTCGAGCCAGAGGTGAATGCCGGTGATGGGAGAGTGTTCGAATTGCGCCAGATTCGCAGCGAGCTCCTGGCTCGCCGCATTCTGCGGCAATATCGGGAGCAGCGCCGCCGTCGCTTCAAAAGAAAGCGCGAGGATGACGGCGTCAGATTCGAAGACCTGGCCGGACGCCGTGGTGAGCCAGCCTTTTTCCGTTGGGGCGATGGATTCGACGCTGGTCCGGATGGAGACTTCGCTACCGCGTTCGCGCAAGTAGCCGATGGCCCGGCCGTAGAGTTCGCTCAGAGGAATGGACGGAATACCCATGCGGCCGGACTCGGGCGAAAGCAGGAAGGATTCGCGAAACACCTTGGCGGCGTAGTGGACGGAGATGCGGTCGAGGTCCTCGTTGAGGGCGGAAACCAGGACGGGTTTCCAGAAGCGTTCGATGGCGTTGCGCGTCTGCTGGTGACGGCCGAGCCAGTGGGCGAAGTTTTCTGCGGTGTCGGGGGGAAGGCCGGGCATGAAGGCGGCGAGGCCCCGGGCGATGGCGAGCTTATCGAGCAGCGCGAAAGCGGGCGCCCCTAAGAAAGCAAGCGTGGAATGGAACGGCGCGGGAAGACGGCTCGGCTCGATAATGCTGGGCTGACTCGCAGAATCAGGGCCGCCGGGAGTGAGGAAGGTAAAGCGGTCATACCAGCGAATCGCATCAAGAACGCCGAGGCGGCGATAGAGGTCGATAAGCGACGTGCAGCGCCCGATGAGGACGTGCTGGCAGTTATCGATGACCTCGCCTGTTCCGGGATGTTCGTACGACGACGCGCGGCCACCGAGGTAGGGACGCCGCTCGAGCAGATGGACGCGGTAGCCGGTGTCGGCGAGGGCGCAGGCGGCAGCGATGCCGGCGAGGCCTCCACCCACGACGGTGATGGTTTTGGACTGCGGATCAGGCATTGGGGTCTTTCGACCCGCTGAGGCGGTGGCGAAGGACCTGAGTGAGGCCGCGAACGAGGATTGCCACGCGGGCAGCTGTGGGGACCCGGACGCGCGCGGAGAACACGTCGAAGCCCCGGCGCTCGATGCGGCGGAGCAAGTCGTGATAGATGGCGATCAGGACCCACAGTGCGGGGCGGGAATCGACGTCGATGAGGGCGAGGAGCTCATTCCCGGATTTGTAATAGTCTTCGGCACGTTTTGCGATGCTTTCCAATAACTCGCGCTGGTTCAGGGTCATGTGAGCGCCATCGCGGAGGGCGGCCAGGTCTTCGATGCGGACACCGAAGCGGTCAAGATCCTCGAGAGGCAGATAGACGCGTCCGCGCTCGGCATCTTCCTTCACGTCGCGCAGAATGTTCGTGAGCTGAAAGGCGACGCCGGTATCCTCGGCGAGTTTTTCTGCCCTGGGATCGGCGTAACCGAAGATCCGGATACAGACGAGGCCCACGACGGACGCGACGTAGTAGCAGTACTGGCGCAGGTCTTCGAAGGTCGCGTAGGTGTCGAGAGGGGCGCGTGCATGCGCCGGAGATGCACCGTTCGCCACAGCCTTCTCCGCTGCAGGAGGATCGAGATCCATGGCCGTGCCCTGCACTAGTTGGTCGAGAAGGACCATCGGTATCTCGAAGCGAAGGCGGGCGTCGGCAAGGGCTATGAACACTGGATCTTCGGTGTAGGCCCCTGCAGCGGCACGGTGCCAGTCGTCGAGCCACTCGTCGAGGTTTTCGCGGCGTTGCGCGCGGGTGCGCGATTCGTCGTCCGAGATGTCGTCGGCGTGACGCATGAAGGCATAGACGGCGCAGATGGCGTCGCGCTTCGGCTTGGGCAGCGCCAGGAAGGCATAGTAGAAATTCTTCGCCTGCTGGCGGGCGATGGCGGTGCATTCCTGGTAGGCCGCGGCGAGCTTGAGATCGGCGAACCGCTCTCCGCCGGCAGTGGCGGCTGGGATCAAGCGCGACTCCATTGATGGGCAAGGGCACGCAGAAGCAGAGCGGCTTTCCTGGTTTTGGAAATGGCTGGGCGAGCGCTCAGAACGTTGTAGTCCTGGCGTTGAATAGCGCGGAGAATCTCCTGGCCGCCCCGGGAGAAGAGGTCGAGATCGAGAGCCAGCTCGCGATCGACCATGCCGATGAGGGGCAGGCCGGCGCGGAACATCGCTGCGGCGAAGTTAACTTCATAGCGCATCAGTTCGCGGAACTGGGGCGTGAAGTTGCCGCTGGCGATGCTCGCCTCGTCCACGCCGAAACGCTGCATGTCTTCGCCGGGAATGTATAGGCGGCCCTTGGTGTAGTCGACGCGAACATCCTGCCAGAAATTGGCCAGTTGGAGAGCGGAGCAGGTCTGGTCCGAAAGCGCGAACCGCTCTTCGTCACGATAGCCGGAGGCGTAAAGGACGATGCGGCCGACGGGATTGGCGGAGTAACGGCAGTAGGCGAGGACGTCGTCCATGGTTGCGAACCGCGTGACGGTCTGGTCCTGACGGAAGGCGACGAGGAGATCGGCGAAGGGCTCTTTGGGGATGGCGCAGGCGCGGATGGTTTCGGCGAGGGCGACGAAGACAGGATGGCGTGCCACGCCCTGGTAGCAGGCAGCGAGTTCGGCTCCCCAGAGGTCGAGGAGGGCGAGCGAAGCCTGCGGGTCGCCGACTTCGTCACCCAGATCGTCGGAGACGCGGCAGTAGGCATAGATAGCGTGGAAATGGGGGCGCAGCCTCCGCGGCAGGAACCATGACGCGACATGAAAATTCTCGTAGTGAGTTTCAGCAAGATGCCGGCACCAGGCGCGCGCTTCCTCCAGCGTTGGAGGTTGGTCGGGGATGCGGTATCCGGCCGGCAGCGCGGCCCAACCCCTTTCGATCAGCTCTTCCTGTGCGGTGTGGTTTGCGACGTTGGCCGTCATCGGCAAGCGCGGCTTTCTACGGAATGATCGCCGTCTTGATATCGCCGGCGCGATTCATGAGGCGGCGAAAGACGCGGTTGAGCTCGGAGAGGGGGGCTCGGCTGGTGATGGTGTCGCTGCAGCGGAACTGACCGGTGGTAATCAGGTCGAAGGCTTTGCGCGCCGCAGCCGGAGTGTGGTGGAAGCTCGCGCGGAGGGTGATGTTGTTGTAGTGCAGGCGATTAGTGTCGAGCTCGACTTTGGTGCCCGCCGCGCAGCCGCCGAAGAAATTCACCGTGCCGCCTTTGCGCACCATATCGACGGCCCACTGCCAGGCCAGCGGAGTGGCAACGGCTTCGATGGCGATATCGACGCCCCGTCGTTGGGGGGTCAAAGCGCGAACCGCTGCAACCGGATCGATGTCTTTGGCAAGCTGTATGACTTCGGAAGCTCCAAACCTTGTGGCGGCGGCGATCTGCTCGTCGCGCTTAACCACCGCGATCACGCGGAGTCCAGCGAGCTGGGCGACATGCATGAACATCAGGCCGATGGGGCCGGCGCCGATGATGGCCACCGTATCCCCGGTCTGGGGCTGGCACTCATCCATGCCGCGGACCACGCAGGCCAGAGCTTCGGTAAGAGCAGCGTGCTCGAAGGAAATGCCTGTGGGGATGCGCAGGGTATTCTTCGCGACGATCCGCGCCGGGATCAGGAGATATTCCGCATACGCGCCGTTGTTGAAGATGAGGCGGTCGCACAGATTTTCCTGCTGATGGCGGCAGTAGTAGCAATCGCCGCAGGGCGCGGAGTTCAGAGCGACGACACGATCGCCAGGGCGAAAAGCAGCGACGCCTCGACCGACCTGGTGAACGGTGCCGGCCAGCTCATGGCCAAAAGGGATCGGCGGCTTCAGCATCCGCGCATGGTAGCCGCGGCGATAGACCTTCAAATCGGTTCCGCAGGTGAGGGCGGCATGGACGCGGACGACGATCTCGCCGGGACCGGCCTTGGGCATAGGAACCTGCTCAATACGCAGGTCCTCCCGGCCGTGGAGAACGGCGGCTGTCATGTGCGCTGCCATCCTTCCTATTATCTCAAAGATGCAACCGTTACGGTTGGATGAACACCTTCATGGATGTGGCGGAGGGATTCGAAGCGACACGGATAGCTTCGACAGAGTCTTCGAGGGAGAAGCGGTGAGAGATGAGCCGGGTTAGGTCGAAACCGTTGCGATAGTCGCCGAAGACGATCTGTTCGACCTCGGGCTGAAGTTCGAACGAGGAGCTATAGGAGCCCATGAGGGTCTTTTCGTCCATGCAGACGACGGCGGGATCGAAGGTGGCTTCGCTGTGTTGGGTGGCGGCAAAGAACAGGACGCGGCCACCGGGGCGGGCGGCATCCATGGCGGTGCGGATGAGCGCGTTGCCCGGCACGGCGAGGATCACGGCATCGGCTCCGCGGCCTTCGCTGGCGCAATGGGCGGCGGCAACCACGTCTTCCTTGCTGGCGTCGATGGGGTGGTTAAGACCGTAAGCAGCGGCCAGGGCATGGCGTGCCGGATAGAGGTCGGAGGTAAGAACCTTGGCGCCGGTGCGGGCGGCGAGGGCTGCTAGCAGGATGCCGATCGGCCCCTGGCCGATGACGAGGACGGTTTCGTCGGGCTCAAGCGCGAGATTGCGGATGGCTTTGTAGCAGGTGTTGACGGGCTCGACGAAGGCGGCCTGTTCGAAAGGCACGCCATCGGGGATTTTGATCAGGCCGCGGCCGACGATCCACGGCATGACGCGAATGTATTCGGCAAAGCCACCGCCAGCGGGCTCGAACCCAGCGGTTACGCCGACGCGCTTGTAATCGTTGCACTGCGAAGGGGTCTTCTTGCGGCAGTAGTAGCAGCGCCCGCAGGGTGTGTGGTGAAAGACCATGACGCGGTCATCGACGGCGAATCCTTCAACGCCGTCGCCCGTCGCGGCGATGACGCCAGCCATTTCGTGGCCGAAGATGCGGGGGGCGGAGTGCGAGCCGGTGTGAATCTTCTTGAGGTCGGTGCCGCAGACGCCGCAGCAGTTGACGCGGATGAGGACTTCGCCAGGGCCGATTTCAGGGACGGGGACAGTCTCGACACGGACATCGTTGACGCCGCGATAGACAGCAGCGCGCATGGTGGTGGGGATAGGCACCGGAGATTGTGCCTGGAGGTCATTGGTGGTTGCCGTTGCCATGGGAACTCTATTAATTAATTTACCGAACCCTGGGAGGACGGGGAAACAAAATTCGACAGGAGCAGTTTGGCGAGTTCGTGGGCGGCGCGGTGGCTGTTCTTCTCGAGTTCACCGAGGACGCGCCAATAACGCGGGTGCCAGAGTGTCCAGGCGACAAAGGCCGGGATGCGGAGCCGGCCATTGGGGGTGGTAAAGCGGTTGAAGTCGGGGAGCTCGTCGTTGGGGCCGTCGGTGACAGCTTTGAAGCAGAGAAAGGCGAGGTTGTGGGTTTGCGCGAAGCGCGCGACCGTGGCGGCTTCCATGTCGACGAGGGTGGCTTGATGGGTAACGCCGAGGTGGTTTTTCTCCGCGGGGTTGGCGACGTGATCGAGTGTGACGAGGCGCTGGCCTTTGGACGGGTTGGGGAGCTCCGCCGTTGGGAAGCGCTCGCCAGTGACGGCATCGATGACTTCGCGGACGGTGACCGCGTCGGGTGCGCGCAGCCCGCAGGAGAGCGAGCCGGCGTAGCCGACCGAGACAAGGGTGTCGAGATTGCCGGAAGCGAGGGCCCGTTCGCAGGCGTGGGTGACGGCCTTTTCGCCCATGCCGGAGCAGGCGGCGACGGCTTCGATGTCGCCGAAGTGGCCGTGGGCGAGGTGGGCCTGGCGGGGCCAGTGTCGGGTGAGCGGGCGAAGCTCGCTGGGCAGGGCGGCGATGAGAGCGATGCGTTTCATAGAGGGCTCGAGTTGCAGGATCGGGACAGCATGAGTCTAGCTTAGGGAACGGGGTAATGGGGCGCGAGGAATAGGTGTGGAGTAGACTGTGGAGTGGAGTCCACATATGGAAACGATTCAGGTTGTCCTCGACAAGAAGTTGTTGCAGGCGGCGGACCGGGCGGCACGCCGAACGAAACGTAACCGTTCCGCGCTGATGAGGGACGCGCTGCGTGAGCATCTGCAGAGGTTGGAAATGCGGGCGAAGGAAGAGCGCGAGAGGGAAGGTTACAGGAGGCAGCCGCAAAACCTGGAGGAAATCAGGCTGTGGGAAGGCAAGGCGGTGTGGCCGGAAGAATAGCTCGCGGTGAGGTCCGTCTGTGCCGTTTTCAGCCTCCTGACAAGACCAGGCCGGTCGTTGTCCTCACAAGAGACGTTGTGATCGATCATCTCGCTTCCGTGACGGTCGTGCCGATCACCTCGACCATTCGTGGGGTCTCGTCGGAAGTGGTCCTGAGCGAGGACGATGGCTTGAAGGGGCCGTGTGCGGTGAATCTGCATAACGTTGTCACGATCCGGCAAAGCGAGTTGGGAAGACGCGTGGCGCAGTTGAGTTCGGCGCGCATGCAGGAAATTTGCCGGGCGCTGGGGTTTGCACTGGGGTGTGATGGTGTTTAGTGCTGCGCCGAGCGAATTTGTACCCGCATTCGGCACCGATCTACTGAGGAGCATGCAGCGATAAGGGCACTTGGTTTCATCACAGGCCTCGCACTCCGGTGGCAAACGCATGAGTCTACTTGTGGGCCTGCGGCTGGGATGGTGTGGCTGGGCGAGGCCACTTTGGCTGGATGCCGAGGTGCTTCGTGCTCCAGGCGCACATCGTCTCCATGACCGGGATCATATCTTCGCCGGCGGGGGTCAGGCGATACTCCACGCGGGGCGGGACCTCGGAGCCGACGTCGCGGCGCACGATGCCGTCGGCCTCGAGCTGGCGAAGCTGCGAGGTGAGAACCTTCTCCGTGACGCCGGGCAGGATGTCACGGATTTCGGCGAATCGTTTCGGGGCGAACGAAAGGTGCCAGACGATGAGCACCTTCCATTTCCCCGCAAGCACATTGGATGTCGCCTGGACGGGGCATCCGAAGTGTTCCTTCATGCGGGAGTCTCCACAACTTACAAATTTGTACGTACTTGGCGAATCGCAGGACGCACGATATGGTCTTCACACCAGGTTACCGCGACGTGCTGGTTTCGGAGCGGAGGGCGGTCGTTTTTTGGGCGAACGTCGTCACAGCCAAACGGCCTCGTCCGGTATGCAACCTTAGCGATGTTCCAAACGTGAAGAGGATTCCAACCGATGGCGACGAAAAGCTCCCGCATTGATGCAAACGATGCTGTTCTCCTGTTCCTCGATCTGCAGCAAGGGATCGTCGAGTTGACGCAGACCAATCCGCTGGCGCGGATCAGGACCGGGGTGCGGGCGCTGGCGAAACTGGCAAAGTTGTTTCAGATGCCGGTGGTGGTGTCGGGCGTGCAGGGCGAGGATGGCAGTCCGGCGAAGATGATTCCAGAGATTGCGGAGGTGCTGGGCGAGCTGCCGACGCGCCATCGGACGACGTGCGACTCGATGCTGAATGCGGAGATCGTGGCGGCCATTGAGAAGACGGGGCGGAAGACACTGTTGATCTCGGGCGTGGCGACGGAGCTGGCGGTGCAGCTGCCAGCGCTCACGGGGGCGGACCAGGGGTACAAGGTGTTCGCGGTGATCGATGCATGCGGGGGGATGAGCGAGCGAACGGAACAGGCGGCGCTGCTGCGGATGGCGAAGGCGGGGGCGACGGTGGTTTCGGTGATGACGCTGGCGGGAGAGATTGCGGGAGATTTCCGGGATGCCAAAGCCCAACAGGCGATTGGGATTTTGTATGAGATGGCGAAGTAACGCGGCGCGCGTATCGCACCGGGTTGCGAGAGCCATCTGGGTTTATGGGATGTGCCGCTGCTGTTTTTCCCGATGGCGCGGGAGGCAGGTGCCGAAGATCTCCAGTCATGGAATGAGGTCGACTTAGCCGGACCATGGGGCAGGGAGCACCTGCTCGCACCGTTTATAGCGCGGACGGAGGCCAGCATGCCCAATCCTGATCTCGTCGATTAGCTGGGCATCAAGTCAGCCGTGTTCCGGGGACCAATGGATGGCGCGACGTGAGGGGGTGGCGGGCTGCCCTAAGGGGCTCGCAGTCTCGCTTATGTCTTTCCGGCTTGCAGCATTTTCCGCTCGGAGACGGGCCCGGCGTGAAAGCCGATTCTTCGCGTGGGCTTCTCCGGCGGCGTCATGAGCGCTCGGATCGCCTTGATGATACCGTCGATCGTTTTGTCGTGTGATTCCAGTTTTTGCTCCAGTTGGGTCAGCTTAACGGCAAGCTTCCGGTGCGCAGCGAGCGTCTCACGCTGGCGCACGAATGCGCGCACTATGAAGATGCTCATCTCAACGGCGCTCGGCGAGTTGAGTACGCTGGCTGCCATGATGGCGCCGTGCTCGGTGAAGGCGTTGGGCAGATAGCGGCGGCCGCCATGAGCAGAAATTGAGATCACAGACTGTGATCTCAAGATGGCGTTCTCCTGGGCCGTGAGGCGAAAGACGAAATCCAGGGGGAAGCGCTTCTGGTTGCGCCTGATCGCCTGATTCAGCGTTCGCACTTCGACGCCATACAGTGCCGCGAGATCGGAGTCGAGCAGGATTTTCTGGCCGCGGACCGGAAAGATTCGATTGTCAATCAGATTCAGCGCGAGCACTTTGTTTCCGGCCATTTCGAATCTCCATTTGAGATCACAAGTTGTGATCTCAAGCGACAGGAACGCTGTGGATCAGCGGTCTGGGGATACCGGGATCATTCGAGATAAGGATATAGCCGTAACTCGGTTGCGCAGCGCAGATTGGTCAGGTTAGGTTCGGTTGGTGCTTACTGAAGTCTATTTTCCGGGATAGTTGGAAGAGGGTATGGACCTGCAGCGCAGGGTGACGGTTTTCAGGATGGCGCGTAGCCGTGTTCCCGGAACCAGTCGATGGCGCAGCGCAGTGCGGGGTAGACGGGGACGATGCGGAAGCCCAGCTCGCGTTCGGCTTTAGCTGACGACGCGAACATTTTCTTTTTGCCCATGCGAACTGCTTCGACGGTGGCGCGCGGTTCTTTCCCCAGGATGCGGCCGGTGAGGTTTTCGTCGAAGAACGCGAAGGCCATGGCGACCGCGTGCGGGACCTTCATGGTCGGCGAGGGAAGGCCAGTGATGGCGGACATCTTGTCGAGTATCTGCTTGAGGGTAAGGTTTTCGCCGCCGAGGATGTAACGCTCGCCGGGGTGGCCGGTCGAGGGGTTGAGGCAGTCGGCGTGGGTGCGGGCGACTTCCGCGACGTCGACGAGATTGAGGCCGGTGTCGACGTAGGCGGGGAATTTGCGGTTGAGGAAGTCGACGACGATGCGGCCGGTGGGCGTGGGCTTGAGGTCGCCGGCGCCGATGGGGGTAGTCGGGTTGAGAACGATGACGGATTGGCCGGCGCGGGCGGCTTCGACGGCGACCTGCTCGGCGAGGAACTTCGAGCGCTTGTAGTGGCCGATCATGTCGGCGAGGGAGACGGGGGTGTTTTCGTCGACGATGGTTCCGTCGGCTTTGAAGCCCATGGTGGCGACGCTCGAGGTGTAAACAAACCGGCTGACCTTTTCTTCGCGGGCGATGCGGAGGAGGGCGCGTGTGCCTTCGACATTGGAGCGGTACATCGCTTCGGGATCGCGGACCCACAGTCGGTAGTCGGCGGCGACGTGCATGACAGCGTCGCAGCCGCGGATGGCGTTGCGGAGGGAGTCGGGTTCGAGGAGGTCGCCGGTGACGGAGTCGATCTGGTCCGATCCGGAGAGCAGGCTTTCGACGTTGGCCAGATTGCTGGTGGAGCGTACGAGCAGCCGAAGATCGCAGCCGCGCGCGCCAAGCTCGCGGGCAACATGTCCGCCGACGAATCCGGTGCCGCCGGTGAGGAACACCTTCATAGCCAGGAGCCAGGAGCTCGACAGGGTTCAGAGCTCAGAGCGCAGAGCTCAGAGCCTGGCACCGGGTGCTGGGCACCGGGCGCCGAGCACTGGGCACCGAGCTCCAGGGAGCCGTTAGCTGGAAGCGAGAAGCTGGAATGGTGTCGCTGTGCGGTCATTGGTGCTCCACGCTGAGCCAGGAGCCGAGCTCGCTGACGGGAAGGCGCACGCCAACATAGAAGGGTCCGAAGAGGGCGTAGAGAGCGCTGGCTTCGTCGAAGCGCATCTCGTAGATCAGCTTTTTGAAGACGCCGGGATGGTCGGAGAAGAGGTCCACGCCCCACTCCCAGTCGTCGAGGCCGATGGAGCCGGAGATGATTTGCTTCACCTCGCCGGCGAAGCGGCGGCCAATCATGCCGTGCTCGTGCATCATGCGGGCGCGGTCGGGCATGGGGGCGCTGTACCAGTTCACGTGCTCGCCGCGCTTTTTATCCATGGGATAGAAGCAGATGTATTTTGTCTCGGGAATCGCGGGGTAGAGGCGCGTGGACATGGCGGCTGCCTGGCGGTCGACCACGTCCTGGATACGGCGGTCCCACTCTTCGCTGAGCGGCTCAATGCCTTCGGCGACCAGGGCGGGATAGGTTTTGGAGGCGGACTCGTAGAGACCGAGCTCGACGATGGAGAGATAGGAGTGGGTGGGCTGGAGGAAGGTGCCGAGTTCGGTTCGTGCGAGGTCGCGCTCGATTTCCGCGAGCTGCTCGATGGTGTCGCGAAAGTGGATCAGCAGGAGGTCGCCCTTGTGGCCAAGCTGGGCGTAGAGGGCGGACTGATGGGGGCGCGATTCCGCGGAGGTTTTTTCGAGCGGAGTGAGCAATGCGGAGGCTTCCGCGAGGGCACGCTGGCGTGTTGCGGATTCGGCGCGACGCCAGGCGGGCCAGTCGAAGCGAAACATCTGATGGAGCAGGCTGGAGCCATCCAGCGTGAGCGGGAACGGGGGTGTTTCGGGCATAAAGACAGGGTACAGGGTGCGGGTGGTAGGGTGCAGGGGACAGGGTGCAGGGGTAGCGCTCAGCGCTTCGAGGTGGCTTCGTCGGCGTAGAATTCGGCGATCTCGTTCGCGTACTTCTGCGTGATAACGCGGCGGCGGAGCTTCATGCTGGGGGTGAGTTCGCCGGAGTCGATCGTCCACTCATCGGGGACGAGGCGGAAGCGCTTGATGGTCTCGAAGTTGGCGAGCGTGGAGTTGACCTTGTCGACGATGGTTTGGAATTCCGCTCGGATCTTAGGATCTTCGGCGAGCGTGGAACGGTTGTTGGCTGCGACTCCGTGTTCCGCCGCCCAGGGCTCGAGCGCGACGAAGTTCGGCAGGATGAGGGCCGACGCAAACTTATGGCGATCGCCGACCACGGCAACGTTGCCTACGAGGAAATTGGCTTTGAGCTTGTTCTCGATCGGCTGCGGAGCGATGAGTTTGCCGCCGGAGGTCTTGAGGAGCTCTTTCTTGCGGTCGGTGATGTAGAGGAAGCCGTCGTTGTCGATGTGGCCGATGTCGCCCGTATGGAACCAGCCCTCGGCATCGAAGACCTCGGCGTTGCCCCGGTCCCTCCAGTAGCCCGCAAAGACGCTGGGGCCGCGAACGAGCAACTCGCCGTCTTCGGCGATGCTGCACTCGATGTTGGGGAGTGGTTTGCCCACGGAGCCCATCCGGTTGGCGGCGGGGGTATTGATAGCGATGACCGGCGAGGTTTCTGTGAGGCCGTAGCCTTCGAGGATACGAAGGCCGGCGCTGGCAAACCAATGCGCAGTGTCGAGGCCGAGTGGTGCGCCACCAGCGATCGCATAGCGAACGCGGCCGCCGAAGCCGGCGCTGAGTTTCTTGTAGACGAGAGCGTTGGCGAGCTTCCACGCGAGGGAGGAAGGGGTGCGACCTGCAGCGATTTCGTCGCGATGTTTTTGGCCGGTCCTGAGAGCCCAGGCAAAGAGGCGTCGTTTGATGGCGGATGCGGCGGCGCGCTGCTCGGCGACCTGGCGGACTTTTTCGAAGACGCGGGGGACAGCGACCAGGATGGTGGGGCGGATGGCGGTGAGGGTCTGCGGCAACTTTTCGAAGGAGGAGCAGTAGGCCACGGTGACGTCTTTCGCGTAGAGGGCGTAATCGAGGTGACGGGCGGTGATGTGAGAGAGGGGCAGGAAGGATATGCAGGAGTCGGTGGAATCAAGATCAAACGCATCGAGAGAATGATCGACGTTGCACGCGATGTTGCCGTGGGTGAGGAGCACGCCTTTGGGCTCGCCCGTCGTGCCGGAGGTGTAGATGAGGGTAGCGAGGTCGCTGGGCTGTACTGCGCGCGCGGCGTCGTCGAAGGCGGGGTCGCGATGGTTGTTGGGTGCGGCTGCGTTCGCGAGCAGGGAGGAGAAATTCACCGCGCCGGGGATGGGGTCGTCATCCATGAGAACGATGTGTTCAAGCTGGCTGAGGGCCGCTGTTGAACGGTAAGAGGCGAGCTTTTGGAATTGTGCCAGGGTGGAGACGAAGAGGACACGGGAGCCGGAATCGGCGAGCAGCGGGACAATCTGCTCGGCGAGGAGAGTTGGATAGATGGGGACATCGATAGCACCGATGGCAAGGGAAGCGAAGTCGGCAACGGCCCACTCCCAGCGATTTTCGGCGAGAATGGCGACGCGATCGCCTTTGGCGATGCCCCAGGAGCGAAGTGCAGCGGCGATGGCGCGGACGCGCTGGTAGACCTGTAAGGTGGAGATGGGTTGCCACGCGCCGGTCGAGTCCTCAACCAGCATGGCCCGTTCGCGGCGGCTGTCCGCGATGGTAGAGAAAACGTCGTTGAGCGTTTTCAGCTGTAGCACCGCCGATCACTCTATCTAAGCAGAGGTGGTCACGCAAGGTGGTTGGGCGAAGTCATCCCTGCCGCTCCGGAACGGCCCGGGCGTCTGCATCGCCGACCGAACTGGTCGGGCTCCGTTGAACCGAAACATCACAAGTCAAAGCTTTTCCACAAACCGTTGTGACGACAGTCACATCTGTGGCGCGGCGTTAGGACGAAGATTGTATTCACCGATGCGACTGTCCGTCCTGTCGCTGCTGGTCTGGTTGACAAGCAGCCTCGGAGGGGACTGTAGGCTGACTCATCCGTAGACGCAAAGTCTTCGTGCGAACTTCCTGAGAGCTTTACGAGGGACAGGGTCGCGCTTCTTGTGAGCCGTAACGAAGCTATTCAGCGGTTAACCGATCCAGGGAAGGATTCCCATGGGACCCAAAGCTCATACGACCCCATCCTTGCACACAAATGAACCAGGGCTGCCGTTGGGCCAGGAAGCGTTCTGCATCTACTGTTTGTGCCGCCTTGGAACGCCGCGGGGGGCTTCGCTTCGTACGAAAAGAGCAGCCAAACACATTTGTCCCGAAAGGCTGTTGGCATTCCAGCCGGCAGCGCCGCCCCCGTACAACTAGGCCTTAGTCCGGATCAGGGGCGCGGGGAAGGCCGAGCCATCGGGGAACGCGGCGGCAATAGTCCTCGTAGGACGGACCGCGTTCACGCACCAGGTGGGGCTCCTCGATAAATACAACGACGCAATGGAAGGTCAGGGCCGCGATGAGCGCATAGAGAGCGATGCCTCGTGAGCGGTAGACGCAGGCCTGGCCCGCGATGGCGGTGATGACGCCGACATACATAGGATTGCGCGAGTAGCGGTAGATGCCGTTGTGGACGACCCTCCGAGGCTCTTCGCCGATGAGAGCGCGAGCATGGCGGGTGAAGAAAATCGCGGGGGTTCCACCGGCGCGGAGGAAATCGACCAGACAGCGGAGATAGATGGCGGTGCCGATGGCGAAGGCGATCCAGCCGAAGGACCACCAGCCGCCGGCGGCCGGCGTTGTGCGCAGCCACTGTGGCACCAGGAAGGCGACGACACCCGGGACGAGGAGGGTGAAAGCGATGCCGCGCAGCCAGAGAAGCATGACAAGAACAGGGTACAGGTGACAGGGTACAGGTTGCAGGTTGCAGGTGGCGGAGAACACCTACCGAGCCGCGGTGATTGTCGGTGACGTGCCCTGGAGGCCGAGGACTTCCGCATTCGCCTGCATGGCGGCGATGCAGAAGGCGATGTGCTCGTCGAGCGGGATCTCAAGTTCGGCTGCACCCTTCACAATGTCCTCGCGATGGACACCGCGGGCGAAGGCCTTATCTTTCATTTTCTTTTTCACGCCTGCGACATCCACGTCGTGGATCGATTTCGTCGGCTTTACGAGAGAGCAGGCGGTGAGAAAGCCGGCCAGTTCATCGCAGGCGAAAAGAGTCTTGGCGAGCGGCGTGATACGCGGGACGCCGGAGTATTCGGCATGACCGAGGATGGCGGTGCGGATTTCCTCGGGCCAGCCCAGCTCGGTGAGAATAGCGATGCCGACGAAGGGATGCTCTTCGAGTGAGGGGTGCTTCTCGTAGTCGAAATCGTGCAGCAGCGCAGTCGCGGACCAGGTCTCAAGGAGCGCGTCGCGATCTTCGCTGTTGAGGGCCGCGCTTTTGGCATGACGGACGGCGTAGGCGCGCACGCAGGTCTCGACGGCGAGGGCGTGTTTGATGAGGCTGGCTGATTGAGTGTGCTCGTTGAGCAGCGACCACGCGCGTTCGCGGGTAAAAGCAGATTCTGGCATCGGGTCTCGTCCTTTTTGGTTTTTCCTGGCTTTTATCTTCAGGATTTCCTGGCATTTTCCGGCATTTCCAGGAAATTTTACGGAAGACTCACAGTTTTAACTTGACAAAGAGGGTAACCTCCACGCAATGTATCTCAAAGGCTGAGATCGGCGTGGGCTACAATCCGCCGCCCGTTTCAGTTCCGGATCGCACGCTCTGGCGTTCCGCACAATCTATGGCAACTACGTTAGCAACTGTTGAGGCCCGCGAGGTACTTCGTTGCGACTTCTGTAGCCTGGTGCAATTCCGCACAGCGAATTCTCTGTGCAGACGTTGCCGAAAGCCCCTCGAGATCGATGAGCCTGAGCCGCTGTCTCCGCAACTGGTCATCAACGATGCGCAGGGAGCGGAGGAAGGCGAGGGCATCGATGTGGCCCGCGCGGTACGCGAAGTAAGGCATGAGCGCAGTCTGAGCCAGCGGCAGCTGGCGGGGCGGATGCAGGTGCCGCGCACTTATATCTCGAAGATCGAGAATGGCAAGGCCATGCCGACCCTGTCGTCGCTGCAGCGCCTGGCGACGGCGCTGGAGGTCGGTATCTGCGATCTGCTGCGCGATGGCCAAAGCCGCCGGGCGCGGGAGACTGCGGCGGTTCTTGCCGATCCATTTCTCGCGGAGATCGCGGCTCTGATTGCTCAGCTGGACGCTTTTCAGCGGTCCATGTTCCTGAATCAGGTGCGCGAGATGGCGTGCGGACGGCGGCGCTCAGCATAGGCCCAATGCAGGAGATAAGTTGACCTGATGGACGCGGCCTTGCGCCGCGTTCACGCCTTGTCGGGTCTGTATAATTCGGCACAGAGGGAACTGCTCCCAGCTTTCGCGGCGTGGCGCGAGGCGCCGGCAATGTAACAGGACCTGGCCCGTCTCAGTTCGCTCCCCCCTTTGGGAGCCACTCGAAAGGCATCGTGTCACTCAATTCCAGCCGAGTTCATGAGTTGCCCGCCGATGAGGCCGCGGTGTATCGCCGTCTCGATCCGCAGCGGCTGCCCCAACATGTCGCAATCATCATGGACGGCAATGGGCGCTGGGCGGGAAAGCGCAGCCTGAAGCGCTTTTTGGGGCACCAGCAGGGCGCCGAGGCCGTGCAGTACGTGGTCGAAACCGCATCGCGCATCGGTCTGCCGTGGCTGACGCTTTATGCCTTTTCACTCGAAAACAATCTGAAACGGCCGAAGACCGAAGTGAATTTTCTGATGCGGCTGCTCAAGAGCTACCTGACGAATAACGTGCAGCGCATGAACGATAACAACGTGCGCATCCACTATGTGGGACGCACGGAAGAATTACAGGATGAAGTGCGGGAGCGGATGCACTGGGCAGCAGACGCGACGAAGCACAACACGGGCACAACGCTGACGCTCGCACTGAACTACGGGGGCCGATCGGAACTGGTCGACGCCTTTCGTCGGCTGGCCGAAGAGGTACAGAGAAAGGGACTCCGGCTGGATCAGATCGCAGAAGTAGATATCCACCGCCATTTGTACACGGCGCACATGCCGGATCCCGATCTGCTGGTGCGGACCTCCGGCGAGATGCGGATATCGAATTTTCTGCTGTGGCAGATTGCCTATACCGAAATTTTTGTCACGGACCGGCTGTGGCCCGACTTTCGCGGCATTCATTTGCTGGAAGCAATTGAGGACTATCAGCGCCGAGAGCGGCGGTATGGCGG
>Ga0302319_10007648_pt1 | contig 21233 bp, 15 predicted proteins | sample Bog_T0_2_FD_203319 | JGI IMG/M metagenome (GOLD analysis project Ga0302319, IMG submission 203319) | Peat permafrost microbial communities from Stordalen Mire near Abisko, Sweden - Bog_T0_2 | ecosystem: Environmental > Terrestrial > Soil > Wetlands > Peat | place: Sweden: Abisko, Stordalen Mire... | reverse complement strand
GTTGGACGAGTTGTTCGACGCGGTCGAGACCCTGGCCATGGGGCTGTCGGCCACCGGCGGCAAGCGGGTCGGGCGGCGTCTGGCCATCCTGACCAATGGCGGCGGCATCGGCGTGATGGCCACCGACTCGCTGATCGAGGCCGGCGGCCAACTGGCCAAAATCGCCCCCGAGGCGATCGCAAGGCTTGATGCGTTTCTGCCGCCGACCTGGTCGAAGGGCAACCCGGTGGACATCATCGGCGACGCCACCGCCAAACGCTACGCGGACTCGCTCTCGACCCTGCTGGACGACACCGACGCCGACGCTTTCCTGGTGCTCAACTGCCCGAGTGCGGTGGGCGACAGCTATTGGGCGGCCCAGGCGGTGGTCGAAACCGTGGCCAAGCATCCCCGGGGCCGCCAGCGGCCATTGCTGACCAGTTGGCTGGGAGAAGGGGCTGCCGCCGCCTCCCGGGCGTTGTTCGAGAACAACCGCATTCCCACCTACGATACTCCCGGCGATGCCATCCGCGCCTTCATGCATCTGGTCCAGTACAGCGCCAACCAGGACATCCTGATGCAGACCCCGGACTCGACGCCCGAGGAATTCACGGCGGACGAGGCCACGGTGCGCGCCATCATCGACCGGGCGCTGGGCGAGGGCCGGGGCTGGCTCACCGAATACGAGGCCAAGCAGGTGCTGGCGGCCTATACGGTGCCGGTGGTCGAAACCCGCCGGGTGACGAGCCCCGAGGAAGCGGCTGCTGCCGCCCGGGCCATCGGCGGCCGGGTGGCGCTGAAGATTCTCTCCGCCGACATCACCCACAAGTCGGACATCGGCGGGGTGGTGCTGGGCATCGCCGACCCGGAACAGGTGCGGGTCGAGGCCGAGGGCATGCTGGAGCGGGTGCGGCTGGCCCGGCCCGACGCCACCATCGAGGGCTTCACGGTCCAGCAGATGGCGGTCCGGGCCGGCGCCCACGAGCTGATCATCGGCATGACCGACGACCACCTGTTCGGTCCGGTGATCCTGTTCGGCCAGGGCGGGATCAGCGTCGAGGTGGTGGGCGATCAGGCGCTGGCGCTGCCGCCGCTGAACCTCGCCCTGGCCCGCGAGTTGATCTCGCGCACGCTGGTTTATCGGTTGCTCAGGGGCTATCGCAACCGGCCGGCGGCGGTGATCGACGATATCGCTCAGACCTTGATCAAGGTGTCGCAACTGGTGATCGATTTTGCCGAGATCACCGACCTTGACATCAATCCGCTGTTCGCCGACGAAAAGGGCGTGCTGGCACTGGACGCCCGGATCAAGGTGGCGCCGCCCAAGCGACCGGGCGCCTCGCGCCTCGCCATCCGTCCCTATCCCAAGCGGCTGGAGGAACGGGCGAGCCTGAGGGATGGCACCGAGTATCTGGTGCGGCCGATCCGCCCCGAGGACGAGCCGGCGGTCCAGCGGGCCTTCGAGCGGATGGCTCCCGAGGATCTCCGGCTACGCTTCCAGGCTCCCACCACCCAGTTGTCCCATACCGCGGCGGCGCGGCTGACTCAGATCGACTACGACCGCGACATGGGGCTGGTGGCGGTGGCCTCGCCGTTCCGGGGGCCGGCGGCGGAGATTCACGGCGGGGTGCGGATCAGCGCCGATCCCGACGGCCAGACCGCCGAGTGCTGGTTGACGGTGCTGAGCGGGGTTCAGCGCCATGGTCTCGGCCACCTGCTGATGAGCCGGATTCTCGCCTATGCCCGTCACCGCGGCATCGGCGAAATCCATGGCAAGGTGCTGCAAGAGAACCAGGGAATGCTCGCCCTGTGTCACGATCTGGGGTTCAGCCAGACCGAGTCGGTGGGCGAGCCCGGGGTGGTTGAAGTGCGCCTGACCCTGTCGTAACCGTGATCGGGCAACCGGGGACGAGATCGTCCCCGGTTGCCGGTCCTGGTGCGGCCCGGCGGCCCGTGCCACCGGTCCGACGGCAACAGGCGGGGGAGGTTGAGGTGACAGGTGTTTTCAAACCCGGCGATGAGGTCCCGAAATCCGGCATCTATAAGGTTACGCATGGTGCCGGCCACGCCGAAGAGCACGAGGTCACCTGCCTTAAGGGTGAGCAGTTCCCGGTCTGCACCGGCTGTGGCCATCATGCCCGATTCGTGCTGGTGCGCTCCGCCCATCACGTCAGGAGCCACGAATACTTCAGGAAATAGGAGCGGGCGCCGCCTCCGCCCCGGGGTCGCGCCACTGGCGGGTCAGCTCGAGACTGACCTGCCACAGCCGTTCGGCCGCCGGCTCTGACTGCGCCGCCGCCGAGGGTGGCGACACCCGATTCCTGACGTAGTAAGCGCCGGGCTCCAGGGTCAGGGCGGTGGCCAGGAACAGGATGCGCCCGCCGCCGACCTCAGCGGACTCGGCAAAGAGTCGTTTGGCCGCTCCCAGCGCCAGCGCGAACAGGCCGCCGTTGTCGTCGCCGAAGCGGGTGGCGATAAAACCCGGGTGAAGGCAGGCGGCGGTGATTCCGAACCGGCTCAGCCGTCGGGCCAGCGCCCGCGTGAACAGGATGTTGGCGAGTTTGGACCGCTGGTAGGCGCGCCAGCCGCTGTAGCCGCGGACCAGCGGCAGATCGTCCAGGTTCAGGACGGCGTTCCGGTGGGCCATCGAGGCGACGCTGACCACCCGGCCGGCGCCCGACCGCTGAAGCGGTCCGGTCAGCAGATCGGTCAACAGGAAATAGGCCAGATGGTTCAAAGCGAAGGTCAGTTCCACACCATCGACGCTTTCGCGGCGGCGCTGGAACAGGGCGCCGGCGTTGTTGACCAGCAGATCAATGCGGTCGTGGCGCGCCCGGAGTTGGTCGGCGAGCCGCCGGACCTCGGCCATGGAGGACAGATCGGCGGCGAGGAAGGACAGCAAAGGGTTGCCGGTTTCCGCCACCAGTTGTTCCAGCGCCGCCTGTCCCCGCGCCGGATCCCGGCCGACCAGAATCACCGTATCGCCGCGGCGGGCCAGTCCGGCGGCGGCGACACGGCCGATGCCCGAGGTGGCGCCGGTAATGACCGAGACCCGTCCGGTGGCGGTGGCAGAAGGCGGCATCAAAGGGCCTCTTTCGCGAAGAGCCGGTCAGGCCGGCAGACCAGCGAGAAGTAGGCCATCACCGTCCCACCGGCAACGCCCCTCTGCGACAGGCTGGTCCCCGGGCCGGGCAACAGCCATCTCTTGAAACCCGGCGGCGATGGAGGCACTTTTGCATGGCGCCAGCGCGGTCACAGGGCAGCCGGGGCGCGAGGGTGGGGACCCCAATGCGTTTGTTGACCATCGCCTCATTGCTGGTCTGGCTGGTGACCGCCGAAATGGCGACGGCGGCGCCGTTGCCGTCGCCGGAACGCCCCTGTCCGACCCGCGCCGAGGTGAATGACGCGATGCGGCCCGAGGTGATGGGCAATTTGTGGCTGGTGGTGTCTTTCGGCAGTGTCGTCGGCCTTACGGGCGCCACCCTGGGGGTGCCGGCGGCCGTTGCCGCGGCCGCGCTTGGCGCCGGTCTCGCCTGGGTCAACGGGCTGGCCGGCGTCGTCGAAGCCGACCAGTTGATTCGCGACAATCTGCCCGACATTGCCGACCGCCTGGGCCGCAGTTCCGAGTCTCTCTATGATCAGTGGCGCTACGGCGAAGACCTGGTCCTGACAAGCTGGATGGTGCGGGTGACGGGGGCCGCGGTCGGCAGCGTCGTCGGTTTGCTGGTGCCGTTGGGCATCGGGTCGCTCCAGGGCCTGGGCGCAAGCGTGGTCATGGGTACCGCCGGCGGCGTCGTTCTGGGCGATTTCTGGCATCGCTGGGCGCTGTGGCCGTTTTTCGACGACGAGACCGAACGGTGCCCGTCGCTGACCCACAACCAGTCAACCTGAGTCCCGACTTTTTTTCGCAAGAGTACCCCGGACGGCCTTGCCAGCACCGGTGGCCGGTGGTATAGGGCCACTCCTGCGTCCGGTGGTCGGGCCGGCGCGGCGCGGCGGGCAGTGCCCGGCGGCGCAGCGGGCGTAGCTCAATGGTAGAGCTCCAGTCTTCCAAACTGGTGACGAGGGTTCGATTCCCTTCGCCCGCTCCAGACTTTCGGGGTTCGCCGTGGTGGACGCGGTCCGTGCGGCGACCGGTTCTTGCGGCGACCGGTTCTTGCGGCGACCGGTTCAATGAGCGAGTCGGCGGGCTAAGGCACCGCAACGGGTACGGGAACGGAACAACGAACCATGGCGAAGGCAAAATTCGAGCGGAACAAGCCGCACTGCAACGTCGGCACGATCGGTCACGTTGACCATGGCAAGACGTCGCTGACCGCGGCGATTACCAAGGTGCTGGCGGAGACCGGCGGCGCGACCTATACGGCGTATGACCAGATCGACAAGGCGCCGGAAGAGAAGGCGCGTGGCATCACGATCTCGACCGCCCATGTGGAATACCAGACGGTCAACCGCCACTATGCCCATGTCGACTGTCCCGGCCATGCCGACTACGTGAAGAACATGATCACGGGCGCGGCGCAGATGGACGGCGCGATCCTGGTGGTGTCGGCGGCCGACGGTCCGATGCCCCAGACCCGCGAGCACATTCTGCTGGCGCGCCAGGTCGGCGTGCCGGCGATCGTGGTCTTCCTGAACAAAGTGGACATGGTCGACGATCCAGAGTTGCTGGAGCTGGTGGAACTGGAGGTGCGCGAACTGCTGACCTCCTACCAGTTCCCGGGGGACGACATTCCGATCGTCAAGGGCTCGGCGTTGTGCGCGCTGGAAGACAAGCAGCCGGAAATCGGGCGCAGCGCGATCCTGGAACTGATGAAGGCGGTGGACGAGTACATTCCGCAGCCGGAACGCCCGAAGGACCGGCCGTTCCTGATGCCGATCGAAGACGTGTTCTCGATCTCGGGCCGCGGCACGGTGGTCACGGGCCGGGTCGAGCGCGGCATCGTCAAGGTCGGCGAGGAAGTGGAGATCGTCGGTCTGAAGGCGACCGTGAAGACCACGGTGACGGGCGTCGAGATGTTCCGCAAGCTGCTGGACCAGGGCGAGGCCGGCGACAACATCGGGGCGCTGCTGCGCGGCACCAAGCGCGAGGATGTGGAGCGCGGTCAGGTGCTGGCGAAGCCGGGCTCGATCACGCCGCACACCAAGTTCAGCGCCGAGGCCTACATCCTGACCAAGGAAGAGGGCGGGCGGCACACTCCGTTCTTCAGCAACTACCGGCCGCAGTTCTACTTCAGGACCACCGACGTCACCGGGCAGGTGGTGCTGCCGGAGGGCACCGAAATGGTGATGCCGGGCGACAAGATCACCATGGAGATCCAGCTGATTGCCCCCATCGCCATGGACGAGGGTCTACGTTTCGCCATCCGCGAGGGCGGCCGGACCGTCGGCGCCGGTGTTGTCGCCAAGATTATCCAGTAGGTCGGGTTGGTTCGGCGAGTCGCCGTCTGCGGGTGCCTGCATGCCGCGGACGGTGATGGTGTCGGGCCGAATTCTGCAAAGTTGTGCTTGCCAAGCGTCGCGTCATCCGTTACAAAGGCCAACGCTTTCTTCGGCACGGTCGGCACGGTCGGCACGGCGTACCGTGACGGGCGTAATTTTGTTGCGGCGGTTCGGGTTGGTGCCCGCCGGCACAGAAGGGCCGCCCGCCGCGGGGTGCCGGTTCAGAGGTCGGGGGCGGGGTCCGGTATGGCGCCGGTCTCTTTGACACAGGTCGTTAGGAGTGTAGCTCAATTGGTAGAGCACCGGTCTCCAAAACCGGGGGCTGGGGGTTCGAGCCCCTCCACTCCTGCCATCCTCTGTTCCGAGTCCCGTGCTGTCCCGAGTTCCGTGTCGGCGCTCTCCGGTCAAGGGTTTCCCAGCATCCCGAAACGCTGCCCCCGAAACGCAGAATGTAAAACAAGACGATGAAGCAATCCCCCGTTGAGTTTGCCCGCGAAGTCCGCCGCGAGGTCACCAAGGTGACGTGGCCGTCGCGTAAAGAGACTTTGGTGACCACGGCGATGGTGTTCGTCATGGTGATCCTGTCTGCGATATTCTTTCTGGTGGTGGATCAGGTGATGTCGTTCGGTGTGCGCCAAATTCTCGGCTTTGGGAGCTGATACCGTGGCTGCACGCTGGTATGTCGTCCACGTCTATTCGGGATTTGAGAAGAAGGTCGCCCAGGCGATCCGCGAGAAGGCGGCGCAAAAGGGGCTGGCCGAGAAGTTCGAGGAAATTTTGGTGCCAACCGAAGAGGTCGTCGAGCTTCGGCGCGGCGCCAAAGTCAACACCGAGCGCAAGTTCTTTCCCGGCTATGTTCTTGTGCGGATGGAATTGTCGGACGACACCTGGCATCTCGTCAAGAACACGCCGAAGGTGACCGATTTCCTCGGCGGTGGCGGCCGGCCCCAGCCGATCAGCCAGCACGAAGCGGAGCGGATTATCCATCAGGTCCAGGAAGGCATCGAGCGGCCCAAGCCCTCCATCGTCTTTGAGGTCGGGGAGCAGGTGCGGGTCTGCGACGGTCCGTTCACGTCGTTCAACGGCTCGGTGGAAGAGGTGGACGAGGAGAAGTCCCGTCTCAAGGTGGCGGTGTCGATCTTTGGCCGGTCGACCCCGGTTGAGTTGGAATACAGTCAGGTCGAGAAGGTGTGATGCCCACGGGCGAACCAGTGGCCTCGCGGCCGCCGGTTCGCCTGTGGCATGACGGCAAGGCGCGGGAGGTTGAACCCCGAAGCTCCAGGGGGGCCGGACCGCGAGCACCCGCGGCATCATTGGGATGCCGCCCGCATGAGGTGTCAAGATGGCAAAGAAGATAACCGGCTACATCAAGTTGCAGGTGCCGGCGGGAAAGGCGACCCCGTCGCCGCCGATCGGGCCGGCGCTCGGTCAACGTGGCCTCAACATCATGGAGTTCTGCAAGGCGTTCAACGCCCGCACCCAGGACCTGGAAAAGGGAATGCCGGTGCCGGTGGTGATCACCGCTTTTTCCGACCGCTCCTTCACCTTCGTCACCAAGACGCCGCCGGCCAGCTACTTCCTGCGTCAGGCGGCGGGAGTCGATAAGGGTTCGCAAACGCCGGGCAAGGGTTTCGTCGGTCAGGTCACGATGGACCAGATCCGCGAGATCGCCCAGAAGAAAATGAACGATCTCAATGCCCATGACGTTGAGGCGGCGTCGCGGATGCTTACCGGTTCGGCGCGTTCGATGGGTTTGCAGGTGGTGGAGTAGGACCATGGCCAGGACCGGAAAGCGGCTGCGTAAAGCCTATGAGGGGATCGATCGCAACCAGTTCCTCGCGCTTGAGGAGGCGGTGCGTCAGATCAAGGCCAAGGCCAACGCCAAATTCGACGAGACCATCGAGATCGCCATGAATCTTGGCATCGATCCGCGCCACGCCGACCAGATGGTGCGTGGCATGGTGCTGCTGCCCAACGGCACCGGCAAATCGGTCCGGGTCGCGGTGTTCGCCCGCGCCGCCAAGGCCGACGAGGCCCGGGCTGCCGGTGCCGATCTGGTCGGCGCCGAAGACCTGGCGGAAAAAATCCAGGCGGGTCAGATCGAGTTCGATCGCTGCATTGCGTCGCCCGACATGATGGCGGTGGTCGGCAAACTCGGCAAGATTCTCGGCCCGCGCGGCCTGATGCCCAATCCCAAGCTGGGCACGGTGACTCCCAATGTCGGAGAGGCGGTCAAGGCGGCCAAGGGCGGTAACGTGGAGTTCCGCGCTGAAAAAGCCGGTATCGTCCATGCCGGCGTCGGCAAGGCCAGCTTCAGCGAGCAGGCGCTGCTTGAGAACGTCCGCGCCTTCATCGGGGCCATCAATCGTGCCAAGCCGAGCGGGGCCAAGGGCACTTATATCGAAAAGGTGTCTCTGAGTTCGACCATGGGACCGGGCGTCAAGCTCGATCTCGCGACCCTGGCCGCTGCGGCGTAGCGGGGTCGGGTCACGACGATTGCCGTCCCCGAAGCAGGCCGTAAGGCCGTGCCCGGGGGCGCGCAAAGGGGCATTGGGGCGGCTCCGCCAAGGCGGTGTCTTTCCCTTTTGCCCACCCTGTCCGAGACCGCGGGTGCCGGACCCGGCCCATGGGCCGCTCCGGCTTAAAATCGGGAAGCCCGCCGAGACGGGAGTTGCAACCGAATCCTGCCGGAGCCCTGGGTGTCAACCTCCGGTCTTCGGCCAAGAGCGGCGAGAACTTCTGGGACAGGTTGAGCCGGGGCGATGCCGGAACCGGAATCGCCCCATGGTGCAACTGAAGGTACGGAGGCGATCCTTTGGATCGGACACAGAAGGAGAAGGCGATTGCCGCGTTAGCTCGACGTGTGCAGGATGCGGCCTTGGTTGTGGTTACGCGCCATAACGGGCTGACGGTCGCGGAAGTGACCGACCTGCGCCGCAAGATGCGCGCGGCTGGTGCCGGCTTCAACGTCACGAAGAACCGGCTTGCCCGTATCGCCCTGAAAGACACCAGTTTCGAGTCACTGGGCGGACTGTTCAAGGGTCCGACCGCGATTGCGTATTCGCGTGATCCGGTTTCGGCCGCCAAGGTGGCGACCGAATACGCCAAGGCCAACGACAAGCTCACCATCTTGGGCGCGGGCCTCGGCACCCTGGTACTCGATCCCGACGGCGTGCAGGCGCTGGCCAAGCTGCCGTCACTGGATGAATTGCGGGCGGGCCTTCTTGGCATGATCAAGACCCCGGCGACTCGGATCGCCGGTGTGCTGCAGGCACCGGGTGGCCAGATCGCCCGGGTGCTGTCGGCTTATGCCACGAAGGACGAAGCCACGGGCGAAGCGGCCTGACGCGAAAATTCAAACCATCCCAAAAGTTCACGTCCTGGAGTTGACAGATGTCCAAACTGGAAAAGCTTGTTGAAGAGTTGTCGGCGTTGACCGTGATCGAGGCCGCCACGCTGTCGAAGTTGCTGGAAGAGAAGTGGGGCGTGTCGGCGGCGGCTCCGGTTGCGGCGGCGGCGGCTCCGGCGGCTGCGGCTGCGGCGGCTCCGGTGGAGGAGCAGACCGAGTTTACGGTCGTGCTGGCCACCATCGGTGACAAAAAGATCAACGTCATCAAAGAGGTGCGCGCGATCACGGGGCTCGGCCTGAAGGAGGCCAAGGATCTGGTCGAAGCGGCGCCGAAGCCGGTCAAGGAAGGTGTCTCGAAGGAAGATGCCGCCAAGATCAAGACGCAGCTTGAGGGTGCCGGCGCGACCGTCGAAATCAAGTAAGCAAGACTTGACGATCGCCGTTACATATACCGCAAAGCCGGACGACGACGGATCCCGGGTGGTTCGTCGTCGGCCGGTATTTGCGCCTTCTGCACGGGTGGCGCCGCCGGGCGCGGTTTAAAAGGCGTCGCCGGAGTTCGATCTGAGAAAGGTTCGGGGGCATCCATGGCCAAATCCTTTACGGGACGGAAGCGTGTTCGGAAAAGTTTCGGGCGCATACCGGAAGTCACCCAGATGCCAAACCTCATCGAGGTGCAGCGGAGTTCCTACGATCACTTCCTTCAGATGGATGTGCCGCCGGAACGGCGAGGCAATGTCGGTTTGCAGGAGGTGTTCCGCTCGGTCTTTCCGATCCGGGATTTTTCCGATCGGGCCGTGCTTGATTTCGTCAAATACGAGCTGGAACAGCCGAAATACGATGTCGAGGAGTGCCAGCAGCGCGGCATGACCTTTGCCGCGCCGCTGAAGGTGACACTTCGGTTGAGCGTCTTTGACATTGAGGAGGATACCGGCCTCCGCTCGATCCGCGACATCAAGGAACAGGACGTCTACATGGGCGACATGCCCTTGATGACGGCCAACGGTACCTTTGTGATCAATGGGACCGAGCGCGTGATCGTGTCGCAGATGCACCGCTCTCCCGGCGTCTTCTTCGACCACGACAAGGGCAAGACCCACTCCTCGGGCAAGTATCTGTTCGCCGCGCGGGTGATTCCATATCGCGGCTCGTGGCTGGATTTCGAGTTCGACGCCAAGGACTTGGTCTATGTCCGAATCGACCGTCGGCGCAAGCTGCCCGCGACCACGCTGCTGTTCGCACTGGACGGCGCCGAGACCGCACGGCTGCGCGAAACCCGCCGGGAGCCGTTGCAGCCCTATGAGGCGCAAGGCATGTCGAGGGAGGAGATTCTCTCCACCTTTTACGGCAGCATCACCTATGTCCGGGTTGGCGCCGGCTGGAAGACGCCGTTTGACGCCGAGCGGCTCAAGAACGTCAAGCTGGCCTCCGACCTGATCGACGCCGCCACCGGTGCGGTGGCGGCGGTCGCCGGGACCAAGGTGACGCCGCGGCTGGCGCGCAAGCTGAAGGACCAGGGGTTGGTCGACCAATTGGTGTCGACCGAGGAACTCACCGGCCAGTACCTGGCTGCCGACCTGATCAATGTCAAGACCGGGGAGGTTTATTACGAGGCTGGTGAAGAGCTGACCCTGGCCGCCATCGAAAAGCTGGAAAAGGCGGGAATCAGCGAAATTCCTGTGCTCGCCATCGATCATATTAATATCGGCGCCTACATGCGCAATACCATGAATGCCGATCGCAACGCCAGCCGCGAAGATGCGTTGATCGACATTTACCGGGTGATGCGACCGGGCGAACCGCCGACGCTGGAGTCGGCCGAGGCACTGTTCCAGGGCTTGTTCTTTGACTCGGAGCGGTATGATCTGTCCGCGGTCGGCCGGGTCAAGATGAACGCCCGCCTGGGTTTCGAGACCGACGATCAGGTGCGGGTGCTGCGCAAGATCGACATCCTGGAAATTCTCAAGGTCTTGGTCAGCCTCAAGGACGGCCGGGGCGAGATCGACGACATCGATCATCTCGGCAACCGTCGGGTGCGCTCGGTGGGCGAACTGATGGAAAATCAGTATCGGGTCGGCTTGTTGCGCATGGAGCGGGCGATCCGCGAGCGCATGAGTTCGGTCGAGATCGATACCGTGATGCCCCACGACCTGATCAACGCCAAGCCGGCGGCGGCGGCGGTGCGCGAGTTCTTCGGCTCGTCGCAGCTCTCGCAGTTCATGGACCAGACCAACCCGCTGTCCGAGATCACCCACAAGCGCCGGCTGTCGGCGCTCGGGCCGGGTGGTCTGACCCGCGAGCGTGCCGGCTTCGAGGTTCGCGACGTCCACCCCACCCATTATGGCCGCATCTGCCCGATTGAGACCCCCGAAGGTCCGAATATCGGCCTGATCAACAGTTTGGCCACCTATGCCCGGGTTAACCAGTACGGCTTCATCGAAAGCCCGTACCGTCGGGTGCGCGACAACATCGTGACCGACGAGGTGGTTTATCTTTCGGCCATGGAAGAGGGCAAGTACACGGTTGCCCAGGCCAATGCCGAACTCGACGACGATAACCGTTTCAAGTCCGACCTGATCAGTTGCCGCCGGGGTGGCGAGTACCTGATGGTCAAGGCCGAGAGCATCGACATGATCGATGTCTCGCCGAAGCAGTTGGTGTCGGTGGCGGCGGCGCTGATTCCGTTCCTGGAGAATGACGACGCCAACCGCGCGCTGATGGGCTCGAACATGCAGCGTCAGGCGGTGCCGTTGCTCCAGGCCGACGCGCCGCTGGTCGGCACCGGGATGGAAGCGACGGTGGCCCGTGATTCCGGGGTGGCCATCGTGGCCCGCCGCTCGGGAATGGTGGACCAGATCGACGCGACCCGTATCGTGATCAGGGCCACCGAGGACACCAACGCCGCGGCGCCCGGCGTTGACATCTACAATTTGCTGAAGTTCCAGCGCTCCAATCAGAACACCTGCATCACCCAGCGGCCGTTGGTCAAGGTCGGTGATGTGGTTCGGGCCGGCGACATCATTGCCGACGGTCCCAGCACCCAGTTCGGCGAGCTGGCGTTGGGTCGCAACGTGCTGGTGGCGTTTATGCCCTGGAACGGTTACAACTTCGAAGACAGTATTCTGATTTCGGAGCGCATCGTCCGCGACGATGTTTTTACCTCGATCCATATCGAGGAATTCGAGGTGATGGCCCGCGACACCAAGCTTGGCCAGGAGGAGATCACCCGCGACATCCCCAATGTCGGCGAAGAGGCGCTGAAGAATCTGGACGAGGCCGGCATCGTCTATATCGGCGCCGAGGTCAAGCCGGGCGACATTCTGGTCGGCAAGGTCACGCCCAAGGGCGAAAGCCCGATGACTCCCGAGGAGAAGCTGCTGCGGGCGATCTTCGGCGAGAAGGCATCGGATGTCCGGGACACCTCGCTGCGCCTGCCGCCCGGCGTGGCCGGGACAGTGGTGGATGTCCGGGTGTTCTCGCGCCGGGGCGTCGATAAAGACGAGCGCGCCATGCAGATCGAGCGGGCGCAGATCGAAAAGCTGGCCAAGGATCGCGACGACGAAAAGGCGATCCTGGAGCGCAGCTTTTATGCCCGGCTGAAGGAGATTTTGATCGGCCAGAAGGCGGTGAGCGGGCCGCGGGGCTTTTCGCTCCACGACCAGCCGCTCACCGAGGCCGACCTCAAGCCGTACACCCGGGGTCAGTGGCGCCAGATCAGCATCGCCGGCGATCAGGTGATGGAGGACATCGAGGCGATGGGGCGGGCGTTCGACGACTCCATCGACGCGCTCAAGGCCCGTTTCGAGAACAAGGTGGAAAAGCTCCAGCGCGGCGACGAGTTGCCGCCCGGCGTGATGAAGATGGTCAAGGTTTTCGTCGCGGTGAAGCGCAAATTGCAACCGGGCGACAAGATGGCCGGTCGCCACGGCAACAAGGGCGTGGTATCCAAGATCATTCCCATCGAGGATATGCCCTACCTGGAAGACGGCAGGCCGGTGGATCTGGTGCTCAATCCGCTGGGCGTGCCCTCGCGGATGAATGTCGGCCAGATTCTGGAAACCCATCTCGGTTGGGCTTCGGCCGGTCTCGGTCGCCAGATCGGCGAGATGCTGGACAAGCTGCGTCACCGCATGCGCAAGGATGCAGGGGTGGCTGCGGCCGGGCTCGCGGCACTTCGCGAGCACCTGCGCACCATTTACGGCGAGAAACAGTACCAGGCCGATGTCGCCGACCTCAGTGACGGCGAGCTGGTCGAGCTGGCCAACAACCTGCGCATCGGGGTGCCGTTCGCGACCCCGGTGTTCGATGGCGCCCGGGAAGAAGACATCTGCGTGATGTTGGAAAAGGCCGGCCTCAATCGATCCGGGCAGGTCACGCTGATCGACGGCCGGACCGGGGAGCCGTTCGACCGCAAGGTGACGGTCGGTTACATTTACATGCTGAAGCTTCATCATCTGGTCGATGATAAAATCCACGCCCGCTCGATCGGCCCCTATAGCCTCGTCACGCAGCAGCCCCTGGGCGGTAAGGCCCAGTTCGGTGGCCAGCGTTTCGGGGAAATGGAGGTGTGGGCACTCGAAGCCTACGGTGCCGCCTATACGCTTCAGGAGATGTTGACCGTCAAGTCAGACGATGTTTCGGGCCGGACCAAGGTCTATGAGGCGATCGTGCGTGGCGACGACAACTTTGAGGCGGGCATTCCCGAGTCCTTCAACGTTCTGGTCAAGGAACTGCGCTCCCTCGGTCTCAATGTCGAGTTGAACCAGCGCGCGTTTTAACGGCGCGATACTTCCTTCTCCTCCCGGTTGATTCGGGGGGAGAAGGCAGAGGGTGCGGTAGCGGTCGAATGACCGAGGCAGGAGAGAACGCATGAACGAGTTGATGAACATTTTCGGCCCGGCCCCCGGGGCGCAGAGCTTTGATCAGATCCGTATCTCGATTGCCAGCCCGGAGCGCATCCGGTCCTGGTCGTTCGGCGAGATCAAGAAGCCCGAAACCATCAACTACCGGACCTTCAAGCCCGAGCGGGACGGGCTGTTCTGCGCCCGCATCTTCGGGCCGATCAAGGATTACGAATGCTTGTGCGGCAAGTACAAGCGTATGAAGTATCGGGGGATCATCTGCGAGAAGTGCGGTGTCGAGGTGACGCTGTCGAAGGTCCGGCGCGAGCGCATGGGCCACATCGAACTGGCGTCGCCGGTGGCCCATATCTGGTTCCTCAAGTCGTTGCCGAGCCGGATCGGGCTGCTGCTCGACATGACCCTGAAGGACCTGGAGCGGATTCTGTATTTCGAGAGCTATGTGGTGATCGAGCCGGGGCTGACCCCGCTCAAGCTGCATCAGCTTTTGTCCGAAGAGGAATTCGTCGTCGCCCAGGACGAGTACGGCGAGGACAGCTTCAATGCCGCGATCGGTGCCGAGGCATTGCGGGTGATGCTGTCGGCCCTTGACATGGAACAGGAGAAGCTGACCTGCCGGGAGGAGTTGCGCGACACCAATTCCGAAGCCAAGCGCAAGAAGCTGGTCAAGCGGCTGAAGCTGATCGAGGCGTTCCTGGAAAGCCAGTCGCGGCCGGAATGGATGATCCTCGAGGTGATTCCGGTGATCCCGCCCGAGTTGCGGCCGCTGGTGCCCCTCGACGGCGGCCGTTTCGCCACCTCCGATCTCAATGATCTTTACCGCCGGGTCATCAACCGCAACAACCGGCTGAAGCGGCTGATCGAACTGAAGGCGCCGGACATCATCGTGCGCAACGAAAAGCGCATGCTCCAGGAGGCGGTGGACGCGCTGTTCGACAATGGCCGGCGCGGTCGGGTGATCACCGGCGCCAACAAGCGGCCCTTGAAGTCGCTGTCGGATATGCTGAAGGGCAAGCAGGGCCGGTTCCGCCAGAATCTGCTCGGCAAGCGTGTCGATTATTCGGGCCGGTCGGTGATCGTGGTCGGTCCCGAACTGAAGCTGCACCAGTGCGGCCTGCCCAAGAAGATGGCGCTGGAACTGTTCAAGCCGTTCATCTACGCCAAGCTTGAACTCTACGGCATGGCCTCGACCATCAAGGCGGCCAAGCGAATGGTCGAGAAGGAGCGGCCGGAGGTCTGGGACATCCTGGAAGAGGTGATCCGCGAGCATCCGGTGCTGCTCAACCGGGCGCCGACGCTCCATCGACTGGGCATCCAGGCCTTCGAGCCGGTGCTGATCGAGGGCAAGGCGATCCAGTTGCATCCGCTGGTCTGCACCGCCTTCAATGCCGACTTCGACGGCGACCAGATGGCGGTCCATGTGCCGCTCTCTCTGGAAGCCCAGTTGGAGGCGCGGGTGTTGATGATGTCCACCAACAACATCCTGTCTCCGGCCAACGGCAAGCCGATCATCGTGCCGTCCCAGGACATCGTGCTCGGTCTCTACTACATCACCATGGAGCGCAGCGGCGAGCCGGGTGAAGGCATGGTGTTCGTCAATATCGGCGAAATCCAGCAGGCACTGGATGCCAAGGCGGTGACGCTGCACGCCAAGGTTCAGACGCGCTACCATACCGTTGACGCCCAAGGCAAGCCGATAACGATTCGGGTGGCCACCACCCCCGGACGGATGATTCTGTCGGAGATTTTGCCGCGCCATCCCGCGGTACCCTTCGACATGATCAACCGGGTATTGACCAAGAAGGACATCACCAACGTTATCGACACGGTCTATCGCCATTGCGGCCAGAAGGAGACCGTGATCTTTGCCGACCGGTTGATGAAGCTGGGGTTTGCCCAGGCGTGCAAGGCCGGCATCTCGTTCGGCAAGGACGATCTGGTGATTCCGCCGGCCAAGGGTATGCTGGTGCGCGAGGCCCAGGACCGGGTTCGGGAATACGAACAACAGTATCAGGACGGCCTGATCACCCAGGGCGAAAAGTACAACAAGGTGGTCGACGTCTGGTCGGAATGCACGGAAAAGGTGGCGCTCGAGATGATGAAGGGCATCTCGGATACCAGCAAGTCCGGGCGCTACGTCAACGCGGTTTACATGATGGCGCATTCCGGCGCCCGTGGTTCGGCGGCGCAGATCAAGCAGCTCGCGGGCATGCGGGGCCTGATGGCCAAGCCGTCGGGCGAGATCATCGAAACGCCGATCATTTCGAACTTCAAGGAAGGTCTGACCGTGCTGGAGTACTTCAACTCCACCCACGGCGCCCGCAAAGGGTTGGCCGACACGGCGCTCAAGACCGCGAATTCAGGGTATCTGACCCGTCGGCTGGTGGACGTGGCCCAGGACGCGATCATCGTCGAGACCGATTGCGGCACCCAGCGCGGCATCACGGTCAAGGCGGTGATCGACGGCGGCGAGGTGATCTCGCCGCTGGCCGATCGGGTGTTGGGTCGCTCGGCCTCCGTTGACATCACCGACCGGCTGACCGGCGAGGTGCTGATCGCGGCCGGCCAGTTGATCGACGAGGCCGGGGTCGAGATCATCGAACGGGCCGGCATCGATTCGGTGCTGATCCGCTCGGTCCTGACCTGCGAGACCAAGGAGGGCATTTGTGCCGCCTGCTACGGCCGCGACCTGGCCCGGGGCACCACGGTCAATATCGGCGAGGCGGTGGGGGTGATCGCCGCCCAGTCCATCGGCGAGCCCGGAACCCAGTTGACCATGCGGACCTTCCACATCGGCGGCGCCGCCCAGCGTGGCGCCGAGCAAAGTCAGGTGGAGGCGTCTTTGGACGCCACGGTGCGGATCAACAACCGCAACGTGGTTATGAACAGCAGCAATGTGCCGGTGGTGATGGGCCGGAATTGCGAGATCGTGCTGCTTGACGAGGCCGGGCGCGAGCGCGCGCGCCACCGGATCCCCTATGGTGCCAAGGTGCTTGCCGACGAGGGCCAGGCGGTAACGCGCGGTCAGCGGCTGGCCGAGTGGGATCCGTATACACTGCCGATTATTACCGAACGTGAAGGCACGGCACACTACATAGATCTGGTGGAAGGCGTGTCGGTGCGTGAGGTGGTGGACGAGGCGACCGGCATTTCATCGAAGGTGGTGGTGGACTGGCGCCAGCAGCCGCGCGGGGCGGACCTCAAGCCGCGAATTACCCTGCTGGATCCCGCGGGCAACGTCATCAAGCTGCCCAACGGTCTGGAGGCCCGCTATTTCATGTCGGTGGATGCCATCCTGTCGGTGGAGAACAACGCCCACGTCAAGGCCGGCGACACGCTGGCCCGCATTCCCAGGGAGTCGTCCAAGACCCGTGACATCACCGGTGGTCTGCCGCGGGTGGCCGAGCTGTTCGAGGCGCGGCGGCCCAAGGATTTTGCGATCATTTCGGAACTCGACGGCCGGGTTGAGTTCGGCAAGGACTACAAGACCAAGCGCCGGATCGTGGTCCGCAACGACGAAACCGGGGACGAGCGCGAATATCTGATCCCCAAAGGCAAGCACATCAGCGTCCAGGAAGGCGACTATGTGGTTCGGGGCGACCTGTTGATGGACGGCAATCCGGTGCCCCATGACATCCTGGCGGTGATGGGGGTCGAGGCGCTGGCCAATTACCTGATCAACGAAATCCAGGAAGTCTATCGACTTCAGGGCGTCAAGATCAACGACAAGCATATCGAGGTGATCGTTCGTCAGATGCTGCAAAAGGTCGAGATCGACGATGGCGGCGAGACCACCTTCCTGGTTGGCGAGCAGGTGGATCGGGCGGAGTTTGACGAGGAAAACCATAAGTCGGCGCGGGAAAACCTCAAGCTGGCCACCGCCAAGCCGGTGCTCCAGGGTATCACCAAGGCCAGCCTCCAGACCCGTTCGTTCATCTCGGCCGCGTCGTTCCAGGAAACGACCCGGGTGCTGACCGAGGCGGCGGTTTCGGGCCGTGTCGACAACCTGGAGGGCCTCAAGGAGAACGTCATCGTCGGCCGCCTGATCCCCGCCGGTACCGGGTCGGTGGTCAACCGGCTGAAGCAGGTGGCGGCGGAACGCGACCGGGTGGCGATGTTGCCCCAACCGGCAACTCCGACCCTCGGTCACGGCGAAGAAGAAAGTTCTGCGGCCTGACGCCGGCCCGCGGAAAGAAGACGGCAAGGGGGCCTTTTGCCCCTTTGCCGCCACCAGGGGGCGACGGCCCCTGGTGGCGGCAAGACGGGCCATGTGTCAGAGGGTCTTCGGTAGAGATGCACGGGCATCTATACAGCCAATGCGAGTCCGCCAAATGATGCCAACTGCATGAGTTCCCGAATCGTGCCGTTCACTCTGAAGCGTGCAAACAACGCCATTGTAACATCTACCATCCAAACTGCTTTGGAAACAACGATGCTTCTACGACGAAATCGAGCAAACCAATGCCTCTGGCGGCAGTTATGCCTCTCTATACCATGTGTGAGGTCTTTGCCTTGATACAGCTTTCCAATCGGAATTAAGTTGGTATATACCACATAATCATCAGAAACATAAAGCTTAACGCCTGTTTGCTTGAGCCGCTCAATGAGCAGCGCCGCGGTCTTCTCGCTGCGATCCCCGCACTCCCAGTCAATCAGCTCCCCGGTGGCGTGGTTGATGGCCTTCCATATCCACAGCTTCTCGTCCTTCGAATTCAGGAAATGCCACATTTCATCAAGCTCAATCACTACGACCGTTCCTACGGGGACCGGCTTTGACGGGTGTTCCTTTGCTACCCACTCCAGCCATGCCTGGACCGTTGAAGGCGCAACGCCAAGAACGAATGCTGTGCATGGAATAGAAGCCCCGCAAAGATACCTAATTGCCGCCTCATATCTCAAGGCAATTGGATAGCCATGTCCCGGTGTATCAGTAAATCGGCTCCCACAATCCTGACAAAGATACCTTTGATAACTATGAGAAAATCCATTTTTGACGTATCTTGTACCATTACAGTGTTTGCAGGAAAGCGACATTATACCCTCCAACTCTCTTCGTCACTGTCGCTTCGCTTGGCGACTCGAGAGTATCGCTCATCCTTTCAGTGGCCACAAGCCCCTCTTTCCGCCGTTGCTACAGCTATAACGAGTCAAACCTCCATGTATCTCTATCGAAGACCCTCGCCGTTCGAGCCTCGCTGACCCCGCGCGGGCGACGGCGGAGGCATGGGGGACAAAGGCATGCGTCGGGCCGTGACTTGTTGTAAGGTTGGCGCAGGGGCTTTCAGGCGAGGGTGGGGCGGGGCGGTTGATGGTCGGGACAAACCCGCACTTTTGTTCGGTCCACGATCATGCCCATTGCGTGAGCGATGCGCTGGCGCAGGCGGAGGCACTGTGTGCCGCCCGAGGCGCGCGGCTGACCGTGTTGCGGCGGCGGGTGCTGGAACTGGTCTGGGCCAGTCACCGCCCGCGGGGGGCCTACGACATTCTCGAGGAGCTGGGTGAGGCGCCGGGGCGGCGGGCGGCGCCGCTTACGGTCTATCGGGCGCTGGAGTTTTTGGTTGACCAGGGGTTGGTGCATCGCATCGAGTCGCTCAACCGCTACGTCGGCTGCATCGAGCCGGGGGCGAGCCACAATGGGCAGTTCCTGGTTTGCGACGGCTGCGGGGTCGCGTTCGAACTGAACGATGCCGGGATCGTCGCCGCCATCAGCGATTGTGCCGGAACCCGCGGTTTTCGGGTGGTTCACCCGACCGTCGAGGTTCATGGTCTGTGCCCCGCCTGCCAGGAGAAGTCCCGATGACCGTATCCGCCCCGGTTTCGGCCGCGGTCTCTGCCGCGGTGTCTGATCAACAAGGTGCAGCCGGAACGGCGGAGCGGTTGCCGGTGTCGGTGCTGACCGGATTTCTTGGCAGCGGCAAGACGACGCTGCTGGGGGAATTGCTCCGGCATCCGGGAATGGCGAGGGTCGCCTGTGTGATCAACGAATTCGGCGAGATCGGACTCGATCACCTGCTGGTGGCGAAGAGTACCGGAGAGATGGTGGTTCTGGATAATGGCTGTCTCTGCTGCACGGTGCGCAGCGATCTGGTCGATACCCTGTGTGACCTGTTTGTCCGGCGGGTCCGGGGCGAATGTCCCGACTTCGACCGGGTGGTGATCGAGACCACCGGTCTTGCCGACCCGGTGCCGGTGCTGCATGCCCTGATGAGCCACCCGCTGGTGGCTGCGCGCTACCGGCTGGACGGGGTGATCACCACCGTCGATGCGGTTCTTGGCCAGGGCCAGCTTGACCGGCACCCGGAAAGTGTCAAGCAGGCGGCGGTGGCCGATCGCCTGGTGGTGACCAAGAGCGACCTTGCCACACCCGAGACCGCAGCCATAGTGATTCGGCGCCTGCGCGCGCTCAACCCGGCGGCGCCGATCGTGGTTGCCGCCCATGGTGCGGTGGCGCCGACGGCGTTGTTCGATGCCGGCCTCTACAATCCGGCGACCAGGAGTCCGGAAGTTCGCCGCTGGCTTAACGAGGCCGCCTATCAGGGCGCGGCCCCGGGACATCGCCACGACGATCATCAGGGCGAGGCTCATGACCACAGCCGCGAGGACTGCGGCGCCAGGGACCATGATCATGACCGGCGCATTGCCTCGTTTTGCCTGCTGGTGGACCAGCCGATGCCATGGGAGAACTTTCTGGACTTTGCCGACGCGCTGATTGCCAGTTACGGCGAACGGGTGTTGCGGCTGAAGGGGTTGCTCAACATCCGGGAAAGTGCCGTGCCGTTGGTGATCCACGGGGTTCAGCACCTGTTTCATCCGGTGGTGCCGTTGTCCCACTGGCCCGATGGCGACCACCGCAGCAAATTGGTGCTGATCACGCGCGATCTTGACCGCGCGACCGTCGAAGCCCTGTTGGACCGGCACCTGAGCGGTGTGGCGTCCGGGTCGGGGACGGAGACGTGACACCAGAACCCCGCCGGATTCGGCGGGCAGGGGAGGGCAGGGGCATGAGGGGAACGGTGGTGCGGTTGCTGACCCGGGCTGCGGTCGCTGCCGCGGTGGCGGTGGGGATCGGGCTTGGGATCGGCGGGGGGGCCGGTCTCAGCGGCGATGCCTCGGCCGCGTCTGCGACCGCGGGCAGCAAGCCGGTTCCGGTGTGGCAGAGCAAGAGCACCCAGCCCCACACCAGCACTGCTCTGTGGGATCGGAGCGTGCCGTCGAGCCGGCCACCGGCTGCGTCCGGCGGTTATGCGAAGCCGGCGACCGGGAGTGGTTTTGGGCCGGCCGGCGGCAACACCAGTCCGCCGCCGCCGGCAGCGTCGGTTGCGGGTTCCGGGGGTTACAGCAAGCCGGCCCCTGGGGGCGGTTCGGCGGGGACCGCGGCCAGCGCGAACGCCAGCCCAACCCCGGCGGCGGTCGGGGCACCGCCGCCGCCGGCAGCGTCGGTTGCGGGTTCCGGGGGTTACAGCAAGCCGGCCCCTGGCGGCGGTTCGGCGGGGACCGCGGCCAGCGCGAACGCCAATCCAACCCCGGCGCCGGCGGTCGGGGCGCCGCCGCCGACTGCATCGGTTGCGGGTTCCGGGGGTTACACCAAGCCGTCGCTGGCCGGG
>Ga0302319_10007646_pt1 | contig 21236 bp, 21 predicted proteins | sample Bog_T0_2_FD_203319 | JGI IMG/M metagenome (GOLD analysis project Ga0302319, IMG submission 203319) | Peat permafrost microbial communities from Stordalen Mire near Abisko, Sweden - Bog_T0_2 | ecosystem: Environmental > Terrestrial > Soil > Wetlands > Peat | place: Sweden: Abisko, Stordalen Mire... | reverse complement strand
TCGCGGGCGGCCAATAGCAACAACTGGGCAGTTGGCCCGGGTAGTTGCTCAAGCCGCCCCGGCAATGAAACAGGATCGCATTCATCCCGCCACCAGGACCTTTCAGGCGCTTCGTATTTATGTGAATCGCGAGCTGGACGAAATCAAGGCGTTGATGGAGGCCGCACCAAAGTTGCTTAAGCCCTCCGGACGACTGGTCGTCATCAGCTTTCACTCGTTGGAAGACCGCATTGCGAAAGACACTTTGCGGGAAGGCGCACACAACGGAACGTTGGAAATCCTGACCAGAAAACCGGTCATCGCGGAAGAAGAAGAAACAGACAGAAATCCCCGCTCCCGCAGCGCGAAATTACGAGCAGCGGAAAAGCAGGGACCAGGGAATAGGGACCAGGGACTAAGGAAATACGAACAGCGAAAAGGCAGCAAACGGAAACTAAGTTAATGCAAAAAAGGGGTTAGGCAGGAAGGCTCATTTTGGTCAGTCCAACAGGCTTTTAACTGACCACTAATCACTGACCACTAACCACTGCGACGAAGGAGCACCCATGGCGGCAATGACCACAAGCTATTACGAGACAGGACGCGGCTGGAACGCGCGCGTTGCCGAGCGCAATGCCGAGTTGCTGGCACAGCAGCCCCTGCGCCGGCGCGGCGTCCGTACTCCGGAGTTCCACTTTTCCCGCCACTTTGACAACTCCCGCCTGGTCAAGGCGCCCGATCCAGTGCGCGTACGCGAGATGCGCATATTTTGCGCAGCGGCCTGCGTGCTCCTCACCCTGGTAATGGTCTATGGCTTGCAACACTTTTACGCCATTGAGGGCGGCTATCGCGTGGAAGCGGAAAAGCAGATGCGCGATCAGCTCCGTGAAGAGAACCGCCAGCTTCGCCTCTCGGAGGCTCAGTTGACGCAGCCGGCACGTATCGATTTAATGGCCCGCCAGCTCGGCCTCGACGCGCCTCAGCCCGGACAGGTCGTTCATCCAATGGCACATGTTGACGCGGCCGCTCCGGCTCTTGCGCAGGTAACGCCTCCGGTGCCGCCAGTGCAGTGACAGAACAGCTTCTAGCTTCTAGCCTTTAGCTCCGGTTCACGATCGACTCAAATGCTTGACGGATAGGCGGTCCGTCTCCTGATTCTTGGAAAGCACGAAGCTGGCACCTATAAGCTGAAAGCTAGCGGCTAGCAGCTAGAAGCTGAGTTTATGCAGTCAGTCATTCGATTCAACCGGAACCGCAACAACCCCTCTCGCGCCGTGCCTCTCAAGCGCGCGCGCTTCTGGATCATCAGCCTCTTTTTTTGCCTCTGGGCCGTTGCCATTACCAGCCGCCTCTTCTGGCTGCAGATTGTCCGCCACAAAGAATTCATGGAGCGCGCTGAGAAGCAGCAGCAGCGCACCTTTGAGGTGGCTCCGCGCCGCGGCGTTCTCTATGACCGTAACTTGCACGAACTGGCCATGACCGTGCAGGTCGATTCAATTTACGCCGTCCCCACTGAAATTGACGACAAGCCTGGTTTCGCTCGCGCACTCGCCCCACTGGTGCATGCTGACCCTGACGACTCGTTCACCGGCGAGCAGCAGATTGCCGACCGCCTTGCTAACGGCCACAGCTTTGCCTGGATTGCCCGCCGCGTCACGCCCGAGATTGCAGCCCGCGTCCGCGACCTCATTAAGACGAAGGGCCTAAAAGGCATCTACTTTCAGAATGAGTTTCAGCGTTTCTATCCCGACGACCAGATCGCCGCCCAGGTCCTGGGCTATGTAGGGGCGGACGACAACGGCCTCGGTGGCCTGGAACTGAAATTCGAGCCGCAGCTTCACGGCACTCCCGGCCGTACGTATACCGCGGTCGATGCACGCCGCCATGTGCGCGGCTCCAGCGAGCAGGAGCCCGGTCCCGGCCTCAACCTCGTCCTCACGATTGACGAAAACATTCAGTTCATGGCCGAGCGCGCTCTCGACGGCGTGATGGACAAGATGCATGCCGACAGCGGCACCGTGGTTGTGCAAGATGTACATACCGGCCAGGTCCTCGCTCTCGCTGTCCGCCCCACATTCAACCCCAACATCTCGCGCAAAACAACCCCCGCTCTGCTCCGCGACCATGCGGTCAGCGACATCTACGAGCCAGGTTCGGTCTTCAAGCTCGTCACCTACTCAGCCGCCCTTGAGCAGCGCGTCGTCACCCCGGACGACAAGATTGATTGCCAGGGCGGGGCAATGTCGCTACCCGGCCGCATCATTCACGACGACAAAGGCGACCACTTCGGCGTCATCACCATACACGAGGCGCTCGAGCACTCCAGCGACGTGGCTGCCGTAAAACTGGTTCAGAAAATCGGACAGGACAAGTTCTACGACTATATTCGCGGATTTGGTTTCGGCCAGCGTACAGGCTTGGAACTGCCCGGTGAGACGCGTGGTCTGTTGCAACCTGTGAAGCGTTGGGGCACAACATCGTATGCGTCCATGGCCATTGGGCAGGAAGTCGGCGTAACGCCCCTACAGCTAGTCTCCATGGTCTCAACCATCGCCAATGGCGGCGTCTATCTGCCGCCGCATGTGTTGCTCCCGGGGCAGGTGGATGCAGCCGCGCAAAAGTCGCCAGCTACCCCTTCTGCCCAACCCTTCAAGCCGGGTGGCGACCTGCCCAACCCGCTGCCGAATGGCGCGCATCGCGTCATCTCCACTCTCACGGCGGCCCAGATGCGCAAAATGATGGAGGGCGTCGTTCTTTATGGCACCGGTAAGGCGGCGCAGCTCAACGGATACTCCTCGGGCGGCAAGACCGGCACCGCGCAAAAAATCGATCCCGCGACGCACACCTACTCGAAGACCATGCACATCGCATCGTTCGCCGGCATTGCGCCGGTCAACAACCCGGTCATCTCGGTGGCCGTCGTCATCGACGACCCCAAAGGCGCATCGTATTATGGCGCCGCCGTCTCCGCGCCGGTCTTTGCTCAAGTTGCGCAGCAGGTGCTTGAGTATCTCGGCGTCCCGCACGATATCGACATGCACGCGCCCCGGCCATTGAAAGACAAGCCTGCGGCCATGGTTGCCGAAGATGACGACGAACATTCCGGCGACATCAATGCCCTCTTCGCCGCCGCCAACGATCTGCCTAGCGACGACCCGCTCCGTTCCGGCCAGCTAGCGCAACCGCAGCCCGTGGCGCAGACCATCGCCTCTCAGCCCGCCAACCCAACCGCGAACGCCTCCAGCAACTCACCTTCGGGAAACAAGTCCGGCGCAGCGCAGTCCGCTTCCAATCCTCCGGCCTCTGCCTCGCAGCAACAATCGAAAACCGTCACGGTTGTCGAAGCCAAGCGCCTCCAGGTTCCCTCGCTCCTCGGTCTCCCCGTTCGAAAGGTCATTGAGCAGGCAGCCGCCGCTGGTCTCGCCGTGCAAATCACTGGCAACGGCACCGTCCGCGAGCAAGCCCCCGCGGCCGGCACCATGGTTTTACCCGGCACCCAGATCGTCGTCCGTTGCGGGCGATAGCGCTCGCAGAGCCTCGACCCTACTTGCCTTCCATCGAATGCAGAATCTCCGCCGCACTCTGGTGTTCGGTCGGAACCACGTTTGAACTCTGCACCAGCAGCCACCGGCCCCCTTCGCGTTTCCACAGGACTGCAAAGCGCACTGCAACCGGCGGACGCCCAGCCACGGAGAACGGCGCATCGAAGAACATCGAGGCCAGTGATTTGTCTTCAATCACGCTGACATGCTCCATTGCGCCAATGTACGCCGAGCCCCGCCATAGCTGCTGATCCAGCGCCATCATCTTCAGCAGCGCATCCGCTCCATGCACCACCTCCGCCACATCGCTGCCATACACTGTCACGTTTTCGCGGTCCACCAGCCCAAGCACCGTCTCCTGATCGCCCTTCGCATACGCGTCCAGGAAAACTCGTGTCTGCTTCTCAAGAGCTGAGTTCTGGCTCCATGTTATGGGTGCAAGAACCATGAGGGCCAGCGCAATAACCATCCAACTTCTCGTAAGATTCATGAACCGCTCTACGCAACCGCCGTCGGCCCGGTTCCACCAGGCTTCCCGGTCCCACTTGTCAGCGCCAAGTTCCTGCACTCACCGCGTCCTTGTTGTCGAGGCCGGGTGGGATCGGACGCCCCAGCCTTTCAGATCCCCTCAGGCCACTTGTCCGTCCCGGGCAGCGATTCCCCCGTCTCCAGCAGTGTCTTCAGACCGGCAAGAATGTACGGCCAACCATTCGAAACCGCCTTGATCGTCTTCGAATCCTTCTTTTCCATAGAGTGCGTAAGCGTCAGTTTCACCGTCCCGCCTTTGGCTTCCAGTACATAGGTCATGCGCGAGAAACCCTCCTCCGTCATCTTTGGGAAAAGGTGATTCTGCCACGTCAGCACCAGCTTTCGCGGAGGGTCGATCTCCACCACCTCGCCGGCATCCGCCACGCGTCCGTCGGGAGCCACCAGCTTCCACGTCGCTCCCTGCTTCCACTCGCATTCCTGAACCGTCGCCACCCAGAACTTGCGCGTAAATTCGGGCTCCGTCAGAGCCTGCCAAAGCTTCTCCGGAGTGGTCCGGATGTACGTCACATACACAAACTCGGATTCAGCCATTTCCCTCTCCCTCTAGTTTCTTTTTCAAATCCGCAAGTGCGGCCAGCCGTCCACGCTCATACTTACCAATCCAGCGTTCGGAGATCTCGTGAATCGGTACCGGATTCAGGTAGTGCAGCTTCTCCCGCCCCCGCCATCGCGTCACCACTAGCGTCGCAGCTTCCAGCACCCTCAGGTGCTTGGTCACGGCCTGTCGCGTCATCTCCATCCGCGCGCAAAGCTGGGTCAGCGTCTGCCCGTTCTCCGCACGCAGGCGGTCGAGCAGCAGCCTGCGCTCCGGAGCAGCCAGTGCCTTGAACACCCGATCGACATCAGCGCTCATGGTCCACATAATAGGCAACCATTTGGTTGCATGTCAAGCGAAATCCTGTCACTGCTCTTGCCTGCAGGCTGATAGGCTGGTTTCCATGCAGGAAGGCTGGCGCGGAGATGAGTATTTGGTCTTATTCGACGAAGATGAGTACTCGACTGTCTCGGAGCGCTACGAGATCGGCGTTGTTCTCCCCGGTTACGAAGTAATCGGACTGCAGGGTTGGGACGACTTTCTTGTCAGGGACAGCAAAGGTGGAGTATTTAGCGTTCCAACCGTTCCATGCATCCCGAAATACCTCGAGCCTTTTCCTTCACTCGCAGGTGCCAATGGCCTCACAACCGATGAGCGTTATGCGGGCAAGATTAAGTGGTATATCAAGCCAGTAGTCTTTGGCGGTGATCCTGCCTCGGACGAGAACATAACTTGGATAACCCATGAAGAACACGAGAAACTCGTGCGGTGGTGGAACGCGCTATACCGGGACTTGTCGAGAAAATACTGACCGAAGTTGACTCCCCATCGGGGGTACTCATCAGATCCGTCTCAGTACTCCCGCTCGTCCGGCAACTCCAGCGCCACCGCACCCGAATTCAAATGGGGACGAGGCCGAATCGGAGCGCCCACCAGCACATCACCGTTATCGTCCTCCGATGAATCGTCGCGCAGAAATCCCCGCCGCACCAGACTCGCTCGCACCGCGCTTCGAATGTATTCGGCCAGACTTTTCCGTTTCTCACTCATACGCGCATCTTACCCCAATTCTGTCCGCGGCGAACCCAGCTCGAATGTAAAATTCGATTCCCCAAAAACCCTTAGTAATTTTCTTCATCCGGTATCGGAAGCGCTACTGCGCCTGAATTCTGACCCGGCCGAGGCCTGATCCGCGTGCCAACGGGCGCATCTGGAGCCGCAGGCCCCGAGGAGCCAATGCTCGGACTTTCTTCCGGCGAAGTGCCAGTCAGTAGCCGTTGCAACTTGCGGATTGTCTCCATGTCGCCTTCGAAGTAAGCCTTCGCAAATTCCCGCACAAAATCGTCAACAGGGAATCCGCGCAAATCGCGCTTCAAATCGTCATAGATGCTTATCCGTTCCTCTCCCATGCGTGAATATTACCGCCAATTCGGGTCACCCGCTCGCCGCAAACTACAATGAAAATTCATCAATGGAAAACAAGATGACACTTACCTACGCGCTGACCCGGGGCGAGATCGTTCGATTCTTCCTTCTCGGATTAAGGCGCTCTCCTCGCCTGCTAGGGACGGTCGTAATTTATTCTGCGATTCTCGGGCTCGTATATCCTGCGACGAGCGGAGCCCTCTTCCGGCAATTGAGCCTTCGCAATGGAATCGCTTATCTCGCGGGGGTGATCGGCGCCTTCTGCTTTATGATTCTTCTGATTTTTGTTCGTGGCAAGACGGGTGTACGCACCTTGAATGTCTCTGAAGCGGGCATTACCACTGAGATTGGTTCGCTAAAGGGAAGCGCGCCTTGGAACACAATCGCCGTTGTTGACGACGTGGGAAGGTATATCCTTATCGCTCGCTCCAACGGGAATGCCTTCTTCATTCCGAGTCGTGCTTTCACCGGGCCAGAGGAACAGGCACATTTTCACGCACAGGCATGCGGCTGGTGGAAAGCAGCGCGAGAAAACCCGAATGCGCCCGGCAAACTACAATAGTTCACGACATGCAATGGAAAGATCTAGCTGAAGAAGTAACCGCCATCGGCGCGGGCGGTGACTCAACCGAGCCCATCGCCGGCATCGAATACGATTCGCGCAAAGTGCGCCCCGGCTCCGTCTTCGTCGCCATGAAAGGCGGATCCACCGACGGCAACCGCTACGTGGAAAAAGCCATAGCCTCCGGCGCGCTAGGCATCATCACCGACTCCGCGCCGAAGTTTGATCACCTGCTCGTCTTTGAGGCCGGGCTACCCGTGCTTGAAGTCGAACATGGCCGTCGCGCTCTCGCCCAGGCCTCCGCCGCCTTCTTCGGCCACCCTGAGCGCACCCTCGCGGCCACCGGCATCACCGGAACCAACGGCAAAACCACAACCGCCTTCCTTACCGAGGCCCTGCTCAACGCCGCCGCCCGCAAAACCGTTCTCGTCGGCACCATCGAGTACCACGTGGCCGGCGAAGTCCGCCCCTCCGTCCACACCACTCCCGAGTCGCGCGATCTCTACGAGCTGATGGCCGAGGGCGCTGCCCTTGGCGCAACCGAGCTGGTCACTGAGGTCTCAAGCCACGCCCTCGATCAGGGCCGTGCCGCGGGCGTCAACTTCGATGTGGCCATTTTCACCAACCTCACCCGCGATCATCTCGACTACCACGGCACCATGGACAACTACTTCGCCGCCAAGCGTCTTCTGTTTGACGGAACCGTATATCCCGCCCCGCGCGTAGCCGTCCTCAACGCGAACGATCCGCATGCGGAAGAGCTCGCCGCGGCCGCAAGCAAAGCCGGCGCGGAAGTCCGGACATACGGCCTCGGGCAGGGCGATTGGCAAGCTGCAAGCTATGCGCTCACCCCATCCGGCGCGCAGCTTCGGCTTGAGACACCCGCAGGCTCGGCAACCGCCAAATCGCGCCTCGCCGGCGAGGTGAACATTCTCAATCTCCTCGCCGCCTTCACCGCGGCCCACGCGCGCGGCGTTCCTTTTGACCAACTCATCGCCGCCATCCCAACGCTCCGCCCCGTCCCCGGCCGCTTTCAGTCCGTCGATGCAGGCCAGCCCTTCAGCGTGATCGTCGACTACGCCCACACCGACGACGCCCTGCGCAACCTCACCACGCTTGCTCACCAGATGACCGCGCAATCCGGCGGCCGCGTTATCACCCTCTTTGGTTGCGGCGGCGACCGCGACCGCACCAAGCGCCCCAAGATGGGCAATGCCGCAGGCAAGGGAAGCGATTACGTGGTTGCCACCAGCGACAATCCCCGCTCCGAAGAGCCGCTCGCCATTCTCGCCGAAATCGAGCCCGCCCTCAAAGCCACTCGTGTCAAATATGTCGTAGAACCCGATCGAGCCGCGGCCATCCGTCTCGCGTTACAGACAGCCAAGTCCGGAGACGTCGTCCTCATCGCCGGCAAAGGCCATGAGAAGGTGCAGATCGTTGGATTCACCTCCATTCCCTTCGACGACTGCGAAACATCACTGTCCGTCCTGCACGATCTGGGTTACGGTAGAGAACAATGAAGTTGACACTGGCAGAGGCGGCAATCGGCGCGGGCGCTGTGCTCGAGGCTCCCTCCCGCATTCCCAACGCCGGCGCGGTTGAAGTCTCCGGCTACTCCATCGACTCGCGCACCGTCGCCCCCGGCGAGCTCTTCTTCGCCGTCAAGGGCGAACGCCTTGATGGTCACAACTTCATCGTTGCCGCGCTTGAGCGTGGAGCCGTTGCCGCAGTCGTTTCGCGTGCGTTGGTTGCAACTCTGCCTGACGCTGCACTCGCCGCCCCGCTTCTGATTGCGGAAGACCCGCTTGCCGCTCTGCAATCGCTGGCCACACATGTGCGCCGCCAGTGGGGCCGTCGCGTGGTTGCCATCACCGGCTCGGCCGGAAAGACCACCACGAAAGAAGCAGTGGCAGCGGCGCTCGGCGCAAAGTTTAATGTCCTCAAGTCACAGGGCAATCTCAACAACGCATTCGGACTGCCGCTGCAACTGCTGCGTCTCAAGCGGGAGCACGAAATCGCGGTGGTTGAAATGGGCATGAACCACGCTGGAGAAATCGCCGCCCTCGCCCGCATCGCCGCGCCTGAGTGGGGTGTTGTAACTAATATTGGCACCGCGCACATTGAGAACTTCCCCGACGGGCAGGCCGGCATTGCCCGCGCCAAGTTTGAGCTGGTGGCCGCGCTGCCCGCCACCGGCATCGCCTTCCTCAACTGCGACGATCCCTACCTCTCGCAGTTTGGCCGCAACTTTAACGGCCGTGTCGTCTACTTTGGCGCCGGCCCCTGCGCCAATCCGCAATGCTTCGATCCAAAGGAAGACCTCGAAGGCCTGCACATCCACTACCGCGCCGGAGAAGTTGAGGGCCAGCTGACGCTTCACCTTCTCGGCGCGCACAACGCGTCCAACGCCATGGCCGGCCTCGCTGTCGCACTTGAGGCAGGCGTCCCGCTTGCCGATGCCGTAGCCGCTCTCGAGAAACTCACTCCCGGAGACAAGCGCGGACAGGTGCTCGAAATCAACGGCGCAACTATTTTGAACGACAGTTACAACTCAAACCCCGAAGCCCTGCGCTCCATGATCCGCACCCTCGCCGCGCGCCCCGCTAGCCGCCGCATCCTTGTTGCGGGTGAAATGCTCGAGCTCGGCGAACACGGTCAGGCGCTTCATGCAGCCTGCGGTCGCGCCGCCGCTGAAGCTGGCCTCGACCTGGTTGCCGGCGTGCAGGGGAACGCTGTCCATCTCGCCGCCGCAGCTTGCACCTTAGGCGTGGGCTCTTTGTTTCTTCCCGATGCGGAAGCCGCCGGCCGCTGGCTGCAGCAAACCCTGCGTCCCGGAGATGTTGTCCTCGTCAAAGGCTCGCGCGGAGTTCATCTTGAGCGCGCCATTGAAGCGCTGAAGGAAATGACCGTCAGCTCGGAAGAGAATTGAGTTACACCCGCACTTAGCCATACATGGTGATTACCTGGATGCCCCATGTCCCGCTTCTGGCTCGTGGGAATTCACGCCGCCAGTTCTCTCCATTACTCTTCATCTACCTCTCTTGAATGGAGGAGGAGCAATGTTGAAGAAGCTGTCTCGCACTCTCGTTCTGTTGATGCTGGTTATTGCTTTCGCAACGCACCTACGCGCAGACGCATCGTGGACCACCCCATTTCCTCCCTTTCGCATCGCGGGAAACATCTACTACGTCGGTAGCGCAGACCTCGCTTCCTATCTCATCACAACGCCCAAGGGCCTCATCCTCATCAATTCGAGTTTTGAAGCCAACGTCCCGCTGATCCAAAAGAGCGTCGAGCAGCTCGGCTTCAACTTCAAAGACATCAAGATCCTGCTCATCAGCCACGCCCATAACGACCATTGCGCCGGCGCCGCGCAGGTCATCAAGCTGACCGGCGCAAAATACTTCGTCATGGATGGTGATGTCCCGGTGGTGGAGTCGGGCGGCAAGGCTGATTTCGATTACGGCGCAAGGAGCGAGAACTGGTATCCGCCCGCGCATGTCGATCGCGTTCTGCACGACGGGGACACCGTCTCCCTCGGCGGCACAGTGCTCACCGCGCACAAAACCGCTGGCCACACCAAAGGCACCACCACCTGGACCATGGAAGAGGCTGAAGACGGCAAGACACTGCATGTCGTCATCGTCGGTAGTCCCAACGTAAACCCCGGCTACAAGCTTGTGGCCAACAAGACCTATCCCGAAATCGCCGCCGACTACGCGCACGGCTTTCAGGTGCTTAAATCCCTGCCCTGCGACATCTTTCTCGGCGCACACGGCAGCTACTTTGACCTGAAAGAGAAGTATCCTCGCTGGAAAGCCGGAGACCGCAACGCCTTCATCGATCCCGATGGCTACAAAGCCTACATCGCCGACCGCCAGCAGGCATTCGAAGCTGAGCTGAAGCGGCAGCAGGCAAACGAGGCTCCATGAGCTTGATTTTGAAACGAAAAACCCTCATTTATTGACCAAAAACCCCGGTTTTATAACGAAAACAGGCCTTTTTCAAGGAGTGAAGTTTACCATTACGACAATAGGCTGGTCTTCGCATTATTTTCTAAGATATTTATAATCAATATGTTACGGAGTTTTCCATGGCGCGAGGGGCCGCCACAATCGGCATATTTGAGGGGGGAGGGGGTAGGTACTTGTGGGGGTATAAACCGGGGGCATCTCCTACGAAATAGACCGGGGGCATCTCCGACACTACGCAAGTCCATGTTCGTTTGATTTCAACGTGGATTTGCGCGTGGATGGTCATGACCCTATTTTGCGCTTCCGCCGCGTAATTCTCTGCAGTTGCCGATCCCGCAAGTTCTAGCTTCTCCGCATCGTTCTCTGCGCACACTGCAACTACTTGGACATGAAAGAACCTCAGAAAGTCACATGAAACATTGGCGGAGATTTCTCTTGACAAAGTGTCTTACTGACACCATTATAGTGTCAGCAAGACACTAAAGAGGTGACAAGATGCTTCTCTCCTACGTGAAAATCCCAGCAACGCACTACGCATTGCATTTTCAGCAGGGCCGTATTCGGCATGAGGGACCAGGGCTCTCCTTCTTCTACTACTCGCCCAGCGCGACCATTGTGTCTGTGCCTCTCGGTAGCATAGATGCTCCGTTCGCTTTTCAAGAGAGCACGTCGGACTTTCAGTTCGTAACGGTGCAGGGCCAGCTAACCTACCGTGTCTCCGATCCCAAAAAGGTTGCGGGCCTGCTCGACTTCAGCCTGGCCAAGAACGGGCAGTACCTTGCAGACGGTCCGGAGAAGTTACAGGAGCGGCTGGTGAAGAGCGCGCAAGTGGCTGCCCGGGCCGTGACACAGCGCATGGCGTTGCGTGAAGTCCTCACCAGCGCGACTGCCATCGGCGCTGAAGTCGGCGGCGCGTTGAAGCACTCCGATCTGATTGCGGGACTTGGTGTGGAGATTCTCGACCTTGCAGTCATTTCGATAAGGCCGACGCCGGAGATGGCCAAGGCTCTAGAGGCAGAGGCGCGAGAGGCGCTGCAACGCAAGTCGGATGAGGCGATTTTCGCGCGCAGAAACGCCGCTGTTGAGCAGGAACGCCGCATCAAGGAAAGTGAGTTGAATACGGAGATCGCGGTGGAAGAAAAGAAGCGCCAGATTCGCGAGACGCAAATGTCAGCAGATATCGCGGTGGAGGAACAACGAGCCCAACTTGTAGACCAGAGAGTTGCCAATGAACGCAAGGACGCCGATAGCAGGGCCTACGCGCTGGACACGACGATCAAGGCGCTGGAAACTGTGGACTGGAAGAAGTTGATGTTCATCTCTTCCGGTGGATTTGATGCGCGGCAGATGATTGCAATGGCTTTCCAGGAGATGGCAGGGAATGCGCAGAAGATCGGCGAACTGAACATCTCCCCTGACTTGTTGCAAGGGTTGATCGGAAAAGCACGGAGCTGATCATGTTTGAGAAAGTATTTGTGATTACGCGGAAGACGCGGCTTGCCGAGCTTGTCGAACGGTTCAACACGGTTGGACAAGCTCGGTTCTATATCGAAAGTGCCGGTGGGAACTTCGGAGAATATGAGCGAGAGGACGCGGTCTACCGGCAAGCGATGAACCTGACAAAGCGAGGGCTACCCGCGGATTTAAAGGTGCAGGTCCTCGATCGATCTCTGGTTCCCACCGTCCTCTTCACGGACAATGATTTAATTGTCACGCTGGGGCAGGATGGGCTGGTTGCCAACTCGGCGAAGTACGTAAAAGGTCAGCCGATCATTGCAGTCAATCCCGATCCGGAGCGGTTCGATGGAATCCTGTTGCCGTTTCTTCCAGGGCAAGTGGCGGAAGCAGTCGGCGCGCTGTTGACCGGAAAGATGCGGATGCGGGAAGTGACGATGGCCGAGGCGAAGTTTCAGGACGGCCAGCGCATGCTCGCATTCAACGATTTATTCATCGGAGCAAGCAGCCATGTCTCCGCCCGTTACAAAATCACGCTGCGCGACAAAATCGAGCATCAGTCGTCAAGCGGAATATTGGTCTCCACAGGCGCGGGCAGCACAGGTTGGATTTCGTCGGTCTTCAACATGACGCAGGGAATCGCAAATGCCTTGGGAGGAAAGGCGCCCGAGCCGATCCACATGCAATGGGGTGACCCGCGGCTGTTTTTTGTGGCGCGGGAGCCGTTCATCAGCAAACACTCAAGTGCAGGGATAGTGACAGGGTGGATCGCAGATGGTCAGGATCTTTTGCTCGAGTCGACTATGCCATCCGGAGGATGTGTATTTAGTGACGGGATCGAGGCGGATTCGATAGAGTTCAACTCAGGCGCGAAGGTACGGGTGCATCGCGCCAAAGAGCAGGCCAGACTGGTCCTTTCATGACGAAACAAAGCGTTCATCAACACGAGATTCAGCTAACCGTGGACATTGTTGTGTTCACAGTAACCGAGCAGAAGCTGAAAGTGTTGCTGATCAAGCGGGGCATTCCGCCGTTTAGAGGCCAATATGCGTTGCCGGGAGGGTTCGTACTCGATAACGAGACTCTGGATGCGGCGGCATTGCGCGAGCTGAGTGAAGAGACCGGAACGGAGAACGCTTATCTGGAGCAACTCTACACATTCGGCGATCCAAAGAGGGATCCACGTGGGCGAGTGGTGACAGTTGCGTACTATGCCCTCGTCCCTGCAGGGAAATCTCCGCTCCTGGCCGGGACCGATGCGGCCTCTGCGGGATGGTTTCCTGTGGACGGGTTACCGGCGCTGGTTTTCGACCACGGCCGAATCATCGAATATGCCGTGAACCGGCTGAGAAACAAACTCGACTACACGAATGTGGGATTTGAGTTACTGCCAAAGAAATTCACACTGTCGACGCTGCAAATGCTTCATGAGGCAATCCTGGGAAAATTATTGGACAAGCGAAACTTTCGACGCAAGATCCTCTCGTCGGGCCTGTTGGCTGCTTCAAAAGAGATGGAAGCCACGGGGCGAAAGCCCGCTCAACTGTATGCATTCCGAAGCGCTGCAAGGGCCTGATCGGGCAAGCTGCCGGCAAGGCACCAGCATCGCCACGGTCGCACCCTCGTTTCCAACAGCCCCGGCCAGCCACGCCCCTGTAAAATCAAGCTTGAATCCTGCTTTATCACGGCCTTGGAGGCTCTTTGCTTTACTGGCTGCTTTACCAAAAGCTGTATCCGTTCTTTCACCCGTTCCGGATCTTCCGCTATCTTACTTTTCGCACCGCTTTTGCCTCGCTCACAGCGCTGCTCATCGCCATGTTCATCGGCCCGTGGGTTATTCAGAAGCTGCGCGAATTCCAGATCGGCCAGTACGTTCGCGATGACGGACCCCAGTCTCACCTGAAGAAAACCGGTACGCCCACCATGGGCGGCATTCTCATCGTTATCGCCATTCTGCTGCCTACAGTGCTTTGGTCTGACCCCTCGGATCCATTTGTCTGGATCCCGGTTTTCTCCACCCTTGCCTTCGGCGCCATCGGCTTTGCCGACGACTACATCAAAGTCGTCCAGAAGCGCAGCCTCGGCCTCACCGCACGCGCCAAGCTGTTTTGGCAGGGAGTAGCCAGCACCGTCGTTGCCGTCTCCCTCGTGGTGCTCGATCAGTTCAGCTTCTTCTCTACGCGCCTCACCGTGCCCTTCATCAAGACCTGGCAACCGGACCTGCAATGGCACCTCTGGCCCGCCACCATCCCGCATCTCGCCTGGCTCGCCTTCATCCCCTTCGTCATTTTTATCGTTCTCGTGCTCACGCTCTCATCCAACGCTGTCAACCTGACCGACGGCCTCGACGGCCTGGCCATCGGCTGCACCATCATTGCCGCCGGCGCGCTGGCCGTGCTCACCTACGTCAGCGGCCACGTCGTGTTTGCCGACTATCTCGAATTACAGCGCATGCCCATGGTGGGCGAGCTCACCGTCTTTTGCGGTTCCATGGTCGGCGCGTCCATCGGCTTCCTCTGGTATAACGCCCATCCCGCTGAAGTCTTTATGGGCGACGTCGGTTCACTCGCCCTCGGCGGCGCTATCGGCACCGTGGCCATTGTCATTCGCCAGGAACTGCTGTTGCCGTTCATCGGCGGCGTCTTCCTGCTGGAGGCGGCTTCTGTCATCCTCCAGGTAGGCAGTTACAAGCTGCGCAAAAAGCGTATCTTCAAAATGGCCCCGCTTCATCATCACTTCGAGCAATTAGGCTGGAGCGAATCCAAAGTCATCGTTCGTTTCTGGATCGGCGCACTGGTGTTTGCATTGTTTGCACTCACCACCCTTAAACTCCGTTAGACAAGGTCCGCGCTGCCGCCTCGCGGTGCACAATACAGGTAGGCGCGGTCCGCAGGAGCCACTTCAGTATGGAATTGAAAGGCAAGAAAGTTCTGGTCGTGGGGCTGGGCAAGTCCGGTCTCGCGGCGGCCCTGTTTCTACGCCGTCGCGGCGCCCAGGTTACAGTTTCAGACGTGCGCAGCGCCGAAGCGCTGGCTAAGGAACTCCCCGCGCTGCTTGAAGAGGGCATCATGGTTGAAACCGGCGGCCACGGTCTGCTCACCTTCCGCCGCCAGGACCTCATCGTCGTCAGCCCCGGCGTCCCGCTCAACACGCCTGAGCTTCTGCAGGTGAAAAGCTTCGGCCTGCCCGTCATCGGTGAACTCGAACTCGCGGCCCGCTTCCTGAAGGGCAAAATCCTCGCCATCACCGGCTCCAACGGCAAAACCACTACCACCGCACTGGTCGGCGAAATCCTCGCCGCGGCCGGATTGCCGACGCTGGTTGGCGGCAACATCGGTGTTCCCGTCGTTGCTCTCATCGACCCAAGCACAGACCAGACCTGGTCCGTCCTCGAGGTCTCCAGCTTCCAGCTTGAAAGCACTGCTCAATTCCATCCCGGCATTGCTGTCATCCTGAACATCACTCCGGACCACCTCGATCGTCACGGCACCTTCGAAAACTACGCCCTCGCCAAGGAGCGCATTTTCGCCTCCCAGGGGCCAGACGATTGCCTGATTCTGAACGCCGACGATATCCGCGCAGCCAAAGCGGCAGAGCGCTCCAATGCCCGGATCTACTGGTTTTCCGTTGAGAATCCGGTGGCGCAAGGCGCGTGGCTCGAGGATGGCTACCTGGTTTTCCGCAGCGATAAGGACGCGCCCATTGAGCGCATCCTGCCGCTCAGCGAAATTCCGCTCAAAGGCGCACACAACGTCGAGAATGTGCTGGCCGCCGTCTGCGCCGCTCGCCTTGCCGGTGCTCCAGCAGAGCCGATTCGCAGTGCCGTCGAAAACTTCCGCGCCGTCGAGCACCGTCTCGAGTACGTCGCCACTGTCAACGGCGTCGAGTACTACAACGATTCCAAGGCCACTAACGTCGATGCCACTATGAAGGCCGTCGCATCATTCAACTCCGGCATTCACCTCATCCTCGGTGGTAAAGACAAAGGGTCGGATTACACGCAGCTTGCCGACCTGCTTCGCGCCCGCGTGCGTGCCGTCTACACCATCGGAACAGCGGCCGCCAAAATCGAGTCGCAACTGCGCGGCGTCATCACGCTCCAGTCCTGCGAAACCCTCGACAAGGCAGTCACCATGGCAGCGAATGCCGCCCATCCTGGGGATATCGTGCTCCTGGCTCCGGCCTGCTCCAGCTTCGATCAGTTCGAAAGCTACGAGCACCGTGGCCGCGTCTTCAAGCAACTCGTCAGCGATCGCCGAGGCCTCACCGCCCCGCCCGTCGCCGTTGGTCGCAACAACTAGCGCCGGCCTCTTCCTTCAAGAAAAAGCTGTCCGCTGAAAGCCACAACCCTCCCGCGCAGGGAAGAACCGGTTCACAGGTATGGCAAAACTTGTAGGGGTCGACAAGTGGATGTTCTTCACCACCCTGCTGCTGGTGGTAGCCGGGCTGGTCATGGTCTTTTCCGCCTCCGCCGTGGTCGCGCAGGAGCGTTACAACTCCCCCTACACCTTTGTTGGCAAGCAGGCCATCTGGGCCCTGGCCGGCGTGTTGGTCATGCTCGTCCTCATGCATGTCGATTACACCGTCTACAACTCGCCGCGCTTCATCTATCCCGCTCTTTGCGTCACCACTCTGCTGTTGGTGCTGGTCTTCCTCTTCCCCTCGTCGCACAATACCCATCGCTGGATTCACCTGGGGCCGTTCACCCTGCAGCCCTCTGAACTCGCCAAGCCTACACTCATTCTGTTTCTCGCATGGTTTCTTTCCACGCGTCTCGACCTGATGCGCGACTGGAAGCACACCCTGTTGCGCGCAGCCGTCATGCCTGTGGTCTTCATTCTGCTCATCGTCAAGCAGCCAGACCTCGGAACCGCGCTGGTTCTCTGCGGCGTTACAGCGATGATGCTGCTGCTCGCCGGCATGGAATGGAAATATCTGGGCTTCGGCATGCTCGCCGCTCTGCCTGGCCTCGCTGCATTGCTTTTCATGGTTGCCTGGCGTCGCCAGCGCATGCTTGTTTTTCTCAATCCGGAGTCCGACCCCCAGGGCGCAGGCTTTCACATCAACCAGTCGCTTATCGCCGTTGGCACTGGCGGACTCACCGGCCGCGGCTACATGGAAGGCGTACAGAAGCTCTTCTATCTGCCTGAGGCGCACACCGACTTCATCTTCGCCAACATCGCCGAAGAGCTCGGCTTCATTGGCTCCATCGTCATCGTTTTGCTCTTTATCGTGTTCGGTGTTCGCGGCCTGCGCGCCACCTTCCGCTCGACGGACCCGTTTGCCCGCCTCGCCGCCTTCGGCATCACCACCACCATCCTGCTGCAAGCCTTCTTCAACATCAGCGTAGTGCTCTCGCTGGTGCCCACCAAGGGCATCCCGCTCCCGCTCATCTCCTTTGGTGGTACGTCGATTTTCTGCACGCTGGCCAGTATCGGCATTCTGCTCAACATCACCAAAAAAGCCGATTAGGGAGAATCCGCGATGCTCTCTGTCATGGGGTCGATCAACGGGTTGCGAATTTACGCTTTGGTCGCAGTCGGTTACGCCATTCTGGTCCCAGTGATGTTTCGCGATCCTATTTTTTCCCTGCGAAATGCAAAGTCAGCTGAGTCGGTCGTCCTGATTCACGGGCTATTCCTGGCAATTGCCCTTGAATTCACATGGATTGCTATCCGAATTTACCCATCGTTGCCGGATTGGATGACAAGCAGCGGCCTTAGAGGCTCGTTATTCGATGAATTGTGTATAGGTTTTGCGGCCATTCTTGCGGCTGTAGAACGACCGCGAATCTATAGTGCATCCGCCTCACCTGACCTCAATCTAATCAGCCGGGTACCGGAAGACATCGATCCAGCTGACGAATTCAATGGAAGAGATTGAACCTCTGCACATTCGTGTCGCCAGCATCGGCATCCTGCTCAACATCACCAAAAAAGCCGACTAATTCCGAATCCGGCACGGTCCAGCCGTTTTCCATTCCGCCAGCCAAGTTCACAGCACTTTCGGATGATTGTCTTTCCCCGCGCCTTGATATCATGGTCTCAGGCAATCAGGTTTATTTTCAATCCGGCTGTTCCCACAGCCTCCCCAATGCATTTCGATCTGGAAGGCAACAAGCTTGGCGGAACTTCGCATTCTCATCGCCGGTGGCGGCACTGGCGGCCACATTATTCCGGCGCTCGCCGTGGCCCACGACCTGGTCGAGCGGCTCGGCGCGCAGGTGCTGTTCGTTGGCACCCAGCGGGGCATGGAGATTCGCCTGGTCCCCGATGCGGGTTTTAGCCTGCGCCTCATCGATGTGGGCCCGCTTAACAACGTCTCGCTCGCCACGCGTCTTCGCACCCTCATCGATTTGCCGCGGAGCATCATGGCCTGCCGCCGCCTGATCCGTGAATTCCGTCCCAGTGTCGTGTTCGGCGTGGGCGGCTACGCCTCCGGACCCGCCATGGCCGCGGCGCTGCAGCTCAAAATACCCACTATGGCCTTCGAGCCCAATGCCATCCCTGGTCTCGCCAACCGCCTTGTGGGGAAAAAGGTTCAGGCCGCGGCCGTCAATTTTCCTTCCGCATGCGCCTGGTTCAACAACTGCGAGGTTACAGGCATTCCCGTCCGTCCGGAGTTCTTCTCCCTGGCCCCGCCCACTTCCCCGAACCCGCACCTGCTTGTCTTCGGGGGATCGCAGGGTGCGCGCATCTTCAACCAGCATCTGCCGCGCATCATTGCGGCGCTTCTCGACGCCGTTCCCGGTCTCACCGTGCTCCACCAGAGCGGCCAGCGCCACGCCGCGCAAACATTCGCCGCCTACGCCGCCAGCGGCGCCGATCCCGACCGCTGGCAGGTACGGCCTTTCCTCGACGACATGCCTGCCTGCTTTGCACGCGCCAACCTGGTCATGGCCCGCAGTGGAGCTTCCACGGTGGCCGAACTCGCCGCCTCCGGTAAGCCCGCCCTGCTCATCCCATTCGCCGCGGCAGCCGATGAGCACCAGAAGCGCAATGCGGAGGAGATGGTCGATGCCGGCGCGGCCGTTATGTTACAAGAGCCCGATCTCGAAGTCGCGGGCGCCCTGCTTGCTCAACTGACCGGGCTGCTTCACGAGCCAAATCGGCTCGCCGCCATGTCCGCCGCTGCCCGCCCTCTGGCACATCCCGCCGCCGCCGAGCGCATCGCAGACCGCCTCGCCACGCTCTCAGGAAAGGCACTCCCCCAGCACACCATCGCCTGACCCCAAAATCCACTGCGCCCCAATCATCGTGCCGTTTCATGGCACGATGATTGGAAAACGATGAAGCCCGTGCCAGCCTCCCGTGACTGTCCCTCCCACGCGGAGGGAAAAACAAAAAAGCCCGCCTGCCGAAGCAGACGGGCCTTTTCCCACTAACGCTCTAACTTGCTTTGACTTACCGGTGACCGCCACCGCCGCCAGCGTGTCCCCCGCCACCGCCACCGGCATGTCCAGCGAAACCACCACCCGCATGACCACCGCCAGCGAATCCGCCGCGTGCGCCGCCGCTAAATCCGCCGCCATGCGCTACCGGTGCGCCGCCCCTGAAGGTTCCAACTCCACCGCGCACTCCACCAGCGTATCCGTGTCCTGCATAACCGCCGCGACCTGCATACCCACCACGTCCGTAGCCGTATCCGCCACGTCCCCAGCCGCCGCGGCCCCAGCCATGTCCCCAGCCGTAGCCGTACCACGGCCCAACACCGAGGAAGATGCCGCCGTTAAACCATCCTGCCCCGTAGTAACCGTAAGGAGCGCAGGCGTAAGGATAATAAGAGTAGTAGCCCCACTCGCACGCCGGGGGACCATAAACTTCAGGAGCGTCAACAACCGCCGGGCCAACGCCAACTCCGACAGCCACCTGGGCCTTCGCCGAGGCTGCCGCAAAGGGCAAAGCCAGAATCATTGCAAACAAAACTAGGCGCATGTGCTTCATAAAGAACCTCCCCAGTGCTGCCCCGGCCCCATCCATTACTGCCGTTGCTGGATGATCGGACCCGGTGTAAAACGTCGTTCTCAGCACCCTGCCGGTTTTGGGCTTTTCTCACCCATCCGGCTTCTGGTAATTAGAACAATCTTTCCGCCCGAAAGTTGCGGTGTTTGTCTAAGAATCCTTCAACTTCGGCCAAACAGCAAGTCCTTTCCTTCCATTCCCACTCTTCTTTCTCCTTCCCGTTCATTCCCACTTATTGTCAGGTTTCAAAAGACTGCTGTTCCGGCGCTGCATTCCGACCCAAAAAAGCGGCCCCTCCAGTTTTGGAGAGGCCGCTCGAGCGAAACCTGGTTTCGCTCTCCTTGCAGGCGATCAGGCAGAGAGACCACCTGCGAAACAGGATTACCGGCGGAAACCCTCATGCCCACGTTCGGGAACAACGTGCCGGGCGACATCGTGGCCACGGTCAAAATCATGGCCCCGGTCAAAATCACGTCCACGGTTGAAATCGCGGTCCCGGTCATACCCAAACCGCACAACCGGCTCTCTGTCGCGGTATCCCACAAAGTTCCAACGTCCTGGCATCCAGTAGCCGTTCGCCTGGTACCCGGCCACCCACTCATATCCCGGTCCAGGGCAAGGCGGAACGTAGGCCACCGGTCCGCGCACATACATTCCAAATTCGGCTGCCTGTGCCGGCACCGCCGCCAGGCCCATCGTGCCTGCCACCACTGCTGCACCTAACACCCAATTCCGCATGCTGCCCATAAATCCTCCATCCAGCCGGCCATTTCTTCAACAGCCGGCCCGGCTTCTCTCCGTGGGAGGTTTCCTTCCAACTGCCTCCCCGGCGTGCCGGTTATGTACTGTACAAACACAGTCCTATCAGAAGGTTGCGGATTTCTCTCGAAAATAAATCGCCGCAACTTTTCCGCTGTACCCGTGTAAACAGCCCAGCGCGGAATCTCAGTTCAGCATCGCAATTGGTTCACATGAACCTAAAATATGGTCTATATTGGTACCGAGGGATAGAGCCCATGACCGACGTCCATATCGCCCCTGTTACCGCTGCCCCAGCACCCTCTCCGGAATGGGAGAAGCGCCGCACCCCCCGCCGTAGGTCAAGCGGCTCGGTCAAGAGTCTCGTAGCCCTCACGCGAACCGCCCAGCACGGCATGGCCAAGACGGAGGCATCAAGGCTCATTGGCAAAATCGCGTCCGCCGCGTCCACACCCGCAGGCAAATTGCGTGCCGAGCTCATTCCTGACTCCACCT
>Ga0302319_10007642_pt1 | contig 21239 bp, 23 predicted proteins | sample Bog_T0_2_FD_203319 | JGI IMG/M metagenome (GOLD analysis project Ga0302319, IMG submission 203319) | Peat permafrost microbial communities from Stordalen Mire near Abisko, Sweden - Bog_T0_2 | ecosystem: Environmental > Terrestrial > Soil > Wetlands > Peat | place: Sweden: Abisko, Stordalen Mire... | reverse complement strand
AAGGCGAGCGCGTGCTCCTCCTCACGACCAAGATAAGGAGCCGCCATCGCCGCGGTGAGGAGAGACCGGCCTACCTCAGCTAATTGAGCCATGCTGTCCGCCCGTTTTTCTCGCCGGTTTCTTTCAAAACGTCACTGCTCCACACGCTGCCGCGCAACCGCCCTCGCGATTTTGCGGATCAATCAGCTGCGACGTTGGAGAAGAAACATCCTGTTCCGCCGGTCCGCCCAAGCTGGCACGTTTACCGGATTCCGCCGTCTTCCCGCCGGCCACCTCTGCGGAGTCCCGCAACGATCCGGCGCCGCTCAGTTAGCTAAACGATTGTTTGGCGGGGCTGGTTCCCCGCTGGAGAGCAAGTCAGCGTTGGCGGGCTGTTTTTCGAGTTTGGAGCTGGATCGGCGGCGCTGAAAACCCGTTCCGCCCGCTGGATCGCGGCAAAGCTCATGTACAATCAATCACATAGAAACAGACTAAATCTTCAAGGAACTTCATTTTCATGGGTCTGAAACTGAAAACCGCTTCCGGCGGCGGCGGCCCGGAAATATCGAAGGGCACCTGCTTCGCTTTCCCCTTGGCGGTCTCTCCATCATATCTTAGAATAATTCTGACACCTCTATCCAGCTCCGGCCTTGAACCGGACGTTTTGGAGAATTCCATGTTCATCCAGACCGAAGTCACCCCTAATCCCGCCTCCCTGAAATTTTTGCCCGGCCGCCCCGTAATGATGCTTGGAACATTGGATATCAGAAGTACCGAGGGCGCCAGCCAGTCGCCCCTAGCGCAGGCGCTGTTTGCGATTGACGGCATCTCCGGCGTGTTTTTTGGCTCCGACTTTATTTCGGTTACGAAATCCGCCGGCGACTGGCAGCAGCTCAAACCCGTTGTCCTCGGCGCTATCATGGAGCATTTTCTATCGGGTGAGCCGTTGCTGAACAGCGAAACTGGTCTGCCGGCGCAAGGAGATAGCCAGGAGGACAGCGAAGAATTCTTCGCCGAAGGCGACGCTGATACGGTCGCGGCAATCAAGAAACTTTTAGAATCGCATGTCCGTCCGGCGGTCGCCAATGATGGCGGCGATATTAAATTTCGGGGTTTTCGCGATGGCACCGTCTATCTCGCCATGAAGGGGGCGTGTTCCGGCTGTCCTTCCTCGACCGCGACGCTCCGTCACGGAATTCAGAATTTGCTCAAACATTATGTTCCAGATGTACAAGCGGTCGAACAAATTTAATTTGAGCAGTCAGCTCCGCGCTTATGGGCGGCTTCGGCCGGTCGTTCCGCATGACTTGAGTTTTGGCGCATGAGGATCTTGGCGATCGACACCGCGCTTCCGGCAATTTCAGCCTGCGTCCTCGACGAGGGCGCCGAAAGCCCGGAATCGATCGAGACCATTGCCATGGAACGTGGCCATGCCGAGGCGCTTTTGCCATTGATCGAGCGGGTCATGGCCCGGGTCGAGGGCGGCTTTGCGTCGCTCGACCGGGTGGCGGTAACTGTCGGTCCTGGCTCTTTTACGGGGCTGCGTGTGGGGATCGCCGCCGCGAGAGCAATCGGCGTCGCTTGCAAGGTCCCTGTCATCGGAGTCTCGACCCTGGCGGCCCTCGCCGCGCCATTGATCCTGGAGCAGAAGCCGGGTCTTGTCGCCGTTGCGATCGACGCGCGGCATGGCAATGTTTACTTTGCGGCTTTTGGACCGGATGGGAGGGCCGCCTCGGCGCCCCGGGTCCTGCCGCCTCGCGAGGCCGTGCGCTCGCTTGGAGCGGGTCCGGTGCGGCTCGCGGGATCTGGGGCGGCGCTGCTCGCCATCGAGGCTTCGGCGGCCGGAACGGAGATTGAGGTCGCTCGCGAACACGCCGGACTGGACATAGTTTTTGTTGCCAAGCTCGGGCTTCTTGCCGATCCGGCCCTGGCGCCGCCGCGGCCGCTGTATTTGAAAGCGCCCGACGCCAAGCTGCCCGAGGCCGCGCAATATCAACCGGCACCATCGTGACGCCCAATGATCAATTGGCCGGCCAAAGCTTCGCCTTTCATCCGCCCGATCGGGGCCGAGCGGAGCGCGGAATGCGCCGCCATCCACGCGACGAGCTTCACCTATCCCTGGCAGGAGGCCGATTTCGAACAGCTTTTTGTCGCGCCGGGGACCTTCGCCGACGGCGCGATCGAAGCCAAAGAAGAACATTTGGCGGGCTTCATCCTGTCCCGCATCGCGGCCGACGAAGCGGAAATCCTGACGATTGCCGTCGCGCCGGAGTGGCGCCGCCGCGGGATCGCCACCAGCCTTCTGAAGCCTCACTTGTACGGGCTCGCCGCTATCCGGGTCAGCCGTTTGTTTCTCGAAGTCGATGCCGAAAATACCGCGGCTCGCGCCCTGTACGAGAATTTCGGTTTCGAGCAGGTCGGGGAGCGCAAAGCCTATTATCGCACGGCTGGCACTGAATTGGCGGCGGCTCTCGTTATGCGGCGCGACCTGCTATAATATGCCGCTTGCCGGAGAATCGTTCTTGAGGTTGGTGTCTTTGGACAAACCTGGTTTTTGGACGAGCTTAAGGTTTTCGAAGAAGCCGAATTGGGCCGAGATATTCGAGCAAACATGAGAGGCGAGCGCCTCGTGGACCACGGGAGACGATGTCCGGATTAGATCAAGCGCGTGCTGCCGGGGAGGTTTCGGGGGAGCCCGGTTCAGGCCCGACAAAATCCCCCCGCCGGCTGTTTGTGAAGTCTTACGGCTGTCAGATGAATGTCTATGATGCGCGGAAGATGGCCGATATCCTCGCACCAGAAGGCTATGCCGAGACCACTGTTTTGGAAGAAGCCGACCTTATTGTCTTGAACACGTGCCACATCAGGGAGCGCGCCGCCGAGAAGGTTTTCTCCGAATTAGGCAAGCTGCGCGCGCTCAAGGCCGCGCGCGCCGAGGCTGGCCGGGAGACCAAGATCGTGGTCGCGGGCTGTGTCGCGCAGGCTGAAGGAGAGGAAATTTTCAAGCGCCAAAAGGCTGTGGATATCATCGTCGGACCGCAAAGCTATCATCGCCTGCCGGAGCTTTTGCAGCGTGCCCAAACCTCCCGCGCCGTTCTTGACACGGATTTTCCAGCCGAAAGCAAATTCGATCATCTCGCCGCGCCTGGTCTCACCGAAATCCGCAAACGCGGGGTCTCTGCCTTTGTGACGGTGCAGGAAGGCTGCGATAAATTCTGCACTTTCTGCGTGGTGCCTTATACGCGGGGCGCAGAGGTATCGCGGCCGGTTGAAGGCATCGTCGCCGAAGTCGAGATGCTAGCCGCCGGAGGCGTCCGCGAGGTGAGCCTGCTTGGCCAAAACGTCAATGCCTATCATGGTGAAACGCGGGAAGGCGCCCCCGCTTCGCTGGCAGCTCTCATCGCCCGGCTCGCCGAAGTGCCAGGCATTGCCCGTATCCGCTACACCACGAGCCATCCGGGCGACATGGACGCAAGTCTCATCCAAGCACATCGCGATCAACCCGCCCTGATGCCTTTTCTGCATCTGCCGGTGCAATCCGGTTCGGACCAAATCCTCGCCGCGATGAATCGCAGGCATAAGCGCTCCGATTACATCGCGTTTGTCGCCGAAATCCGGGCCGCGCGGCCGGACATCGCCTTGTCCTCCGATTTCATTGTTGGCTTTCCCGGCGAAACGGATGCGGATTTCGAGGCGACCTTGGATTTGATCGAAAAGGTCGAATTCGCGAACGCATTCTCGTTCAAATATTCGGCGCGCCCCGGCACCCCCGCGGCGGAGCTGCAAAGCCAGATCCCGGAAGCCGTGAAATCGGAACGGCTCTTTCGGCTACAGACCCTCCTCGACCAGCAACGGCGGGCGTTCAATCACAAAATGATTGGGCATGCCCTCGATGTGCTCATTGAGAAACCCGGCCGCCACCAAGGCCAGATCGCCGGCAAGTCACCCTATCTCCAACCAATTCAGATGGAAGGCAGCCTCGATCGCCTCGGTGACATCGTGCGCGTCGAAATTGTCTCCTCTGGCAGCAATTCGCTGTTTGGACGGCTTTTGCCGGACCGGCCCGCGCGCGAGGCGCTTCGTTGAAACCATCAGATCGTTCAGCGCCGTTTGCGCAGCAAGAATTCAGGCGTCCTCCGGTTGAGAACGGCACCGCCGAGATAACCTTGGCGTTCGACGATAATCGCCATGCCTCGCTCGTCTTCGGACAATATGATCAAAACCTTGCGAAGCTCGAACGCAGATTGGGCGTGACCGCCAATGCGAACGGCAATCATGTGACGATCAAAGGCACGATGGAAGCGTGCGAACATGCGCGGCTGGTTTTGGAAAATCTCTATGCACGGGTTGAGCTCGGCCAGCCGGTAAGCCTCGGCGATGTCGATGGTGCGATCGAGGAAGGCGCGATGCAAGGCACTTTGTTTCCGAAGGAGGACGAGGGGGCGCGCGCTGTTTTCGAGCAAATCGGCACCCGCCGGCGCGGGAGTGTCCGCGCGCGCAATGCGGCGCAGGACCACTATCTGCGTGCCATGAAACGCCACGAGCTGGTTTTCGCCGAAGGCCCGGCCGGCACCGGCAAGACGTGGCTCGCCGTCGGCTTTGCTGTTCTTTTGCTGGAACAAGGGGCGGTCGAGCGTATCATTCTGTCGCGGCCCGCGCTGGAAGCGGGCGAAAGGCTTGGTTTTTTGCCAGGCGATATGCGCGACAAGGTCGATCCCTATTTGCGGCCGATCTACGACGCGCTCGCCGATTTCATGGATGCCCGCATGCTCGAACGCGGCATGCAAACCGGCATGATCGAGGTCGCACCGCTCGCGTTCATGCGCGGTCGCACCTTAAGCAACGCCTGCGTGCTGCTCGACGAGGCGCAAAATGCGACTTCGATGCAAATGAAAATGTTTCTAACCCGCCTCGGCGAAGGATCGCGCATGATCGTAACCGGGGATCCATCGCAAACCGATCTTCCGCCTGGCCAGAAGTCCGGGCTCAGCGAAGCGATTAAACTTCTCTCGGGGCTTGAGGGAATAGGCCACGTCATCTTCAAGGAAGGCGATGTCGTCCGCCACGATCTCGTGCGGCGGATCGTCGGCGCCTATGAAGCGGCGGCGCGGAATTTTTCCGGCCAGGAGGCTCGGAAATGAGCCAAGAGATTCAACAAGAGATTCAAGAGGTCAAGGTTGTGATCGAAGTTGCGATCGAAGCCGGGGATTGGGCATCCCTCGAGGCTCCCTCGCAACTTGCCCGAACAGCGATCCTTGCGGCAGCCCAGGAAAGCCGAGTCGCGCTCGCCAGCAACGCCGAGATCAGTGTTGTTCTCTGCGACGACGCCTTCATCCGCGAGCTCAACCGCAAATGGCGCGGACATGATGAACCGACCAATGTGCTTTCCTTTCCTTCCGGAGGCGATCCGGCCTCGGCGCCTCTCCTCGGCGATATCGTGATCGCCTTCGAGACCGCCTCGAGGGAAGCCGTCGCGGCAGGAAAACCGTTGCGCGATCACGTCGCTCATCTTTTGGTGCATGGATTTTTGCATCTCATCGGCCACGACCATGAGGAAGCGGCCGAAGCCGAAGCGATGGAGGCGCTCGAACGCGCGAGCCTCGCCAGGCTCGGGATTGCCGACCCCTACGGCGCCACGTTGACTGAGGAAATGGCCGCCGCCAATGAGTGAACACGATGTCTCGGCCGCGAGCGATGCCGGTGCCGGCAAAGCTGCTTCTGGAGGCAAGCCAAGCCTATTCGACCGGTTGCGCGCATTGTTTGGCATCGGCGGGGCTTCGATCCGCGACGACATCGAGGAGGTGCTCGCCGATACTTCGACCGAGGACGATGTTTCCTCGCAAGAGCGCGCGTTGTTGAAAAACGTCCTCGCCTTGCATGAAGTGCATGTCGGCGATGTCATGGTTCCCCGCGCCGACATCATTGCAGTGTCGCTGCAAACCAAGCTCGCCGATGTGCTTGCGGTCTTTCGCGACGCCGGTCATTCGCGCTTGCCCGTGCATGGCGACACGCTCGATGATCCGCGCGGCATGGTGCATATCCGCGATTTTGTCGGCTATCTCGCCGCCGCCGCGAAGCCGCCGGACCGGCCGCAAAGCGCAACCGGTCTATCGGCTGAGGAGCCTAAAGGCGAGGCGGCGGCGAGTTGCTGCGTCGTGCAGAGCGGACTGGAAGCGGCTCTATCGCAGGCCGATATTCTACGCCCGGTCCTCTTCGTTCCCGCATCCATGCCGGCTCTCGACCTTCTCGTAAAAATGCAAGCGACGAGAACCCATATGGCACTCGTGATCGACGAATATGGCGGCACCGAAGGCCTCGCGTCGATCGAGGATATCATGGAAATGATCGTCGGCGACATCGAGGATGAACATGATTTGGACGAAAGCCCAAAGATCGAAACCGTTGCGGGTGGAGGGTTCCTTGTGGATGCGCGTGCCGATCTTAGCGAAGTCTCTCGGGTGATCGAGGCCGATCTCAGAGCGATCAGCGATGCCGAGGAGGTTGATACCTTGGGAGGGTTGGTCACTGCGCTTGCGGGGCATGTTCCGGTGCGCGGGGAAATCATCGTCGAGGACGGCATCGAGTTCGAGGTGACGGACGCCGACCCGCGCCGCGTCAAACGGGTCAGGATCCGCATGACCGAGGCGCGGTTGCGTTCCGAACACATCGAGGATAATCCTTTTGCCGACGAGCCTGCCGGGCATGCTGATTCTCCGGCAAGGCGGTAGCGAATCCTGTCCCTTTCACGCAAATCTCTTTCAAGCAAGGTCCGGTCAGCTGGATTGGGATCGTGCCCGCTGGAGTAAGTTCTTAAGAAAGTTGCTCGAGTTTTTCGATAAGGACATGCTCCGATTCTCTAAACAAGTGCGCTTCCTTTCGATTATCACCTGATCTAAAGGAAGCGCACTGATTCCTTTGTTCGCATGGTCCCGCGCTCCAGGGTCCTTTTCTGGGGATCATGTGAGACTTATGCGAGGATCGTGATTGAGCTCGAAAGCGCCCGTCATTCCCGAGATCGCCACGGCGGTCATCCTTGCTTCTGGCTGGCGCCGCCGCCTCATTGCTTTTGCTGCGGGAGCCATTGGCGCGCTTGCCATGGCACCTTTCAATTTTTTCCCTGCTCTCATAATCCCGATGACCGCCGCCGTTTGGCTTATCGACGGTTGCGCGGAGACGCGCCAAAAGCAAGCTGGCGGGCGGGTTCGTTTGGGCTTGCCGGTCGCGGCGTGGCGTGCCTTCGCGGTTGGCTGGTGGTGGGGCTTTGGTTATTTCGTCGCCGGCCTTTGGTGGCTCGGCGCGGCGTTTCTCGTCGATGCGGACGAATTCGCCTGGGCCTTGCCGCTAGGTGTGGCCGGGCTTCCGGCCGTGCTCGCGGTTTTTCCGGGTCTCGGCTTCCTGCTGGCGCGGCTGATTTGGACACCGGGCGCTGGCCGTCTCTTTGCCCTTGCCGCCGGATTAAGCTTCACGGAATGGCTGCGCGGGCATGTCTTAACCGGATTTCCCTGGAACACTTTCGGCATGGCGCTCGGCGGCAATCTTTTGACCGCGCAACTGGCTTCGATCGTTGGCCTTTACGGCCTCACCGTGATCGCCATCCTCATTTTTTCTGCTCCCGCGGTGCTCGGCGAAAAAGCCGCGGTGCGAGGGGCGTGGCGCCGCCTCCCGCCGCCAATCATAGCTGCCCTCCTGGCGTTTTGTGGAATTTCCGGCTTTGGCGCCTGGCGTCTGGCGCAGCCCGCGCCAGGACTGGTCCCGGGGGTCAGATTGCGCATAATGCAGCCGAATGTGGCGCTGACGACGTTCCGCCCCGAAAATAAAGCGCAAATACTTGCGCATTACTTGGCCTTGTCGGCGCACGCTGATGACCCCGATCACTCAGGCCTCGACGATGTTACGGCTCTCATCTGGCCGGAATCGGCGTTTCCTTTCATTTTATCACGCGATGCCCGGGCCCTGGCCGCAATCGGAGCGGTTTTGCCGCAAGATACGGTTCTCGTCACAGGCGCCGCGCGCGAGGAGGTTAGGGGTCGGTCATCGCCTCGCGAAGCGGCCTATTTCAACGCCATCCAAGTGGTTGCCAGCGGCGGGCATATTCTGGAAAGCTACGATAAGGTGCATCTTGTGCCCTTCGGCGAATATTTGCCGTTTCGGAACGTTTTCGATCGTTTGGGCCTGCGTCAATTCGTGAATATCCCTGGCGGGTTCGCGGCGGGTTCCGAGCGGCGATTGTTGGTTGTTCCCGGATTGCCGGCCGTCGCGCCGCTGATTTGCTATGAGGCGATTTTCCCGGGCGAGGTCGTGCCCACCCGGCCAGCGGCGGACCGTCCAGGCTTGTTCCTCAATGTGACGGACGATGGATGGTATGGGATGGCCGGCCCCCATCAACATTTCGCGCAAGCGCGGCTGCGCGCGATTGAGGAAGGATTGCCCTTGATCCGGGCTGCGAACACGGGGATTTCCGCGATCGTCGACCCCTATGGCCGGGTTTTGGCGGAGCTGCCGCTTGGTGCCGAAGGCGTCCTCGATGGCGGTCTGCCGCAAAGGATAGAGGCGCCGGTTTTCGCGAAATTTCCGTTTTCCAGCGGGTTTTTGCTGTGGGCAGCCGTGCTCGGTTTGGCCTTGGCCAGCCGGCTCCGCCCTTGACAAGCACTGTAGAAGGAACGAAATCTTGATTAGGATTGTTAGTACTCAATATTTGGTTTAAGTTGTCTTTAGTACCGCCTGCGGACAGGTGCCGGGAGTTCCGAAGGTGGTGTTCTCTCTCCTGGAGCGCCGAGGCGAGGATAATTATGCCCCCGCAAATTAATCGTCAATCGTTGGAACATACGGTTAGATTTGTTCACGATCTCGATCGCGCGCGTAATGTCGAGGACATCGCGTCGAAGGTCCTGCAACACCTTGCGCAGATTGGGGCCGAAACCGTTATAGCGACAGCAATGCCAAGCGTTGGCATCAACCGCCGGCAGCAGCTTAGCGGCGTGTTATTCCATGAGATGCCGTCGGAGTGGGTTCGCAATTATGCGGCGCGCGGTTACGCGTTTAAAGATCCGGTCATTCGGCGCATGATATCGATGGCGGCGCCATTCTATTGGAACGAACTGGAGCATGAGGTCCAAGATGACCCCATAGGTCAGAAGGTTATGCATGAAGCCGGGGAATTCGGTCTTAAGAATGGCTTCTCGACATCCTTGCTGACGCTCGACGGACAAGCGGTCGGATTTTCGCTCGCCGGCAAGCATTTCGAGGTTGATCCAGACATGCGCGGCGTGCTGACGCTTATCGCGAGCTATGCCATAGGGCGTGCGATTGCTTTGCAGCAAGAATCGACAGCCCAAAACAAAAAGATCGCTTTGTCCGAGCGCGAGCGCGAGGCTCTGCAATGGGCGGCGGAGGGGAAAAACGATTGGGAAATCGGCGAAGTCATGAATATTTCTGAACATGGGGCGGACAAACATTTGCGTTCGGTCCGCGCCAAGCTCGGAGCGATCAACCGCACGCAGGCGGTTGCCGAAGCAATCCGGAGAGGATTAATCGCCTAAGAGGTACGCGAACCCGTACTATCACCATCCATCTGCCACAGGCATTTTCTAGTCATCGTTTAGCTGGAAAACAGCGTCGCGCAATGATTTGGCGGCATTTTCCAGTCAACATGATCTGGAGAATGTTTATGATTCATATAGTAACCCCCGAGAATGATTACCTTTATCGGAACGAAATGGAGCAAGCATATCGCTTGCGCCACCAGGTGTTTGTCAAAGAAATGGGTTGGGAAAATCTCGCCAAGCCCGATGGACGCGAGATTGATCAGTTTGATGATAAACATGCTGTTCATATGATTTACGCCGAGCAGGGCAAGGTGCTTGGCTACCAGCGTTTCTTGCCTTCGACTCGCCCGCATTTGCTCTCGGAAGTCATGCCGGAGCTCTGCGACGGGGAACGCCCGGTTGGCCCCCATATCTGGGAGTGGACACGTTTTTGTGTCGAGCGAAGCCGTCGCGAGCAAGGCCGTGCCGTGTGTCCTATCACCAACATGCTTCTTACTGCTGCAGTGGAATGGGGTTTGGAGTGCGGAATCACACAGTTGATCATCCAGACCAACCCGACTTGGCTGTTGCGAATGGTGCAGCTTCATTTTCGTCCCATGCCTTTGGGGTTGCCGCAAAAGATAGGCGGGGAGGAAATCATCGCGGTCATGGCAACCTTCGATGGGCGGACGCTGAACCGGTTGCGTGAAATGAGCGGAAGCCGTCGCCGGGTCCTCTCCAAAACCCTCGAAAGACCAGTCCTGCTGCACGCGTAAGTGGGCAGCGTTTTCTCTATGGCGAGAGCATTTTCAAACGAAGTGGATGCCGGTTCGCGTCAAGAAAATGCGACAAAATGAAGATTTAGAGTTGCTTTCCGATTCCACGGAATCGGAAAGCGCACTAACCCTTCCCAGTTAAACTCCCCTGGGGAAACTCATCTCGCGGCGGCCGCATCCGGGAATGCGGACCGCCGCTGGGTTCCTGTGAGCATCAGGACTCCGAGCTAAGAATGATCCCGAAAAGTTGCAGACTCTTTGGATAAGATCACGCGACAAAATAATAAGATGGAGACCATGAGCGATTCATCTTGAAGCGATCATGGTTGAGAGCATGAATTGTGCTTCCATGGAAAAATCCGGTCCGCCGATATGCCTCGGGCCGCATTTGCGATATAAGGAACCCGACGCCATATAACGTTCCGCTCCCCTGGCTTGCAGAGCCGTAGCGGAAGTGTGGCGATTGGAACGGAATTCGTGAAAAAAATACCGAACCCGATCGATCGGCACGTTGGCAGCCGCGTCCGTATGCGGCGCGTCATGCTCGGCATGAGTCAAGAAAAACTGGGCGACGCTTTGGGTCTGACGTTTCAACAGGTTCAGAAATACGAAAAAGGGACCAACAGAATTGGCGCGAGCAGGCTCCAGCAAATTTCAAGAACGCTCGAAGTTCCTCCGGCCTTCTTTTTCGAAGGGGCGCCTTCCTTCGAAGTGATTACAAATCCCGAACCAGGCCACATGGGCTTTGCGGAGGATTCGAACGCGACCTATGTCGCCGATTTCCTGTCGACCCCTGAAGGTCTGCATTTGAACCTGGCCTTCGCGCGGATCCACGACCCAAAAGTCCGCAAGCGGATCGTGGATCTCGTCTCCTCGCTCGCTGGAGAAGACGAAAGACCAGAACGGGGCGCAAACGAAACGCCGGATCCCGGCGAAGTATCGGCTGAGTGAATTGGTCGCGTTCGTTTTAACAAACAAGATGGCCAGAATGGCTTGACAAACCGAACGGCTTACCAAAAACTTTGGCGCGATATTCATTATATTGGAGACAAGCCTTGGCGCGCGAAAATTACCTGTTCACGAGTGAATCCGTTGCGGAAGGCCATCCGGACAAGGTATGCGACCGGATTTCCGATGAGGTCGTGGACCTATTCTTCCGTGAAGGCGCGAAGGCCGGTGTCGATCCCTATCAAACGCGCGTTGCCTGTGAGACTTTGGCGACCACTAACCGCGTTGTCATCGCGGGTGAAGTGCGTGGCGCCGCGATTGGCCAGGACGCGATCGAGGCCGCGGCGCGCGGCGCGATCAAGAGCATCGGCTATGAGCAGGAGGGATTTCACTGGCGAAATGCAAAGGTCGAGATCTTGCTTCATGCCCAATCCGCCGACATCGCGCAAGGCGTCGACGCCGCCGGCAATAAGGATGAGGGGGCGGGCGATCAGGGAATCATGTTCGGCTATGCCTGCCGCGAAACACCAGAGCTCATGCCAGCGCCAATCTACTACGCACACAAAATTCTTGAGGATCTTGCCTTCGAACGAAAAGCTGGTTCTGGCGAAGCCAGCAAGCTTGGACCAGACGCCAAAAGCCAGGTGACGGTCAAATATGAGCACGGCAAGCCGGTCGGCGTCACCCAAATCGTTTTGTCGACCCAGCATCTCGACGAGAAATTAAGCTCGCTCGACGTGCGTCATATCGTCGAACCTTACATCCGGAAAACCTTGCCGGAGGGCTGGATCACTCCTGAGACGGTTTGGCACGTCAACCCAACTGGCAAGTTCGTGATTGGCGGCCCCGACGGCGATTGCGGCCTGACCGGCCGGAAAATCATTGTCGATACCTATGGCGGGGCGGCGCCTCACGGCGGCGGCGCATTCTCTGGCAAGGACCCGACAAAAGTCGATCGCTCGGCCGCTTATGCCGCGCGCTATCTCGCAAAAAACGTCGTCGCCGCAGGACTTGCTGATCGCTGCACGATCCAGCTTTCCTATGCGATCGGCGTCGCCGAGCCGCTGTCGATTTATGTCGACACGCATGGGACCGGACAGGTTCCAGAAGGAAAGCTCGAGGAAACCCTTTTCGAGGCCATGCGCCTTTCTCCACGCGGTATCAGGGAGCATCTCAAGCTTAACCGGCCAATTTATGCCCGTACGGCCGCCTATGGCCATTTCGGCCGCGCACCGGACGCCGAAGGCGGTTTCTCATGGGAAAAGACCGATTTGGCGGAGAAGCTTAAAGCACATCTCACCTAAGCCATCATCGCTTCGAGGTGAATCGCTCATGGCCTCTTAACTCTTTGTTTTGCCGCATGATCTTTTCCAAAAAGTCTGCAACTTTTTGGCATCATGCTCTAATAGCAACAGATCAGCCGCTGCGCTGCGGGACATGAGCCGCGAAACCCATACCGGAAGCCAAAACGGGAAGCTGCACTCGCAGCTGTTGGACGCTGGTGTAGAAACCCAGCGGGAAATCCAGGTGAATGCCCCGCGGCTGCACGGCCGGCGGCGGGGCAAGAAGCTGCGCGCTCATCAAACCTTGCTTCTGAGCACGGCTTTGCCGCGTCTTTCCTTTGATGCGTCGCAGCCCATTTCCGATCCCGCGTGCCAATTTCCAGACAGGCCCTCCGCGCTCTGGCTCGAAATTGGCTTTGGCGGCGGCGAGCATCTGGCCGCCGAGGCGCTTGCACATCCCAGTACGGGTTATATCGGCTGCGAGGCCTTCTTGAATGGCATTGCCAAGGCGTTGGCGCTCGTCGAAGCCAGTTCTTTGCGCAATGTGCGGCTCTACAATGGCGATGCCCGGGCGGTCATCGAAGCGCTGCCGAGCGGGACCTTGGACGGCGTCTATTTGCTTTATCCCGACCCCTGGCCGAAGCGGCGACATCACAGGCGCCGCTTTCTTTCCGCTGAAATGCTGGCACGTCTTGCCAGGGTCATGCATCCAGGCGCGGAGCTTCGCTTCGCAACCGATCTCGATGACAACGCAGGTTGGACCTTGGCGCAAGTGTTGCGATCGCCGGACTTTAGCTGGGCCGCGGCGGAACCAAAGGATTGGCAAAGACCCTGGGCGGGCTGGACTGGAACGAGATATGAAGCGAAAGCGGTTCGCGCGTCCCGAAGGCCTGTTTATCTCACATTCCTGCGTAAGTAACGCGCGGGCGGCTCTGTCTCCTAATCCGGGTGAACCTAAGGAGTTACTCGATCAAATTGAGCAGGATCATAGTCCGGATTGTTTATTTTTATTAGGTTAGTTTTGGAAGCGTCAATTGAGGCTTTTCGATTAGGAGACTTCGGTTATGCCTTAACCGGAGCCATTATGATCAAAAAAAGACTTTACTATGTTTTTTTCATGGCGTTTAATATAAGGCAATAAAGAATATATGTTGCGGCCATAGTCGGTAATTTATGAGAGGAAGTGTCGCGTGACCATCCTTACAATCGGTATTTTGCTGCTTGGGGCGGTCTTCGGGCGGTTTTTTAAAGTTTGGATTCTTGTCCCGGCCTGTGCAGTGACTTTCATTATCGTTTTTGCCAGTTCCGCCTATTATGGGCAGGGCCCGCTGTGGGCGCTTCTCGAATTCGCCATGCTGGCTGCATGCCTGCAAATCGGTTACATGACCGGGCTGCTTGCAGGTGTCACTCTGAGCAAGTATCTCAGAAAACCCCGCGAATCATCGTGTCCGGCTGCGCCAATAGCGGCGGCACGCCACCGGCAACCTTTTTAAACACGCTTTCCAGAAACAGGGCCTATCAATAAATTGTTTTTTTGCCTGACTTTTGACGAATATTAATAGATAAATCTTTCCGGATCGGCCAAGCTTAATATTTCATTTGCCGTTTTGGACCAATGGATTTGCGTGGACCCAGCGGGATTAGTGCCGCGCCCTCCCGGGCGTTGGCCCGCGTGCCGCCGAATCCGGCACTTTCCTCACTTCCGGGAAAGCCCCTAGCGCGCTCCCCCGTCAAATTGCCGGCCGCCCTCGCCTTTCTCTCCGCTTATGGTGTCGATTCGGGATTATTGCATTCGGCGGCCGAGGAGGCATGCCGGCAAGCCGTTGCGCCGGAGGCCGCTTTGCTCGCGAGCGGGACGGTCCGGGAGAGCGTCTTTTATCGCTGCCTTGCGCACTATCTTGGCGTGGCCTTTGTCGAAGGTGACGTGATGCTCGGAGCCGGAGCACGGTATCCCTATGCGATTCATAGCGGGATCGCACCCCTCGACGGGCGCGGCGGCTACCGCTGGCTTTCGGCGCCGCGCGGCCAAATGCTGGCGGAGCTTTTGGCCCGCGCCCGGCGGGGCGAATGCTTTTCGATGGACCTCGCGATCACGACGCCGTCGCATATGTCCCGCTTATTGTGTGCGGGCGCGACTTCAACGGTCCTGTGGGAGGCGAGTCTCGGTCTCGCCAATCTCGATCCGAGTCTTTCCGCGAAAGCGGGCGCAAGTCCGGCGCAATGCGCTTTTGCCATGGCGGCCACGAGTGCCGCCAGCTTTGCATTTTGCCTGACGCCGGAGCCGGCCCTCGCCTTCGTCTCTTTAGCGATGACCTGTTTTTTCCTGGCCTCGATATGGCTTCGCCTTTTTGCCGGAGCGGCGAGTACGGCTGGCGGCCGGGAGCCGTACCGCCCCCGTGTCGAGGACCGCCGGTTGCCGGTCTATTCGGTCGTCGTCGCACTGCACCGGGAGGCACGCGTCGTGCCGCAACTCATCGCCGCGCTCGACGCGATAGACTATCCGCGGAGCAAGCTCGACATCAAGCTCGTGATCGAGCATGACGACCATGCGACGCGGCATGCGATCGAGGCTTTGCACCTGCCCGCCACCTATGAGATCGTCGTCGCGCCGGCTGGCTGGCCGAGGACGAAACCCCGTGCGCTGAATATCGCCTTGCCCCTCGTGCGCGGCGAACTCCTCGTCGTCTTCGATGCCGAAGACGCCCCCGCCCCAGGACAATTGCGCGAAGCGGCGGAGCGGTTCTTGCGCTCCCCGCGCGAGCTTGCCTGCCTTCAGGCGCGGCTCGCGATCGACAATATCGAGGATTCCTGGCTAACCCGGCTCTTCGCCGTTGAGTATGCCGTTTTGTTCGATGTGTTGAACCCTGGCCTTGCTGAGCTTGGCCTGCCGCTGCCTCTCGGCGGGTCGTCCAATCATTTTCGCACCGGGGTTTTGCGCGAAGTCTGCGGCTGGGATGCCTGGAACGTGACCGAAGATGCCGATCTCGGCCTTCGTCTCGCCCGCTTCGGCTTCCATATCGGCATTTTGCCATCGAGCACGCAGGAAGAGGCACCAGCCCGGCTCGATGCCTGGCTGACGCAGCGCCGCCGCTGGTCGAAGGGCTGGATGCAAACCTTCATTACGCTTACCCGCGATCCCCGCCGCCTCATCTGCGAGCTTGGCGCCGCCAACAGCCTGGCGCTTGCCTTGACGATGACTGGCTTGGTGATCGCGCCGCCGCTCTGGCCATTTTTTGCCTGGCTCTTCGTCCATGATCTCCGCGCCGGTCTGCCCTCGCCCGACTCCGCCCTCGCTCTGATGGAGGCGGTGCTATGGATGTCGGCTTGTCTATTCGGGGCAGGGTCCATCCTATGGCTCGCGCTGCTTGGCATGAAGCGGCGCAAGCTGCTTGGTCTTTGGCCTTATCTGCCGCTGCTCTTTCCCTATTATCTGCTGACCTCGGCCGCGGCTTGGCTGGCGCTCTATGATCTTATTCTGCGGCCCTATCATTGGCACAAGACCGAGCATGGCCTCGCCAAGACCTCGCGGCAAGCCATGCTGACGCTCGCGGCGCGGGCCGCGGCGGCGAAAGCCAATCTGCTGTGAGGGGATGGATCGAAACCCACATTCCAGATCTTTTTTGCGTCGGCGGCAATCGTACCAAAGTGTTTCACGTGAAACACTTTGGTACGATTGGGGCCTCAAACCTTACAAGCCCACAGACAGCGGTTCCGTCTGCAATCTTGTATGATCGGCCAAAATTTCGCGACCATTGCGGGAGGGCGGCAGCGGCGCCGCGATGGACTGCTTAGTTGCCGAAGGCTTGCGCAGATGTAAGGTTTAACGGAATCACGGGCGGTACATGGGATGCCCGAAGCGCCGCCGCATGGCCGCGTCCGTCACCGGCTTCCGCGCAGGGCCTCATGACTCAAACGATGAATTGTTCGGTCTGCGGCCAGGTCTTAGTTTGAATTTCTGCTTTGCGTCCAGAGGGGACCAAAAGTCTTCCAAGTTTTCGGAGGAAAGGCTATAATTTGACTATGACAAAGCTCCTCGAACAGGCTGTTGAAGCCGCCCGCGCTCTGCCCCCTGAAATGCAGGACGCGCTTGCTCGGATGCTCCTGCAATTTGCCGGTGAAGATCAGCCGGTGATCCAACTGACGGCCGAGGAAGAATCCTCGTTTGAAGCATCCCTTGCACAGGCTGACCGAGGCGAGTTTGCGACGGACGAACAGATACGCGCCATCTGGGCGAAGCATGGCTTGTGAAGCTGCGCTATACCCTTCGCGGTGCTGCCGAACTTGATAAAGTTCTGGTTACTATCGAGGAGCGCTCGCCGCAGGGTGCCCGTCACGTACAGGCGCGTATTCAGGCCATCATTAATCTCTTATTGCAGTATCCCTATGCAGGCCAGCCTACAAGCAAGGGACGCTTGCGCCGCGTGGTGGCTTTCCCCTATCCCTACCTGATTTTCTTAGCTTGGCTTACCGAGGAATATGAGAAATCGGAATTCCGACACACTTGGTCGACGACAATGGAAGTCCTCATCACGGTGTTTGTCTTCTGTGAATTGGGAATTGACGTTTTGAAGCCAGTTGGCCTGATTCATCAGTGATCCGTCGCCGACGATTTCGAGGCTTGCGCTATGACCACACCGTCTTTTCTTTCCCTTTTCCCAACGCCACAAAACTTGTTGGCATTGACGCCTGAAGACCTTGGTGGCGCGATTATCGAAGTTGTCCCGCCGCTCATCCAAAATGGAATGTTCAATATTCACTCGCTCCTGAATCCCCTCTACCAACCCCGTGGCCCATCCTATCCCCCAGAATCGCGGCGTCCCGTCATGATTGCGTTTACGGAGGCACTTTCTTGGCTAATCACGCACGGACTCATTGTCATTGATCCGGAGCAACCTGCGGTCTGGTATAGGATAACTCGCCGCGCTGCCGACCTATGCACGCGGTCTGACGTAGAAGCTTTCCGCAAAGGGCGTATCCTGCCCGACGACCTTCTGCCCGCTCTCTTTACTCAAAAGGTCGTGCCGCTATTCCGTCGCGGTGATTACGACGTTGCGGTCTTCCAAGCTTTCAAAGAGGTCGAAGTCGCAGTCAGGAAAGCGGCCAACGCAAAAAATGCAGGCTATCCCAATTCCGACGTTGGCACTACCTTGATGCGCAAGGCGTTTCATCCTGAAAACGGGCCGCTCACCGACATGGCGGTTGTGCCCGCTGAGCGTGATGCCGTGATGCACTTATTCTCCGGTGCTATCGGGCATGCAAAGAACCCAACGAGTCATCGAGACGTAGCCATCACCGCCCAAGAGGCCGCGCGGCTTATCATTTTCGCTAGCCATCTTCTCGACATTGTCGAGCAACAGGCCGAAAAGCCGTTTTCGAGTGTTGGCGTTTCAATAATAATTCGCAATCCCAAGTGAGTATCGCAGAGTTTCCATATTGCCGCTTACGCGAATCTGCGCCGCACAATCCACTGTAGCGAATGGCGGCTCCGCATCATGAGCAGAGATTCAAACTGCTACACTCCCGGTCGGCGCGGAGGCTTGCTTCTCTGAATGAGTTAGTCACAATGGATCTCTCTGCATGTGCTTCTAAATCGCGCACGACAATTCGCATATGCGTCAGAACGATGCTCTATTGGCTCGCTTTCGGCATCCCTCCTACAATAAGGGACCAGATCGTGGATGCACTCCGAATAATGGGTGCATCTGGCCAGGTTGAATCTCCGTTCTGCTAAGGCCGACGCTGTCATTATTACCGAGAACGTGCACAAAGACATGACAAGAAGCGCGCGCATTTTTTCTCTCACTTCACATTCTCTGGTGTTTCGAAGCTGAAACCGCGCCAGCGAAGGCTGATCCAAATTACTAGTCTATCCCAAGTCCCGAAGAGAACGACCCATCGGCCCCCGCCGTCATGGCCGGGCTTGACCCGGCCATCCAAACCTGCAGCCTCCGCGATTGGATGCCCGGGTCAAGCCCGGGCATGACGGCGAGACACGAACGAAGGGGTTTGGTACTATTGTCAGTTGAGATCCTGGAATATGTTACGAAAAAGTTGCTCGACTTTTTCGCAACACGTTCCAGTGCCACGAAGCAGGCGAGCCGCGTCTCAGCAAGCGAACAATCACATAGCGGAGTTTCAGCTCGCGGTCAGGTTTTTGTACAGAAATGCCCGTGCATGTCCGGGCGGAAAATCATCGATCTGGCCAAAGCGCAGAAAACCGCAACGCTCATAGAAGTGTGCCGCCCCCGGATCGAATGTATCGAGGTAGAGGCCGACGCACTGCCGCGCGCGGGCTTCCATCTCGGCGTGCGCCAGCAGCCGGCGTCCGACACCTTGACCCCGCCAGTCCTCCTCGACCCAGAAATGACGGATGTAGCACCATCTCCAATGGGCGAGGCCGTTGAGTCCGCCGGCGAGCACGTCGCCGTCATAAGCGAGAATCGAAAGCGGCGTCTCGTTGCGCGGGCCAAAGCGCGCCGCAATCTCTGCACCCAAGGAGTCGGAGACGAGCATGGAAGCTCTTTCTTCGTGGGTATCGTAGCTTCTGAAGATCAGCGGCTTTTCAAGCCTCGGTTTTATGGCCATGATCCCGCGCATGAAGAGAATCGCCCCGATGGTGCGGGCCTCATATGTGATCGCATCCCTCTTCGCGATCACGGCCCGGACGGTGAATGCGCAAGACGCGGTTTGCCAAGCGCCTGCGCGGATCGACACAAGTACCACAGACGCCGGGCCCGCGCCGCTTACGCGGGTGAGCAACTATCGCCCGATCTTTCAACAATGCCACAACGCGCAGAACCAGACGCGGCTCGCAATCCGCCGCATGAACGTCGATGCCGAGAGCTTGCTGCTCATGGTCGATCCCTCCACGCTTACGACCAGCTTGGAACATGAACGGTGCTGGACTTGCGCTGACACCAACGACGAGGCGCAAAAAGATACGCGATTCATGGGCGCGGTTCAAATAGCCTCGGAACCAGCTCTCAACGGGGCCGCGCCGCAATCACCCGCTTTTAACGCCGGGCTCTCCCACAGCACGAAAGACGGCTCCTTCATCACCGGCGATCTATGCCCGAGCCGCAAGCCGCTCGACCGGGACTTGCTGGAACTGCTCAAGACGATCGGGCCGCGGACGCCAGTGGCGCTCGCAATCTCCGGTCTTTGGCTGACCAGGCACGGCGCCGATTTCCAATGGCTGCGGGAGCAGGCGCGCTCTGGCGCCTTGGAGATCACCTGGGTCAACCATTCCTACCATCACCCTTATGTTCCCGGCCGCCCGATTGCAGATAATTTTCTCTTGAGGCCGGGCATCGATATACAGGCCGAAATTCTGGATACGGAACGGCTCCTGATTGCGAACGGGGAAACGCCTTCAATCTTTTTCCGCTTTCCCGGTCTCGTATCCGATGCGGCGCTCATGCAGGCCGTACGCCGCGATCATCTTGTCGTCCTCGGCGCCGACGGCTGGCTGGTCTTTGCGCCGCCGCTGCGGCCGGGCGCGATCCTGCTCATCCACCCGAATGGCAACGAGCATCCGGGTCTGCGGCTGTTTGTGAAGTTGCTCGAAAAGGGTAGGCTGCCGCGCCCCTTCAGACCGATCAACGAAGCGCCATGACGTGGCAAAGATGACGGATTGATCATTCGCGCCGAATCCTTCAACGATCACGTTCCAGCGGGCCGGTCCCGGCTGGCCTCATGAAATCCGGAGCGTCCCTTGAGCCTTACGCTTGTGATTGCCAACAAAGCCTATTCCTCCTGGTCGTTCCGGCCGTGGATTTTGATGCGCCATTTCGGCATCGCGTTCGACGAAATCGTGATCCCCATGGCGCAAGAGGATACACGCAAGGAAATGCTGCGCTATTCTCCGGCCGGCAAATGTCCAGCCTTGCGCGATGGAGAAATCACCGTCTGGGATTCGCTGGCGATTATTGAATATATCGCCGAGTCCACTCCGGATAAGCCGCTGTGGCCAAAACCGCGCGCGGCACGGGCGCAAGCGCGTTCGCTCGCCGCCGAAATGCATTCCGGCTTCATGGGCTTGCGCGGCCTATTGCCGATGAACATGCGCCGCGCGGTCAAGCGGCACGAACTGACCCCCGAGGCAAGCGCCGATGTCGCGCGCATCGAGGCGGCATTCAAGCAGGCCCGGGACGCATTTGGCCAGGCTGGCAGCTTCCTTTTCGGCGATTTCTCAGGCGCCGATGCAATGTTCGCGCCCGTGGTCAATCGCCTGCATGTGTATGATGTGGCAGTCACGGCCGCAACACGCGCCTATATGGATGCCATGATGGCGCTGCCCGCCTGGCAGGACTGGAGCGCGCAAGCGCAAGCGGAACCCTGGACCATCGGCAAATACGAAGCCGCTTAACCGACCGCCAGTTTTCCGGTATTGCGGCAAAATTTCGTGCCGCCACATCTATAATGAAAATGCTTGCCGTTGCGCCCGGAAAGCACGATTTATAGAGGGCCGGATAAGCTCAACACGCGAGGAGCCAAGTGGGTCAGCCAGGGGACAAAGGCGCGGTCATCGTGCCAAAGTCCAGTACCAAGTCGGATATCGATGGTTTTCTCGAGGCCGCGGCGAAATTGCCCGCGGTGTCCGAGTCTTCGCGGGGCCGGCTCATTTTTGCCCTCGATGCCACGATGAGCCGGCAAGCCACCTGGGACGTTGCGCAAAGCGTGCAAGGACGCATGTTTGCGACGGCTGCGGCGCATGGCGGGCTCGATGT
>Ga0302319_10007640_pt1 | contig 21244 bp, 17 predicted proteins | sample Bog_T0_2_FD_203319 | JGI IMG/M metagenome (GOLD analysis project Ga0302319, IMG submission 203319) | Peat permafrost microbial communities from Stordalen Mire near Abisko, Sweden - Bog_T0_2 | ecosystem: Environmental > Terrestrial > Soil > Wetlands > Peat | place: Sweden: Abisko, Stordalen Mire... | reverse complement strand
AGAGCGCTGGTAAAGGCGGCAAACGTCTTGGTGATGGCCGCCAGGCCAACCCAGATGCCAGTGCTGGCCGGAGGAGGCGATGAGTCCTTGACGCGACGCATATCTCCGCCGGCGGGTGCCAGATTGCGCCAGCCGCCGTTGCCGGATCCCTGGCTGAGCGAGCGTTCCTGTTCGATCTTTGTCTGTTCGATCGGCGGTTCGTGAACCGTGGTCGCCATACGGATGACTGCTCCCTTGTGAAAATACTTGCCGATTACTTCTCTTCGTCGGGGCTATGAACTTTTTCCGGCGAGGTCTGCATGATGTAGTCGGCGCTTGCACCCTCGACGCTGTACTGATACGGATCGTGGTAAACCACGGGCATCTTGTCGCCAAAGTTGTTGTGGGGCGGCGGCGTGGCCGTGCTCCACTCCAGCGATGTGCCTTCCCACGGATTGTCGTTCGGGGCCAGCTCGCCCTTGAAGCGGCTGTGGATCAGGTTGTAAAGGAAAATCAATTGCGCGAAGCCCGTGAACAAAGCCGCGTAGGTGATGAACTTATGCACCGGGATCAACGGGATCAGATAATCGTCGGTGAAAGCCTGATAGCGGCGCACATTGCCGGCGATGCCGAGGTAATGAAATGGCATGAAGATGCAGTAGGCGCCGATGAAGCTCAGGATGAAGTGAACCTTGCCTAAAGTCTCGTTCATCATGCGGCCGGTCATCTTGGGGAACCAGAAGTAAGTTCCGGCGAAGATGCCGAACATCGCCGCGACGCCCATCACCAGGTGGAAGTGGCCGACCACAAAGTAAGTGGCGTGCAGCATGATGTCGATCGAGGGCTGGGCCAGGAAGAAGCCGCTGACGCCGCCGCTGATGAACATCGAAATAAAGCCCAGCGCGAACAGTGATGCCGAATTGATCCGCAATTTCGATCCATACAGGCTGCCCAGCCAGATCAGTACAACAATCGTGGACGGAATCGTGATCACCAGCGTGGGAAAAGAGAAGGCCAGCGAAGACAGGGGATTCATGCCGCTGACGAACATGTGGTGCCCATAAACCATGTAACTGAGGGCGGCCAGAGATCCCATCGAATAAATGAGAACCCGGTGGCTCAGCATCGGACGGCGCATATTCGTGATGAGGACGTGCGAAACGATGCCCATGCCGGGGATGATGGCGATGTAGACCTCGGGATGGCCGAAGAACCAGAACAGGTGCTGCCACAGCAGAGTCGAGCCGCCAGAATGCGGCAGCACCTGATCGTTGATTACCAGGTTCGATGCGACGAAGAAGCTCGTCCCGGCAACGTGATCGAGGATAAGAAGGATGCAGGCCGGCATCAGAACTGCGAACGCCGTCAGGCCCATGACCGAGGTGATGAACCATCCCCAGGCGGTAAGCGGGAGTCGCATTAGGGACATGCCTTTGCAGCGCATGTCGAGCGTGGTGGTGATGAAGTTCAGCGAGCCCAGCAGCTGACCGATGCAGAAAAGACCAATCGAAGTCGCCCAGAGAACGACGCCCCAACCCTCCCCGGGACCGCCAACCGGGCCAATCGCGCTCAGGGGGGCGTACTGCGTCCAGCCGCCAAGCGTGGGCCCATCACTGACAAAAAACGAAGCGACCAAAGGCACGAAGGCCGTGAACGTGACCCAGAACGACATCATGTTGAAGTGAGGGAACGGCATGTCTTCCGCGCCGGTCTGGATGGGCAGGAAGAAATTGCCGAACGCGGCGAACGGGGCAGTGGTGAGCACGAAGAAGACCATGATGGTGCCGTGCATGGTCATCAACTGCAGGTAGTACTCCGGCGTCATCACGTCACCAGGCGCGCCCGTCTTGGAGAGCAAGTGCAGCCCGGGAATGGCCCAACTGCCGAATCCGAGGTGGATGCGCATGAGCCAGGAGAGAAACATTCCGACCAGGGCCGCGACCAAGGCCAGCGCGTAATACTGCTTGCCGATCACTTTGTGGTCGATGCTGAAGACATGCTTCCGGAGAAAACTGGTCGGCGCTCCATGTTGCGCCGCGTGTGTTGACATGTCGTGCATTGCTCTCACCTCGACGAGATGTGTACCAAGGCCTGTGGGGCGAACGCGCCCCGCATTCTTAATGATGGGCAAGGGCAACAGCCTGAGAACGAGTCTTTCCCCAGCCGTTTCCCGCAAAATTATTCAAATCGCAGATCTGCTAATGCCAGACAACCGGAACTACTGCAGTGCCGCCTGCTGTTTCAGCCAGGCATCGTAATCTTCCTGAGACTTCACTTCGAGATAGGCCTTCATGTTGTAATGCCCAAGGCCGCACAGTTGCGTGCAGACGATTTCATACTTGCCAATCTTCGTCGCTGTGAAATGAATGGAGACGTCCAACCCCGGGACAAAATCCTGCTGAACGCGCAGCTCGGGGACGTAGAAAGAGTGCCCCACATCCTTCGAGTGCATGAGCAAATGAATTTCGCGGTTCACGGGAATCGCCATCTCGGCGGCTACGATGTCATCTTTCGAATCCTGGTCGTGCGTGGTGTCGAGGCCGTAGAAGTTGGCGTTGGCTTCACTGATCTGGTCGGCATGAATTGGGCCGAAGGTGCCATCCGGGCCGGGGTAGCGAAAATAAAACGCGAACTGCCCCGCTTGAACTTGGACAGGGATCGCGTTGGCCGCGGGCGGCGTGAAATAGACGCTGGCCCATGCCTTGGTGCCAAACACGCCCAGAGCCAGAGCTTCGGTTCCCACCAACAGGAAAGCGGCCGCGACCATGCCCTTGGCACCACCGGGAAAACTCTTAATTTTGTCGCCGGGCTTGGGGCTGGAGAATTTGAAGATGAAGAACGCCAGCAGAAACTGCGAGGCCAAAAACGAGATGCCGGCTTCCAGCATGGTGTCGGCATATTGTTCGTCGATCAGATGACCATGCGTCGAAATGTCCTGCGGCATCGGCCACCAGTGCATCACGATGGGGACCGCCGAAGCAATCGCGATTAGCACGATGATGACTGCGAATATCTTCGCCATATCCGTCCGCCTTTGGCCGGCAGTGGTCCGGCCTTATTGGAATCGCCGCAGCTGGGCTGCGGCGATCCGTGATTCGGTTGTGTTGCAAACCGCAACAACTTTTCGCTTGTTACTTTGCCTTAAACGTAAAATCGGCATTGGCCGCGGCCCCAGAGGCCACAGTCACTTTTTGCGTCATGGTGTTGTAGGTTTCCTGCCACGCGGTCACCGTGTAGCTTCCCGGCGGCACATTGTTAATGGTGTACTTCCCGTCGCCGTCCGTCGTCGCGTAGGGTCCCTTCACCACAACAAACCAGCCGTGCATCCAGGGATGAATGTTGCACTGCACCGGGATCACTTCAGCGGCCTTCCAGCTCTTCTCGACCGGGGCCGCGCCGGGGGGCTGCGACTGGTTCCACGGGATGTTTCCCGTCATCGGATTGGGCAGCGGGTGGATGTTGTGCGTGGTCGCATCGCTGGTGGTGACCTTGAAAGTCTGGTTCACGTCCATCGCCAACACGTGCGGCGTGTACATGCAATTCTTCTGGTCGAAAACGGGCACGGCGGTCGAAGCCGTAGGGTTACCGCTGTAGCCTTCGGAAAGATAAAGGACCACATTCGCCAGCCCGCCGTTGGCGCCAACCACAACCTGTTCCAGGTGCGCCGGATCCGTGGCGTGAGCCTTCGAGCAGTAAGGGTCTTTCGACATATCGATGCCCTTCATGTGCGGGGCCGCGCCGTCGAGCTTGACCGTACCCGTAATCTTGCCTTCTCCGGCCGCGTTCACCTTCGGGCCAAGGAACAGGGCGGCGCTGGCGATCAAGACTACCACCGATAGTACTGCTGCGTAGTTGTAGCGATTGCTCATAGGAAACCCTCCTTACCACTTAGGTGCTTGCTGAAGCATTTTAAACCCTACTGCTGCGGAGCTGGGGCGTCAGGATCGACCGGTTTGAGGTCAAGTTTCTTGGCCATTTCCTTTTCGGGACTCTTCTGGGCCATAAAAGTGCGCAGATAGAAGACCAGGTCCCAGGCTTCTTCGGGTTTGATGTTGTCGGCGTAGGAGGGCATGGGGGTGCCGTCAAGGCCGGTCATGAAGATACGGTAGATATCCTTATCGGTGTCGCCGCACTTGGGGCGCGCGCCTTCGGTAAAGTTGAAGGGCGCGATGGGACGCCCGAGATCGTCGGCCAGGGTAGAAGCGGAAGGTCCATTGGCCATTCCCTGGACGCCGTGACACTTCCAGCATTGGACGCGGGCGAAAACGTCGCGGCCGGCCTTGATGCGCTCGGGAGTGACTTCAGGCTCGGCAGGAATGGTGATCGGGGTTCCCGGCTTTTCCCCGGCCCAGCGTGGAGAGAAGTGCTTGACCCAGGCCACAAGGTCGGCGCGCTCCTGTTTCGACAAGGTGTTCCACTGCGGCATGTTGGAGCGGTCGAAGCCGCGGGTAATCGAATCGTAAAGATCCTGGTCGGTGGGCAAGGTACCGGTCGGCGTGGAGCGGCACTTGAAAACGCCGAGCTGGAAGTTGCGCGGCTGTTGGTACATGGGGGGCTGCATGTAAGGGGCGTTTTCGCCGTTACCATCGCCTAGCGGACCATGGCAGCCGACACAGTATCGGCGGTAGGCGGGCTCGGCGTCCTTGGCGTGGCCGGTAACATTTCCCACATGGCTTTCCGCGCCAATACGCTTCTCTATGTCGAATGTCGAGAGTTGCGCCGATGAGACCGACGGGACCGCCAAAAGCGCAGCTGAGCTAAGCAAGAGCGTCCAATTTTGCAATCTTGTCCGCATGTCTGTCCTCTCAGAAGTCGAAGTCAAAGCCCAGCAGCAGCTCGCTGGTGTTGATGTTGGTATTGCCCGGTCCAGTACCATCCTGGTGCAGCCAGTTGTACTCGTTGTGCCAGGCAAAGCCGGCCCGGCTGGTCATGAACGGGTTGTAACGGTAGCCGATGGTGTAGGTGGTGATGTTGCCAAGGTTGGAGGGAGATGGGCCCGTGATGCCGGTGGGACCAATTCCGGTGTATGCCGACCCGTCGGCCTGCTGGGACATGCGGATGGTTTCGTAGCGGCCGATGAAAATCAGCTGCGGGCTGTAGACGTAGTGGGGTTCGAGAAGAACGCCATTCCAAGTGGGGTTTTGAGCACCCGTCGGGAGGGTTGTCCCGGGCGTGTTGTTCTGGCCGGCGACGCCGTCGATCAAATCGCCATAGCCTTGGCCGAACCAGGCGCTGTCCTCGCCATGCTGCGTGATGACGGTCAGGTCAACATGCGGGCCAAAGTAGAATTGCCCAACGAAGCCCTCGCGGCTGAAAGACTTGTTGCCGATGGCGGAGGGCCCGGTGCCATTCTGGCCGGTGAAGAGCGTTCCGCCCTGGGTGAGCCAGTACGTTGGAGCTTCTCCCACCATCGCGTAGAAGCCGACGCGTTGCACGCCCAGCCTGCCGGCATCGAAGGCTTGGCTGCCGGTAAAGAATCCGGTATAGCCGTTCCCGTAGGGCAGGCCTACCTGTCCATCGCTGGAGCTAAGGATCGACGCGGAATACCGGGTACGATCGTCGGCCGAGTGTCCCATGACCTCGACGCCGAGCTGGTTATCACCCATCTGCCCGAAGATGTTGCCATCGCCCACCGGAATGAAGTGATAGAGCTGGTAAATGCCTCCGTTTCCGGTCAGGGTGAGGATGCGCTTCTCGGAGAGCAGATTGTCCAGTTCGAACTTGCCCAGCTTTACGTTGAGCCAGGAGCTGCCGAACAGGTTATCCAGCCGGGCCATGACTGTTTCAAAGTGGAAAGAAGCGGTCGGGTCCGAAGAGGGCAACACGTAGAACGAGAAATTCTTTTCGAGGACGCCGCCGGTGTGGAAGTCCAGGCCGCTGAGGTCGAAGCCAGAACTGGTGACGCGCTGGATTTGCGATCCTGAAATCGCCCCGCCTGAATACGTGTCGATATCGACCTTGCCCGTGCTCACGCGATGCCAGATGGGCGTGATGCGGAACGTGACCGGCCAGTAACCGGGGTTCTGCCAGATCGGGGAATCGCGATCGTTCATCAGCTGGTAGCCGTTGTCTTTGAACTTTTGTCCAAAGTAGTTCAGCATGGGCCAGGACTCATGGCACGCCGAGCAGCGCAAGCCATACTTTCGGGCGAAGGCCGGTAGCGCTTTCGCCGGCGGGCTGCACGAGAGCACTACGGCTGCGAGAACCAGGGCCAGAGAAAACAAAGACGTCGCAGAGTGAATTGCTTTGCGAAGACAGGAACCGCTCGAAACGTGCATGGCCGGACTCCTCGGCAAAGTTTAGGTAGAGATCTGATGTGCTCGAAAATCGAATCCCGCAAAATTTCGCAGGCGGCAAAATACTAAATGCGAAATTTCTCCGCATTCGGCCCCATTGAAACGTTTTTCTTCAACGGTCCTACCACCGTACCGGACGCAAATCCTACAACGGTCCATGGGCAAAGTGCAAGTCCTTTTGACAATTTTTTTACAGGGTCAACGAATACGATAAGCACGCAAACGTTGTGACTATCGGTCAAATCAAGCGAGTTGACAGCTTCCCCAGAGTGCGAGACTCTCAGGAGTCGGGAACGGAGATGGCTGTGGACAGCGGGATTACAGCTCGGGATCGATGCCCATCGCTCGCCAGAACTGCCGCTGTTTTAGGCCTGCTTCTCACTATTCTGGCCACCCCGAGCCCCCTCGCCGCTCGCGAAAAAGACAAAATATCCTATGGCGAGGGCCTGATCGTGAACATTCCCTTGCCGGAGAACGAAGTTGAGCAGGTGGTGCAGGATGTGGCCCAGAACGGTGTGATTCGAGGGACCAAGGAGTACAACAGAGACGAATTTGTCAGCGGCGCAAAAGCCGCCGCTTCCTCCTCTGTGTTTCCCGCATGGGACCAGGGCGGCAAGGTGTTCTACAAAGTGCGCGAGCAGGCGCTCGATCCCCGCAACTTCAAAGACAGTAGCGACGTCGGCACGCTCGTAGTCCGCTACGTGGTGATGCCGCAAGGCGACAAAAACACAGTGTTGCGCATCGACGCGCTTTTTCAGGAAGACTACCGCCGCGTGGTTCACCAGTCCAGCGGATCGGTGGAAAGCGCCGAATACAAGGACATTCAGGAGCACCTCGAAGCCATCGAAGTGATGAAGAAACAAACCGCCGAATCCGAAAGCGAGCGCCAGGAAGAACTGGCGAAGAAACGCAAGCTGGCCGCGCAAACCTACGCACCCACCGACTCCGCACCCGAAGCAGCCACGCGGCCCGCGCCGGTCCCCGCCGAGTCCTCGTCTCAACCCAATGGCGCACCCCCGCCGGGCCAGATGACATCTGATCAAAGCGCTCAGGACCAGGCTGCAGCCGCTCCGCCAGTCCCCGCACAAACGCTGGAAGAGCGCGTCAAAAATCTGCGCATGCAGGTGGAGCGGCTGGTCAAAGCTCCGGGCGCTCCGCTCAAGTCCGCCCCATTCCACACCGCCAGCACGCTGCAAACTTTAACCCCAGGCACCGAGGTCCTGATTCTGATTTCCACCCCTTACTGGTATGGCGTGGAAACGCACGACGGTCAGCACGGATGGATGATGCGCGATCAGTTGGAGCAACCATGATGCGCCGCCGGATGGCATTCTCTCGAGCCTTCCAGCTCGCGCTCCTGGTGGCGACCATCGCCATTTGCAACCTGCAGCCGGGTTTGGGGCAAAGCAGAGGATTGGAGCGCACGTTTCCCCAATCGAAGGCCACGGTGGAAAAAGCTCTGAAAGATATGCAGGCCGCCACTGCCGGACGCCTTCCCGTGCTGGATGGTTTCGCGAGTGCGGCGGAGCATCCCCTCGACCGCTATCAGCGCGGTTACTATCAATCCAAATTTCAGGTCAGCGCGGCCCCCTCCGGCGGATCGACCGTTCGGGTCAGCGTTCAGGTCACGGCTTGGTACTCCGACCCAGTCGCGGCCCGCTCCGGTTATCAGGTACTGACGTCCAATGGGCGCTTGGAAGCAGACCTGCTGGATCAACTGGCCGATCAACTGGCCGGCAAAGGTGCTATCGGCGGAGCGAGTTCCCCGGCACCGGCTCGAACGCCCTTTCCATCGCAGATAACTGCCTCCGGAAGGTCTTCATCGCAGCCAGCCCCAGCAGAACCAGCGCAATCGTCCGATTCGGCCGAACCCATGATTTCTGCGCCCCTTCCGCGGCTGCCAGAAACCAGCGGGGGCCTTTCGTCTTCGCTCGCCCAGACCCTGGCAGAGCAGGAAAAGTCCGCCGCCAAACCGGGGCAAAACAAACTGGCCGAAGATCCCAACGGTTTGCAGGCCGAGGCCCAGAGTCTGGAAGAGGTTTTGAAGAACCAGGCGCATCCCAAGAATCTGGTCGCGGTGAAAAAGAACGGAACGCCCGTGGTCGCCACCGCCAGCTTAACCGCGAAAACTCTCTTCCTGGCGACCGCGCACGATGAGTTCGAGATGCTCGATTTCACCCGCGATTGGGTGCACGTACGCATCTCAGGACTGTCCCGGGGATGGATCTGGCGCAACAATCTGGAAATGCCCAACAGCGTTCCGGACACGGATGCACCCCCCAATCCCGTGCCCGTCGCGGCCGAGCTGTTTCATGTCACGCGCGAGGACAAGGCGCCCTTTCCCGGGGATTGGACGCCGCTTCGGGGAAAAAATGTAAAGATCGTTTCCGTGGAAAAAATAAACGACGCGGAGCCGGACACCGGGCCACGGCTCCGGTTGGAGTTCGCCAAGTCCGTGCTCGACAAAGATTATGCCGAGCTGGCGCAGAAGCCCCAGGAACTGGCTGGGATCGTCGTGATCTTCGATGCCGTGGACGGCGGCATGCTGGCCGTCACTTTCCCCACATTGCAACAGTGGAAGGCGGGAAAGTTGTCCGACGCAGCTCTGTGGCACCAATGTTTTTTTGATCCCCCGGAAACCTTCAGCGATTCCGGGCCTGCAGCCAGCCACTAGAGCGTATGGCTCCAGTTTCATATCTGCATGGTGCGCCAGTTTTGTGGGTCGACTCCCGACTTTCGACTTGACTTTCGAATTCCAGAAGAGTACCCATACAATCCTTGGGTGTCGCTGCCTTTGAGAGAGGATGCCCCGTTTGCTAGACTCGTGGAAGCTCTTGCAGGCGCTCGAGAAAAAGCACGACAACCACATACGGCAAACACACCTCCAACTCACCCATGAACGCGATGCCCCAACCAGTGATCCTGTTTCGCAAGCAAGCGACATCCCTTCTGCGCGACTATGCCGAACTCATGAAGCTGAGGGTGACGACCTTAATCGTCATGACGGCGTGGTGCGGATACTATTTCGGTGCGCAAAAGGCGGGGGTTTCGTCGCTGTCGTGGGGACTGTTCCACGCGTTGCTGGGAATCGGCCTGGTCTCCAGCGGAACGGCCGCGCTGAATGAAGTGATGGAGCATGACGTGGATAAGCACATGCGGCGCACGGCACAGCGCCCGCTGCCCGCGGGGCGCATGAGCCTGATGCACGCGGCCACGGCGGGCCTGCTCGCCACCCTGGGCGGGTCGATCTATCTGGCAGTCTTCACCAACCCACTCACCGGCCTGCTGACTTTCCTTACTTCAGTTGTGTACCTGGCGGCCTACACGCCGCTGAAACGGGTTTCTCCGATCTGCACCTTCGTCGGCGCTTTTCCTGGAGCTATGCCCGGAGTGCTGGGTTGGACGGCGGCCCGCGGCCGCCTGGAATGGGGAACCTTGGTCCTCTTCGCCATTCTTTTTGTATGGCAGTTTCCTCACTTCTTCTCTATCGCATGGCTCTACCGCGAGGACTATGCCAGCGGCGGAATTCGCATGTTGCCGGTGGTCGAGGAAGATGGCAGGTCCACCGCCCGGCGCATCGTAGCCTACTCCCTGATTTTGATTCCACTCAGCGTTTTACCCAGTTTTTTCGGGATGGCCGGGAAGATCTACATGGTGGGTGCCGTGGTGCTTGGCATCGCGCTCTTCTATTTCGGGGCCCGGCTGGCGTTTTTGAAGCTGCCCATTACCAGCGCCCGGTCCAAGATGCTGGCCCGTCATGTGCTGCAGGCAACGGTGATTTATCTCCCGCTCTTGTTTGCTCTGATGATGGGCAACGCATTGCGCCCTTGAAATGAGGTTCCCCGGGCAGGCCGAATCGTGCGCCTGCGGATAATCCCTCCACATATTTGCTCGGAGTTATTACCGGAATTTTGCGGCCCGGAGGGAAACTGCGGCGCACTTCTGCCTATTGGATGGCGCTGCCCACCATCGAAAAAACGTTGCCCGCGCCCGACCCAATCAGGCGCACGGTCCCGATCACAATCACCAGAATGACCGCCAGCATCACAGAATATTCGGCAATGTCCTGTCCTTCTTCACTTCTCCAAAACGTCTTAAGAATGTCGTTCATAGTTCTCCTTGGTGCTCGAAATGAATGGTCAGGCCGCTCCGTTTATCGCCGGGGTTTTTGTTTGCCGGCGCTGCCGCGGAACCAAACAGGCCCGCTCCCCACGGCTCCTTCTCTTGCGCAAAAGCCTGCAGGCCAACCTGATATTCAGTCTTTCCATCCAGCAGCTTGGTCCACACCACGGCAAATTCCATGCGTCGCTGGTGATAAAAAATCGTCAATGTGTCGAGCGTCTTAAGTTGATGACGAATCGATCCCAGCCGCGCTCCCGTCGGCGTCAGGTCGAGCGTATGGGCCAGCGCCTCAAACGCCGCCCCGGCAGCATCCCTGCCGCGAACTCGTACCGGCAGTACAGCCTGCATACGGTCTTGCCGGCGCCGGTTTGCTTTGACTGCGTTTGCTTTCATGGAAGCCCACAGATAGTGTGCGGCAACCAGAATGAAAGCGGAATAGCTCCGATGTGCGAGGCACAAAGGTAACCAGTCCGAGCCTCCAGTCCCGTAATGCAATCCCACTGCGGGAAGAAGAGTTGAAAACGCAGCGCACCGCCAGGCTCCTACCCAACCAATCTCCAGTAGACTGAAAGAACCAGTTCGGCATCCAAGGCCATAGGTCCTCCCTTATGCGGCAGGTTGTGGTTGCTTTGTTCGTGCTCGGGTGGGCCTTGCTATCCCTTGGCCAGCCGCTGCCCCAGGGCCCGGACGCCGGCCCCTCTTCCTATTCAGCTCAGAATGCATCCCTGCCCGTTGAACAAGTAGCGCGCAAGCTTCAGGAAAGAAATGCGCAGCGCGCCGCAGCGCTCGGTCAGTTCGACGGAACCCGCGTCTACCGCATGCAGTATCGCGGATTTGGCGGCGACCGCGACGCCGATATGGTGGTCAATGTCACCTACCGCGCTCCTGATTCAAAAACCTTTCGTGTCGTGTCCCAAAGCGGTTCCAAGTTCATCATCGATCACGTCTTCAAGAAACTGCTGGAAGGCGAGCAGGAAGCGGCGAACGACGAGAACCGGCGCAACAGCGCGCTCAGCACCGAGAACTACGACTTCACCTCCGCTGGATATGAAGCTACGCCCGAGGGCGCGCAGTACGTCCTGAACCTCCTGCCCAAGAACAAAAACAAGTTTCTTTATCGCGGAAAAATCTGGGTTGACGCCCAAGACTTCGCTGTGGTCCGCATCGAAGCGGAACCCGCCAAGAACCCGTCCTTCTGGATCAAAAAGACCGAGGTCACGCACCGCTATGTCAAAGTGAACGGCTTCTGGCTTCCGGCCGAAAACCACACCGAGAGCGTGATCCGGCTGGGCGGACGCGCCATTCTTTCCATCGAATACAAAGATTATAAAATTACAAAAGCCGCCGCCCTCCCCGGGTTTTAGGTCGCGCGAAACTTCGACGAACGCAACGCCAGCTGACCTCCGCGCTTACTTTCCGATACCGCGGAAATGTATAGTGTGGAGTGCCGTGCTCGCCCTCAAGGCAATCCGGCCGGCAAGCTCATTTCCCATTGATTGCACTCATTTTATATTTCGTTTTGGCCGTCGCGCTGCTCGGGACATTGTCTTCCGCCGTATTCCTCGCCCTGGCGCTGCTTGGCGTGGTGCGCTTTCGCGCCGACGCGCACCAGCAACTCAGCTCGTCCCCCCACCCTGCCCGCCTGCCACCCGTCTCCGTGCTCAAGCCCGTCCACGGCCTGGAAGCGCGTCTCAAAGAGAACATCGAAAGCTTTTTCCAGCAGGATTATCCCGATTATGAAATCCTGTTCGCGGCCGACGAAGCCAACGATGCGGCCCTGGATGTAGTGCGCGAAGTGTGCGCCCGCTATCCCCATATCCGCACTCGGGTCCTGGTCACCGGTACGCCCTGGCCCAACCCGGTGGTGTATTCGTTTCATTGTTTGGCGGAGGCCGCGGCGCACGACATTCTGGTGACCACTGACAGTGACGTTGCCGTCGGCCCGCAATACTTGAGAGAAATTGTGCCCCCGTTACTTGATCCGCAGGTCGGCATGGTCACTTGCGTGTATCGCGGCAAGAATGCGGCGGGATTTTTCTCCGGTTTAACCGCCATCGGCATGTCGGTGGAAATGACGGCGGGAGTGCTGGTGGCGAACCTGCTCGAAGGCATGAAATTCGGCCTGGGGCCAACCACCGTCGTGCGCAAGGATTCTCTCGCGAGCATTGGCGGTTACCCCGCGCTGCAGGATTACATTGCTTATGACTTCGCCATCGGCAATCTGATGGCGCAGGCCGGCTATCGCGTCGTGCTCTCCGCTCATGTCATCGATCATGTGGTGAACCAGAAGTCGTTTCGCCGCATGTGGCAGAACCAGTTGCGCTGGGCGCAAACCACTCGCTACTCGCGGCCCAAAGGCCATTTCGGCAGCGGACTCATCTTCGCCATGCCTTACGGGATCCTCGGATTCTTTGCCGCCGGCCTGTCGGGACACTGGGGCATCGGAGCACTTCTACTGGTCGTGGCCGTGCTGAATCGCTTGGCCGAAGCCTGGCTTGTGGGTTGGATGGTGGTCCGGGACCCGCAAATTCGCCGCGCCCCCTGGCTCTATCCCCTGCGCGACTTGCTTGGCTTCGCGGTTTGGTTCGCCAGTTATTTGAACCTGCGCTATGTTTGGCGCGACAGCCGCTTTGAATTAAAAGGAACGCGAATCGCTTTGCGGCAAACATCTTCGGACAGTCGATAGCCGCCGATTCGCTAGGATCCGGCTTCAAATTTCGATTCCATGCTGAGGTGATCGTGCGCGTCTTAGTTACCGGTGCGGCGGGCTTTATTGGCAGCCACATGGTCGACCGTCTGCTCTCTGCCGGCCACAGCGTCGCTGGCTTCGATAACCTGTCCACCGGGCAGCGGCGCTTCTTGGAAAGCGCGCTCGCCCATCCTCAATTTACCTTTCACCACGCCGACCTGCTCGACCGGAAAAGTCTGACCGACGCCATGGCGGGCGCGGAATTGGTGGTCCACTTCGCCGCCAACGCCGACGTACGCTTCGGCACCGACCATCCCCGCAAGGACTTGGATCAGAACACCATCGCAACCTGGAATGTGCTCGAAGCCATGCGTGAACAGGGCTGCAAGCGCATCGTATTTTCTTCCACCGGATCGGTTTACGGCGAGCCGGAGATTTTCCCCACGCCCGAGACCTGCCCTTTTCCCCTTCAGACTTCGCTGTATGGCGCCTCCAAACTGGCTGCCGAAGGCCTGATTCAGGCTTATTGCGAGGGCTTCGGACTGCAAGGCTATATCTTCCGCTTCGTGTCGATCTTGGGGGAACGTTACTCGCATGGCCACGTCTTCGATTTCTACCAGCAACTGGCCCAGCACCCCGAACATCTTCATGTGCTGGGCAACGGCCATCAGAAAAAATCTTATTTGTACGTGCAAGACTGCATCGACGCGATTCTCACCGCCCTCGACCGGCCCGACGGCAAAATAAACATTTTTAATCTTGGCACCGACGAATACTGCGAGGTCAACGATTCCATCGGATGGATTTGCGAATATCTCAACCTCCATCCCAAGCTCACCTACTCGGGCGGCGAACGCGGCTGGATCGGCGACAGTCCCTTCATCCTGCTGGATTGCTCGCGCATCCGCGCTCTGGGCTGGCGCCCAAAACTAACCATCAAGCAAGCCGTCTTGGCCACCATCAAATACGTCAGCGCCAACCCATAACGCGCCCGGACGCCTCGTCCGGGGTGCACGACCACGGCGCTTCGACAAAGCCACAATGATTCCCGCCTCCCTTATTTAAGCCCCTAATGGGTGCGATAAGAAATATGAATTGGACTCATAGCCTACCTGCCTTTATCTTTCTGCGGAAAGCCGAACGCGAAACAGGGAGAGGACTGCGAATTGAACGCGATAGCGCTCGTGGCCGGCTCACCCCCAAACCTCACACCACGAGGCGACAGGCAGCGGCGCTTTCTGCGCCCGCGCCACCGGCTCTTATCGGTCAGCGTTGCCTTGGTTTTAGCTGCGGGCCTGTTGGCAGCGTTAGACGTGCCCTGTTTTGCCGACGATCATCCCAAGCCCGATCCTTCGGGCGCCGCTACCGGCGACAAAAATACCGCCGTCGATGCCGCCGGCAATCCCTTTGTAGTCACCGAGCCCACCGACAAGAGCGCTCCAGATTATGCCGCGAACAAGAAGGCCTTCGATGACTACCAGGCGCAGGCCGCGAAGGAGCCGCTTGCGTTGAAGCTGGCCGACAGCGTAGGGCACGTTCGCGTCGCCACCAATTTTGCCTGGACCCTGAACACCGGCTACCTCGTCCTTTTCATGCAGGCCGGCTTCGCGCTGCTCACCTGCGGTCTGGTCCGCAAGAAAAACGCCGCCCACTTGATGATGCTGAACTTTGCGGCCTATGTGTTTGCCTTCCTCGCCTATTACGCGGTCGGATACGCCTTCCAGTTTGGCGCCGTCGCCATCAATGCCGCGCCCACAAACCTGGGCGGCATTCCCACACTCAATCATTTTCTGATTGGCAGCGGGCAGTGGGGTTTCGTGGGCGGGAAAGGATTTTTTCTCGTCGGCCCGGCCTATGACAGCGCCAGCAACTGTCTCACCCTGTTCGAAGTGGTATTCATGGAAACGGCGGGCTACATTATCGTCGGCGCCATCTGCGAGCGCATTACCTTCTGGGCGTTTCTGCTTTGTGAACTTTTCATCGGCGCGATTCTTTACCCCATCTCCGGCTGCTGGACCTGGGGCGGAGGCTGGCTCTCGCAAGTCGGATCCACGCTGAATCTGGGTCACGGCTATGTCGACTTCGCCGGATCGACCGTGGTTCACGCGGTCGGCGGTTTCTGCGCCATGGCTCTCGCCATTATTCTTGGCCCGCGCTTGGGCAAGTATGGTCCCGGAGGCAAGATCCGCGTCTTCCCCGCGCACAATATCGTCTACGTAGTAACTGGAACTTTCCTGTTGCTCTTTGGCTGGATGGGATTTAATCCTGGATCGACGCTGGGAGCGACAGACCTGCGCATTGCAGTCGTGGCCGTAAACACCAATCTGGCCGCGGTTGCCGGCTCCGCGGCCGCGATGCTGATCTGGTACTTCACCTTCGGCAAGCCAGACATCACCATGGCTTGCAACGGAATGCTGGCGGGATTAGTCGCCATCACTGCGCCCTGCGCCTTCGTTTCCCCCACGTCTGCGACCATCATCGGCGTACTGGCGGGATCGCTGGTCTGCGGCGGCGTCCTTTTCAATGAGCGGGTCCTTAAAATCGACGACCCCTGCGGCGCGATTTCCGTACACGGCTACTGCGGCTGGCTCGGCGCCGTCAGCGTGGGCATTTTTGCCGATGGCGTGTACGGCGCGGGATGGAATGGCGTGGGCGCGACCGCGTATCTGGGCCATGCCGGCCAAGGGGTCACAGGTTTGCTGCACGGCGATACTCGCCAGTTCTGGTGCCAGCTTATGGGCGCGACTCTCTACGCGGTGTGGGCATTCGGCGCAACCTACGTCGTTTTCTGGCTGGTCAACAAAGTGAAGCGTATGCGGGTGTCAGCGGAAGTGGAAGAAGAAGGCCTCGACGTTCCCGAGTTCGGCATGCCCGGCTACCCGGAAGACGCAATCGTTCCAGCACCGTACTAATGCCGGCCGCGTTGTCGCAGGGCCCGGTTTATTATGCCCCTCTGGTTTTTGGGAACGCACGCTTGACGTTTCCGCTCCGGGAAGCAAGCCCACAAAATAAAGCTTTGCAGCCTCACTTCACGACTGCGGCTACGAGAAAATCCGCCCCAAAAAGGCTGATCCAGTGTTTTCAATAACTTGCAGATATTATCAACAACTTACGGACTTTTTCAACAACTTACAAGGAATTTCGCATTAGAAGCGATTTAAGAGACTTTCTCCGCCCGGACGACCTCTGGGGTCATCCGGGTTGCTCGGAGGCGAGGGCGGGGCATTTCTGTGCGTCTGAGGGGCATCCTGGGAGCGGTCCACTCTGGCGATCCCAGGGGGGAACTGCGAGCGCCCGCTACGTGTTATCAACAACTTACGGATACCCGCACTGAAAAGAAAGGACTTGCGGCTGCCGCGATGCCGCCTGTCGACCTCCTAGAGTCTATAGCGTAGAGATACACGCGACGAAACGATCTCGTTTAAGGGAAAGCATGCGCTGAAGAAGCCCGTGAGGACCTCATGCGGATTCACGACCCGGAGCTCCCCGCACGCGGCTCCCTGCCCTCCCTAATGACAATCGCAGGATGGCCGATAGATGTAGAAGATCGGGCGGACTGCTGTGTGCATCACGAAATCTTGCTCAGGTCAGGCTTGCTTAGATCTGGCTTGCTCAGATTCAGGCTTGCTTAGATCAGACTTGCTTAGATCAGACTTGCTTAGATCAGACTTGCTTAGATCAGACTTGCTTAGATCAGACTTGCTTAGATCAGACTTGCTTAGATTCAGGCTTGCCTAGATTCAGAGCAGAACGCTCCCCGCGGCACCATGCGGCAGATTGAGGAACGGCAGCGATGAGTGAGAGCGACAACGACAGCAGCATCGTCAAAGATTTTCTGATCGAAAGTTACGAGAACCTCGACCGGCTGGACCGTGAATTGGTGGGGTTGGAGAAAAATCCCGAGGACCGGGACGCGCTGGCCAGCGTGTTTCGCACCATACATACCATCAAGGGCACCTGCGGCTTCTTAGGTTTCAACAAACTGGAGGCCGTGGCGCACGTGGGCGAGAACTTGCTCACCCGCCTGCGCGACCGGCAACTTACGCTCACCCCGGAAATCACAACAGCCTTGCTGAATATGGTGGACGCAGTCCGCCAGATGCTGGGCGAAATCGAGAAGGACGGGAAGGAAGGCGAGCGCGATGATTCCGTTCTGATTGCTACCTTGACCCGCCTGCAGCAGGTCCCCGCCGCGGCGGCCGCCGTGCCGCAGGCCGCAAATGAAGTAGCGGAGCCTCTCCCTCCCAACATCGGCGACATTCTGCAACAAACCGCCGGAGTGACGGTAGCGGAAATTCGACTCGCGACCGAGAAGCAAAGAGAGGGCGACCCGCGCCGCCTGGGCGAGATTCTGGTGGAACATGGCGCGATCCGTCCCGCCGATGTGGTGGATGCGCTGCGCATCCAGCAATCCAATCGCGTGGCCGCAGCCCCGGCTTCCGACAGCACCATCCGCGTGGACGTGGGTTTACTCGACAAGGTGATGAACCTGGTGGGGGAACTGGTGCTGGCGCGCAATCAGGTCCTGCAATTCGCCAACCGCATGAAAGACACCGGCTTCCTGGCCGCCTCGCAACGTCTGAACCTGATTACCACCGAGCTGCAAGCCGGAGTGATGAAGACCCGCATGCAGCCCATCGGCAACATCTGGAGCCAGTTTCCCCGCACGGTGCGCGATGTCGCGCTCGGTTGTGGCAAGGAAGTGAGAATCGAGATGGAGGGCAAAGAGACCGAGCTGGATAAGACCATCATCGAGGCTATCAAAGATCCGCTCACGCACTTGGTGCGCAATTCCGTGGACCATGGCATCGAACTTCCCGAAGTGCGTGTGAAAGCCGGCAAGGATCGAGTGGGCCGCCTGATTCTGCGGGCGTTTCATGAAGGCGGGCAGGTCATCATCGAGATTGGCGACGACGGCGCCGGCTTGAACGTCGAGCGCATCCGCAAGAAGGCGGTGGAACGAGCTGTCATCACCGCTGAGCAAGCCACTCGCATGAGTGAGCGGGAGATCTTCAACTTGATCTTCCTGCCCGGGTTTTCGACTGCCGAAAAAGTGAGCAACGTCTCCGGCCGCGGCGTGGGCATGGACGTGGTGAAGACCAATGTCGAGAAGATCGGCGGCACCGTGGATGTGCAATCCACCATGGGGCAAGGGACGACGGTCCGGGTGAGGATTCCGCTGACCCTGGCCATCATCCCAGCCCTGATCGTGACATGCAGCGGAGAGCGTTACGCCATTCCTCAGGTGAACCTCCTCGAGCTGGTGCGGCTTAAGGCCGAAGAGGTGGGCAAAGGCATCGAGTTGGTGCATGGCGCGCCCGTCTACCGCCTGCGCGGACGACTGCTGCCCCTGGTGTATCTCAATCGGGAGTTAAGCCTGACGGCGGATGCGAAGCTGTCTGCGGAAAGTAATGGCGCCGTCAACATCGTGGTGCTGCAAGCCGACGAGCGCCAATTCGGATTGGTGGTCGACCAGATCAACGACACCGAAGAAATCGTGGTCAAGCCGCTGCGCAAGCAGCTCAAGACAGTGAAGATCTTCGCCGGATCGAGCATCATGGGCGACGGTCGCGTGGCCCTCATCCTGGACGTGCTCGGGGTGGCGCAACATGCCGGCGTGGTGGCAGAAACCCGGGACCAAGCCGTGGCCGATAAAGCCCCTGAGGAGGCGGTCGCAACCGACGCCGACAAACAAACGTTCCTGTTGTTTGCGGGGCCGGGCGGTTCGCGCATGGCCATCCCCCTCAGCAGTCTGGCGCGGCTGGAAGAGTTTCCCGTGGCCAAGGTGGAAATGTCGGGCAGCCAATGGGTTACGCAGTACCGGGGCAACATCCTGCCCCTGATTCGTCTCGACGTAGTGCTGGCGCGGAGCAGCGAACGGCTGGCATTGGAAACTCCGCCCCGGCCCGATGCTGGGCCGATTCAGGTGCTGGTGCTGAACCACGAGGGCCGCACTTTCGGCCTGGTCGTGGAGCGGATCCTGGACATCGTCGAAGACCGGGCCGAGGTGAGGTCGGCAGCGAACCGGCCAGCCGTTCTCTACGACGTCATCATCGGCAATCGAGTTACGGAATTGCTGGACATCCCGGCCATTCTGCGCATTGCAGATGTCAGCGCGCTGCGGTCCAGCCCAGTGGCGTCGATCGCGGAGGTTGCAAACTAAGCCATGGCTCACACTTCACAGTTTTGCACGTTCTATCTGGACAAACTGCTGTTCGGCGTGGAATTGAAAGGCGTCCAGGAAGTCATCCGCTCGCTGGAAATGACCAAGGTGCCGTTGGCGCCCGCGGTGGTCAGCGGCCTGATCAATCTGCGCGGCCAGATTGTGACCGCGGTCGACCTGCGGAGGCGTCTGGAACTGGAGCCCAGCCCTCCGGGCGCTCTGCCCATGAACGTAGTAGTGCGTTCCGACGATGGCTCGGTCAGCCTGCTGGTGGATGAAATCGGAGACGTAGTCGAGGTCGAAGAAACCACCTTCGAGCCGCCGCCGGAGACCTTGCGGGGCTCGGTGCGCAACATGATTCTCGGGGTCCATAAACTCAACGGCCGGCTCATGCATGTGCTCGACATCGAAAAAGCCTGCCAGATGGTGGACGTAGCCGAGGCCGCGGCAGCCGGACGATAACCGCGAAGCGGCTTAACGATTTTGAATCTCGAACGAATGGAGAAGAAGGAAATGGAACTCACACTGGAAAAGAAGCTCGGACTTGGTTTTGGAGTAATACTCCTCCTGATGGTCTTCAGCGCGGGCATGACGTACTTCAAGTTATCCGAAATCAAGCAGAGCCAGGACCGCGCCCTCGATATACGTGTGCCCAGTCTGGAAGGGGCCAAGGATTTAGAGCGTGACCTGAATCAGACCCAGAACCGGGGCCGTCAAGCCGTCCTGGCCGGGGAGCAACCCGACCGCAGGCAGGAGACAAAAGGCCTTTTCGAGGGAGCTTGGAACGATGTCGACAAGGATGTTGCGGGGCTGGACGAGCTCGCTCCCAAATGGGCCGACCCAGCCAGTCGGGACCGCCTTAACGATGCGAAGAAGCAACTGACGGTCCTGCGCGCCACCCAGCAGGCGGCAATCGCCGACTCGGTCAGCGGCGCGAAAGATGCCGTCACCGACGCGGGCAAAGAATTCACTGCCCAGGGCACGGAGGTGAACGAGGCGATCATGAAGTCGCTGGGCGCGCTGCAGGAGTCGTTCACCAAGCTGGTGGCAGACAACCGGGAAGAGCTGCTGGCGGACAACCGCTCCATCAGCATGACCATGGGGATCGTTACCCTCCTGGGCTTGTGCATCGGAATCGTCGTAGCGCTTTTCGTGGGCCGTGGCATTACCGGCCAGGTGAACAGCGAGAAGCAAGCCCTCGACGCCTTGCTGGCCGACACCCAGATGCTGGTGAAAGCCTCGGCGGAAGGCAAGCTTTCCACGCGTGCCGACGCCGGCCGACATCAGGGTGCCTATGGCGAGGTGATCACCGGCGTGAATCGCATGCTGGATGCGATCCTGCTGCCCATCGGCGAAGGCAATCGCGTTCTCGCCCAGATCTCCGCCGGCAAGGTCGATGAAATGATCACCGAGACCTACAAGGGCGATCACGAGAAGATGAAGCAGGCGGTAAACAATATTGCGGTCGTAGTGCAGAACCTGCAAAAGGAAATGGCGCGGTTGGCCGAGGCTTCCAGAGAAGGGCAACTCTCTGACCGGGGCAAGCCGGAGCAGTTTCAGGGCGCCTATGCCGAGATCGTGCGTGGCGTGAACACCATGCTGGATGCGATTCTGCTGCCCATCGCCGAGGGCAATCGCGTTCTGGCGCTGGTGCGGGGCGGAAATTTACGGGAGAAGGTCGAGATTGCCTGCAAGGGCGACCACGCCAAGATGAAAGATGCCATCAACGGGGTGCATGCCTGGCTGACGGAGTTGATCGGCTTTGTCACCAAGATCGCCAGTGGCGATACCTCGGCCGCGATGGCGAAGGCCTCCGATTCCGATCAGATTCACGAATGGTTGATGTTAATGAAAGCCACCATCCTTGCCCTGCAGAAAGAAATGCTGCGCATGAGCGACTTCGCCAAGGCGGGGCAACTCTCGGAGCGGGCCAACCCGGACCAGTTTAAGGGCGGATATGCGGAGATTGTGAAGGGCGTCAATACCACGCTCGAT
>Ga0302319_10007637_pt1 | contig 21250 bp, 15 predicted proteins | sample Bog_T0_2_FD_203319 | JGI IMG/M metagenome (GOLD analysis project Ga0302319, IMG submission 203319) | Peat permafrost microbial communities from Stordalen Mire near Abisko, Sweden - Bog_T0_2 | ecosystem: Environmental > Terrestrial > Soil > Wetlands > Peat | place: Sweden: Abisko, Stordalen Mire... | reverse complement strand
TTGCCACGCAACCGAGGATAACCTCGCTGCATTTGCGGATCACGCTGGGCGAATCGATTTGGCCGCGATCGAGGTGCCGCGCGATGCGTTCGGCGGAGAGGGCAATGGGGGTGAGCGGATTCTTGATTTCGTGGGCGACGCGCTGCGCCACCTCTTTCCACGCAAACTGCCTCTGCGCGCGCAACAGCTCGGTAGTGTCTTCAATCACCAGCACGGTTCCCTGTTGGCCGTGGGCCAGCTCGAGGCGGGCGCTGGTAACGGCCAGATGGATAGTGCGTCCCCGGGAAAGGAGTTCAATTTCAGTGGAGGCGGCGCCCATGCGATGCCCGCGGCGGATGACTCCGGCCAGTTCTTCGCCGCAATCGGCGGGCAGCAGGTTCTCGACTCTCTCTCCGCGCAGACTCAGGTCCGCGCGGCGTCCCATGAGCGCGGCAAAGGCGCGATTGGACTGAAGCACAACGCCTGCGCCATCGAGCGTTACCACGCCCGAGGGAATGGTCTCGACGATGGTCTCAAGCTCGCGGCGGCGCTCCTCGATAGCCAAATTGGCGGCGGTCAACTGCGCGGAGGAACTCTCTGCCAACTGCCGGCTGCTGTCAAGGTCGGCGGCCATGTGATTGAACGACCGGACCAGTTCGCCCATTTCGCCGGTGGCAATCAGCGCCACACGATGGTCGTATTTTCCGGCGGCGATTTGATCCATTGAGTCGGCGAGGGCTTCGACGGGCCGCGTGATCTGCTTGGATAGAAACAGGGCCAGCCATACGCTTGAAAAGAATACAAACACAGTAATGAGCAGCAAGAGCAGAATGAAGATGGTGCGAATCTGACGGCGTTCGCGGAAGAGCTTCCAATAGGCGTCCGCGCCGGAACGGATGCGCATCGCGGTCTGGCTCAGGCCCTCTGGCATGGGCAGCGCGACTACCACCGCATTGCCTGAAGGCGCCGCGGACATACCCAGCGCGAACTCCTGATTGCCGATCTTGATGATCGGCTCATCGCTGCGCTGGGCCGCGGAAAGCAGATTGGCGGAAAGCGGCCCGTGGAGGTGAACGGCCTTTCCGGGTTCGCCTTCCTCTTCCTCCAACCAGGGAATCAGGCTGGCGTCGCTGGATTCAGGCGGGGCCTGATAGCTAGCCACCGGGCGCAAATTCTTCCCATAGACAACGGCAAAACCGCCGGCCAGGGTAATGCGGTGCGAGGCCAGCTCGTCCTGGAGGGCCTGCGGGGCGTGGTCCGGAGTGCCAGCCGCCGCAATGGACTCGGCCTCAACACGCGCGTTGTTGGTGACGTATTGCGCCAGTTGCAGCACTACGCGAGTGGAATCCACGCGCATTTCAGAAATGTTGGGCGAGAACCATCGGTCGATGGATCGGTTCATCAACTGAAAACTGAACAGGTACATGAAGACCGCCGGGGTGAGGGCGATTAAAGCCGCGCCCAACACCATGCGTGTGCGCAGGCGCGCTCCCAGCGCACTGCTGCTTTGGCCGGCATAGAGCTTGAGGATGTTCCTCAGCAGCAACATCAGCAGCACCAGGAGCAGCAGGAACACCAGCACGGTGAGGGCGGTGAACACCAGGGTCTCGCCGGAGGTTTCAGGATTGAGAAACGTGACCTGGGAGGTGTTGAACCAGCCGAGCGCGCCCAGCAAGGCAAAAACCAGCAACACCCCGAATGCAAGCAGGGCAATGGACCGGCGGCGCGGATCGCCTGGAAACTTCATGGGGCGATTATAGAGCTAACAGGGAACAGGGGTCAGGGGTCAGGGATCGGAAAATTGAGAACCTCTCGCTTTTACCGGAAGACAAGCATTTGCAGCCAGCCTCCCCAAATGTCGCTCCAGGCATGGGCGATTATGTTTGCGCGCAGGTTTTTGCGCCATGCGGCGAGGATGCCATAAAGAACTCCGAGGACGCTGATGACGATGACGTTCGTCGAGCCCTGGTAGCTGTGAAACAAGCCGAATACCAATCCCTGACCGAGTACGGCTATTACGATGTTTCCACTTAATGCATGGAGTTGGCGCTGCAGGAAGCCGCGAAATGCCAACTCCTCGCAGATGCCCGCGGTGATGGAGACCCCAATAAAGATCAGGATTTCAGGTAGGCTTTGCGGCAACAGGCTGGCGACCGACTTCGCGCCGCCTGCGTCTCCGATAGCGGCAAGCAACCACCGAACTCCAAAGGCAGCGCCTTCCCAGATGGCCCAGAACGGCAAGGCGATGGCCAGGTCTGTGAGCACATCTTTCCACGACGTCCATCGATCGCCGGATAGAGTCTTGATGTTGCCTCCAAAACGATGCACGCCAGCCCAGCAGTAATAGAGCAGGGCCCAATCCATGAAGATCGCGCTTAGGTAAATGGGTATGGCCTGACTGTGGCTGGCCAACTGACCCGGCGCTGCTCCGCCACTGCCGCCAGTGGGCGCGTGTTGTGCAAGAAAGCCAAATGCCACAACGCCTGCCCCAATCAGGAGAAAGCCCACGAGCCATCCCCACGAGGCAATCTGTTGCTGCCTTTGTCCGGCTTGCCGATCTGCTGCGGTGAGTTCCTCATTTGCCTGCATGATTCTTTTCCTTCCCGGTACCTGCGTGACTCCGCTGTTTTCTGGCGAGCCTATTTAATTCGGCTAGCGTCTCTTCCGCCCAGGCCAGGTGGGCTTCCATTTCCATCTGTCCAAAGTGCGCGGCCATCCGCCAATAGGGCGCACCCGGATAATGTGGGTTCGCGTCTATTCCTTGCTGTTCCGCTTGTTTGAGCATTTCCAGGAACGCCCTGTGCTGCTGGGCCATGTGCTCTACGTATCCAATCAGAATTTGCGCGGGAACCTGTTCGCCAAAGAAAAGCTTAAGCAGCAATTCGTTGCGCGGAATCTCCGGTTGCGGCCTCACGGCGAGCCACTTAGCAAGACGCTCCCGCCCTTTCCTGGTGATGGAGTAGACTTGCCGGTCCGGCTTGCCTTCCTGGCGCTCCACCTTCGAAGTGACAAATCCGCCTGCCGCAAGCTTTTTCAGGTTCGGATAAATCTGGCCGTAGCTCTCGTTCCAAAAATGGCCGACCGAAGTCCGGATGGTCTGGCCCAGGTCGTATCCGGACATGGACTCGATGGACAACAGGCCCAGGAGAACTTCCATGCTTGAGCTTGAACGTTTCGCCATAGTGCTAATAGATATATGCCTAATAGTATCATCTGTCAATAGAAATCATTTGCTTTCATTTTAGAAATTGTTTTCCGGAGCAACGCCGCGCCAGCGCGAACGGCAGAGTTGGGAACTGGGCGGGTCGGTGGAGTGGGCGTGGGACGGTGCGGGCCAATTGTGCGCGAGGGAAGTGAAGTCGTAGACTTATTCAACGACAATTGCGTTTCAACGGATTGAGCAGGCATGTTTCCTGCCTTCGCTCGTCCCGAGGGGAGTGCGGGTTGAAGCGTTGTTGTGGACCGAAGGACCGCTCGCGGGCTGTGCGCGCGGAGGGATCGCCGGCAGAGGTCGGCGTTTTTTGAACAAGTCTGCCGAGGGCCGGCAGCGGGGTAATTCTTGGACTTACACACTCTACATGTCGAACACGCTTTGCTGCTTGCCGTGTACACGCTGCTGACGGTTATCAACACCCGCATGCATCGTGGCACCGCGGGGATCAGCTACTTTCCGGTGTTTGCACTTTGCGCATGCGTGGGAGCTGTGCTGGTGGCCCTTCGCGGCCTTGTTCCGGATGCCTACTCGGTCGTTTTGGGTAGCCTGATGTTTCCCATCGGTTATGTTTTTCTCGACCGATCCATGAGGGAATTCCTGGGCCACGGCAAGGCGCAATGGCGGATGCAGGTTGGCCTTGCGGTTTTGGCTGCGGTTGCAATGGCATATTGGGGGGTAATCCAGCCGGACACGGGCCGCCGCCTGATGGCGCTGAGCATCATCCTGGCCGCGCAACTGGGGATGACCGGGTATTTTGTGGCAAGGAAGACTCCTGACTACATGAAGAACGCGGGATGGATGATGGCCCTGGTACTGGGGCTGCTCTGCGTCGGCAACCTGGTTCGATTGGTGAGCCTGTTTCTCCAGGCGGTTCCGAGCAACTATCTGCGTGGAGGGCCGATGCTGGCCTGGACGGTGCTGAACATGTCGGTTCTGCAAGGAGGCGTCATAGTCGCCTTCGTGTGGATGACCGCCGCACGGCTTCATCACAATATGGAAGTGCAGGCGCTGACCGATTCTCTCACCGGGCTTTACAATCGCCGGGCCGTTGAGTCGATGGCGGAGCGCGCGATCGCTGCCAGCCGCAGAAGCCAGGAGCCGGTTTCGGCGATCCTGTTCGATCTGGACGACTTCAAAACGATCAACGATTCGTTCGGGCACCTTTGCGGGGATGCGATGCTGGTTGCAATTGCCCGGTGCCTGGAGCGGGAGACTCGCCCTGGAGACGTAGTTGCCCGCTGGGGGGGCGACGAATTCGTGCTGCTGCTTGGGCGGACCCATCTCGCGGCGGCCAAAGCGCTGGCGCAGCGGCTGCAGAGCGCAATCGAGCGACTGCGGGTGAACTATCACCAGGATGAGATCTCGACCAGCGCCAGCTTTGGTGTTGGGGAACTTACCGATGCCGCGCAGGGCTGGGAAGAACTTATATTGAAATGCGACAGGGCGCTCTACGCAGTGAAGGACAGCGGGGGCAACACGGTGATTGCCGGATCGTAATCTACCGGACCGCGGCGAACTTCACGAATCATTCAAGAGATTCCCGGCGCAATTCCTCAGATTTGTGAGCAGGCCAACGGGCTGAGCGTCAGGTTGGTTATGTTGGTCACCAGTTGATCGGCCGTGTAGCGCGGGCTGGTGGAGAGCTTCTTCCAAGCCGGGTCGTTGCGGAAGAGGTCCCATCTCGCGTCCAGTTCTGCGGCATCCGTAAAGCTGAGCATATAAGTCAGGTTGGGCATGCGCGAGCCTATGAGCGTATCGCCGAAAAAGACCGGGCGGCAGCCGGCCTTGACGAAAATATCGAACTCGCCGGAATGAAACATTTCGACCTTGCGAACGTGGTCCGCGTTGCTGGGACTTTCGTAGGTGCGCAACTGAAAAATGCGCTTGGACTTGGTGGCCGACGATGGCGGCGGAGTAAGCTTCGGCCAGCCTTCAAAGGCCGCCAGCAACGAAGACTCGACGCGCTGAAACGCGGGCGCCGTTGCGGGTGCACTCCAGAAGGGGTCGGCAGATTTCATGAAAGCCGCATCCTGAGCGAGGCGCAGGTCCAGCTCCGCCAAAGCCTCGACCGACGAGCCTGGAATGAGCAGATAGAATGCTGGAGTCTCCGGTCCAAAGTCGAGCCGGAATGCACCGATGGGGCCAAGGCCCAGACGAGTAAGCGCGGGGATGAGCGCGTCACTGAAGAAGGCTTCGGCAAGTTTGGTCTGCGGCCCTTGCTGCAAAAGATAGCGGCGCACGACGTAGAACTCCCGAGCGGATGGCGGCGGGGTTTGCGCGGCCGCATTTCCGGCTACGGCCAAGGCTGAAGAGGCAAGTGAGGCGGCGAGAAACTGGCGGCGTTCCATGGGGTCCCTCCGTGTACCGCATCATTTTACGGCACGGAAGGCGGGGATGTAGAGGTGCAATTTTGACGGATCGAAACGCCATCAGCAGGAGCCGGCGTATGATTCCTGCAACCACGGCATGCGGCAACGGATGGAGCTTGCAGCTACCTGCAAATGAGTTTGTGGCCTGGGGAAGATTACTGAGACACTCGACGGATTTTCTGAAAAACAATCTGGAGGAAGAGATGAAGAAGGTTCTTTTTGCACTTATGCTGGTGACGCCCGCACTCGTCCTGGCTGAGAAGCCGCCGCCGAATCCGGCCGACTACACGGTTGCCATTCATGTCCAGTCGTCGCGGCTCGTTGTGAATTGCTCCGATTCGACGAACGGAAACAGCGTTTGCGGCTGGGCTCAGCACTTGACCGTGCTTATCAACGGGAAGAAGTACTCGCTCGCCAGCGGCTTTACGACTGAGGATTTGCTGCGCGTTGGCGATTACAAGGCGAGAATTCTCAAGGAAGAAACCAAGCACACCTATGAGTATTTGCGCACTTACGAGTTCCTGTTTGCCGATGGAACTACACGCAACTATTACGTTGCGGAGGAAACGGAGTAGGCCGGGAAAAAGGCAGTCGGCTTCCTCCGCAACTGTGGATGGACTATGACGTTGGCACAGGCTGCATGGAGGCTGCTTTCGCCGTTGCAGGCTTTCGGCGAAGCAGCAATACGGTGGTGAAGCCGAGCGAAACGTTCTGCGTCATTATTTCGACGAGGTGGTCGAAACGCTGCGCAGGCACCATCACAGAATTCGGAACCAGCAGTGAAGCGCCTCCTCCGACGATCCACAGCAGCAAGCCGACGGCCAGCGCCGCGCGCCAGCGCGACAACCGCAGCGTGTAGACGATGGGCAGAACAGCCAAGACCATCGCCGTGCCACGCGCCCATTGGTAGGGCCAGAACCACGGGCCAATGGCTGCCACTTGCTCCGCTGCATGAGGGTAGTACTGCCTGGTGAAGAATTGATACGTGATGCCGCCGAAGACCATGTAGTACACAACGTAAGACAAGCCGCTCAGCAGCACCATCGGAATTGCAATTCCTACGGAGCGATGCTCAGGCGCAGGCGTCGCGGTCTCGGGCAGTTGCAACAGCCTGGCCAGCACCACAAGCAGCACCGAAGCCACCAGGTAGGTTACTGAGCCGCCAATCAGATCCCGCAGGACCTCGTTCTGCATCTGCGGAAAGAAGAGCGCACCCTCGACGAGCGTACAGACCAGCCCAACCACGATCAGCGCCAGGGCGATCATGCAAGCCTTCGCCAGCATCTGTTGCGGTCCGAACCGTACCACCGGCACAAGAGAGGCGACCGTAACCGCGCCGGAAAGCCAATAGGGCCAGAAGTGGCCCATACTCAGGGCAGGGAATGTGAAACACAGCCCGCCGAGCAGACAATAGATTGCAATTCGCCGATAGAGAGTCATTTTTTTTCCTTCCTTTTCTGTTCGTAGACAGCTATGGATGTGTTGGCCCACCGGAGCCGCGCTTCGTACTCCTGAATACCGCACTCCAGGGCCAGCCGGCCTGAGAGCGGCATCTCACTCGCGTGAGAATCGAGGTACTGCTTAAGACTGGGGATATAGGCTGCCGTTTCCTCGGCAAACTGCGTGAGGAATCGGATGGTCCGCTTCGCACCCAGCACCTGATCCATGAATGCGAACCGAAGCATCAGATCGCCGGTGCGGCGGATTACGTTGTCAGACGTGACCGGCTGCTTCAACCACGCCTTGAAGGCCGCCTTCCCTTCGGGGGTCATGCTGAAGACGCGGCGGTTGCGCCCACTCGCCGACTCGTCCGCTTTTCCGCGCACCAGGGCACGCTCCTCAAGCCTGCGCAGCGCGGGATAGATTGCGCCGGGACTGTCGCTGAAGCTTCCCATGGCGGTGGAAGCGAAGATCTTGCGCAGGTCGTAGCCGGACCGGGGCTGCTGGTGGATCAGTCCCAGGAGTGCGTAGCCGAGAAGAGAATCGTTTTCCATAGTACGAAACGTATTATTACGTTTCGTACTATTGATTGCAAGCGAATTCTTCGATTCTTGAAGAATGGTACTGAAGGAGAATTAACAAGCCCCGCGCCCAGGGTGGGCAGGCCGGTTGCTGGAATCCTGATGATCCATCGAGCGAAACCACTCTGGAACGCTAAGATAGTTGCTGGACATGCCTTTGCTCGATCCCATCCCGTCGCCGGTGGAACACGCCGACCTTGCCGCTCTGGAGTGGGAGCCGCTGCTTGCGCTGGTTGCCGGCTTTGCTTCGTCGCCTGTGGGGCGGCACGCAATTCTCGACCTGCAACCCTCGACCGACGAAGGCTGGATTGGCAGCCAGCACCGGCTCACCGGCGAGGTGCGCCTGTTGCTCAGCGAGCAGGTTTCGATTCCTCTCGGCGGGCTGTTTGACCCCACGCAGCACGCGGCAAAGGCGCAAATTTTCGGCGCCGCGCTGGAGGCAAACGAATTGCAGGCCGTGGCCCGGCTGGCCGACGACGTAGCCTCGTGGCAGGCGCTGCTTCAGTCGCCGCCCGCGCGGTTGCTGGGCAAACTGCCGGGGCTTTCCGGGCTCTCCGCTTCGCTGACTACGAGCTTGCGTCCGCTGGCAGAAACGATCGAGCGCACCATCCAGCCCGATGGCTCGCTGGCCGACAACGCCTCGCCCGAACTGGGCCGGATACGCCGCGAACAGGAGCGCCAGCAGCGCCTGATTGAAGAGAGCCTGCGCTCGGCTCTGCGCAAGCTTTCGAGCGACGGCGCAACGCAGGAGGACCTGATTACCATTCGCAGCGACCGCTTCGTGATTCCCGTCCGCGCGGAGCTGAAACGGCGGATTTCCGGCGTCGTCCATGGGGCCAGTTCCTCGGGACAGACGGTCTACGTTGAGCCGCTTGAGACCATTGAGCAGAACAACGAACTGGTGCGGCTGATTGAAGAGGAGCAGGCCGAGATTCATCGGATCTTTGTTGCGCTGACGCGGCAGGTGGGCGGCTATGCGCAGGCCCTGGTGGAGGGCGCGCGGGTGCTTGCGCTGGTAGACAGTTTGCAGGCTCGCGCTCGCTTTGCCCGCGATTACGACTGTGTTGCGCCGACGATTGCGCCCGATGTGTTGCACCTTGAAGGCGCGCGGCATCCGCTGCTTGAAAAGCGGCTTCGAGCAATTGCTCACCCCAACGACAAGGACCCGTCGTTGGGGACCCCGAGTGCGGGGCGGATTGTTCCGCTGACTCTGGAGTTGACCTCGAGCGAGCGCCAGATGATTATCAGCGGCCCCAATACCGGCGGCAAAACCGTGACGCTGAAGACGACGGCGTTGCTGGCTATGATGGCCCAGGCTGGATTGCCGGTACCCGCACGAGCCGCCTGCTTCCCGGTTTTCAACGCCTTCCTGGCGGATATTGGCGATGCGCAATCGATCGAGGCCGCGCTTTCCACTTTTTCCGCGCACATCACAAACCTTGATCGGCTGTCGCGTTTGGCTGGACCGCGCTCGCTGGTGCTGCTCGATGAGCTTGGCTCGTCGACCGATCCCGACGAAGGGTCGGCGCTTGCTGTGGCCATTGCCAGCCACTTCTTGGAAGCCGGCGCGTGGACACTGATTTCGACGCACCATACCTCGCTGAAGGTTTATGCAGCCAATACCGCGGGAGCGAGCAATGCCGCGGCCGGCGTGGACGAGGTAACACTGGCGCCTAACTATCAGCTCAGGCTGGGCGTGCCAGGAGCTTCGGCCGGCATTCAGCAGGCTGAGCGGCTGGGGCTGAACGCAAGCATTGTGGCCGCTGCCCGCGAGCGAATGGGTTCGCAGCAGGTAGACATTGCGCGCTTTCTTGACCGGTTGCACAACGAAGTGACGCAGCTTGAAGCCGAGCGCAAGGCTGCCCGCGAGAGTGAATATGCGCTGAACCAGCAGCGGGCGAAACTGGCGCGCGAGGGCGATGTGGAGTTGCGCAACCGGACGCGGGAACTGGAAACCAAGCTGGCCTCGCTGTTGAAGGATTTCGAGTTTCAAATGCGCGAGACGGTGCGGGCGATTGAGGATCGCGCGGCGCAGCAGAAGCTGTCAAAGGAAGCCGAGCGGCGGATGATGCGCCTGCGCCGTGAGTTTCAGGAAAGCTTTAACCAGACCGTTGTGGCGCACCGCACGGGGGCGGATGAAGGCGACGCCAATGCGCAGCCGCATGTGGTGAGGCACGTGGCCGCGGGCGACCAGGTTCGGCTCAAGTCGATGAACAAGGTGGCCGTTGTGCAGCGCGAAGTGGAGAAGGATCTCTTTGAAGTGGCACTCGGGCCAATCAAGATGAGGGTGAAGCGCGACGGCATTGCGGAAGTACTGCGACCGGCTGAGATTCGGCTGAATGAAAGGGCGGATCCACTGGCCGCGGCGCGTCAGCAGAAGAACGTTCACGTGACAGTGACCAGCGCGAATACCGACGATATGCGGATGGAGATTAACCTGATCGGGCGCACCGTGGATGAGGCTACCGAGGAGTTGGAGAAGTATCTCGACCGCGCGTTTCTGGCCGGGCTGCCTCGCGTCCGCGTGATTCACGGACATGGGGCGGGGATTTTGCGGCGTGGGGTGCGGGAGTTTTTGAAGGGGCATCCGCATGTGGCAACGCTGGCGGAGGCTCCGCAGAATGAGGGCGGGCAGGGGGCTACGCTGGTGGAGTTGCGGCAGTAGACTAGACGCCGCGGAAGTTGGTTGCCGGCCTGCTCCGATGAGTTCGCTGTGACATTTCCGTAACAATTCCCCCTTCCCAATCCGCTATGATCGCAAGTAGCTTTTGGGGGAGGTCCCGATGCGCAAACTCTATTTGATTCTGATGATGTGTGTGGCCTGCGGCAGCCTGGCGGCGGAGGCCAAGAGCATTTACGACTTTACGATGAAATCGATCGACGGCGATCCGGTGAGCCTTAAGAGTTATCACGGGAAGGTGGTGCTGCTGGTGAACCTGGCCAGCAAGTGCGGGTTCACTCCGCAGTACGCGGCTCTGGAAGCGCTCTACGAGAAGTACAAGGACCGCGGACTGGTCATCGTCGGCATTCCGGCCAACAACTTCATGTCCCAGGAGCCGGGCACCGATGCGGAGATCAAGACGTTCTGCACAAACAAGTACAACGTTACATTCCCGATGATGTCCAAAGTGTCTGTGAAGGGCGACGACGAGACGCCGCTTTACCTTTTCCTCACAGATAAGTCGGCGAACCCGCAGATTGGCGGGGACATCAAGTGGAATTTCACCAAGTTTCTCTTCGATCGGGACGGCAAGCCGGTGGCGCGGTTTGAGCCGGCTACAAAACCGGACTCGCCGGAGGTTACATCGGCGATTGAGTCAACCCTGGGGCAATAAACCGGGGCTAAACAACCTTCGCCACGGCGCTCTGCCCTGTTCCCTACCCTCACCAATGCCGCTGGTACGTCGCCGAGAGGCGGTCGTGCCAGCTCAGGTGGTCTTCGTCGAAGATTGCCCACAGCACGCCCAGCCCCAGTGGCAGCAGCGACAGAAGCAGCGCCACCATCCGGCTGCGCAGTTGTGCGCGCGTCGGGTTTTCGTCGTCGAAGGTGCACAGCGAGATGTGAGCGTATTTCATGCCGGGGGTTGACTGTGCCAGCGTGAAAAACAATATCTGGTAGACGCCACCGAGAATGAGCAGCGCCACGGCGGAGCCCAGCTCGATCTGCTGTTTCGAAGGCAGGTGCTTCATTTGGGTGGTGACCGCCAACGCAACCGCCAGGAACACGCCCAGGATCAGCGCACCATCGACCACCGCCGCCATGGCCCGCAGGCCAAACGGAGCGAGATGCAATTCTGGCGCTGCGGCCGCTGTTTCTGCTGGTGATTTTACGATGGGTTTCGCCGCCGGTTCTTCTTCCAGTTCCATGCCCGACCAGTGAGCGCCCTGCCATACGGCCGCCTCAACCGCCGTATCCGAAGCCAATTCAGGCACAGTCGAAATCGTGCCCGGGTCGACCTCAAAGATGCTCAACTGCCGCTCGTCCCTCTCCGCATACGGGCCTTCCACCAACCGGGGACGAATCCTCCGCGCCGCAATCAACTCCCTGGGAAACTCGATTAGGTTGGCGGGAAGCGGCTGAAACATCGCCCTCGCTTCTTCCCGCGCTTCCCGGTCATCGCTTCCCGCGAGCTCATGAGGCCATGCTTGCGGCTCCCAACCCTCGTCCAGCGCCATCCCGGTCGCGTTTGTCCCATGCGGAGCGAGGCTGGCAGCGGCCTCCCTGGAGAGAACCGGCATATCTGCCACCCAGCTAATCCCAGACGACTTGCCCTGAGCAATTTGGCGTGAAATGGGCGAGGCGTCCGCGGCGGATTCAGAGGCTGCCGCAGGGGCAAAACAGGTTGCGGAACGACTCGGAATTTCGGACAAAATTGGCGGAGGGCATCCCTCAGGGGCTAAAGCCCACGTTGATTCTGCGGCACTTGCGGCACGACTGAAGTCGTGCCCTGATACAGAACCAGCCTGCCTTTCAGCGTCGAAGTCCGCGGCGAAATTAGCTTCGAGGTCAGCTTCCAACCCAGCCAGGATCGACTCGGCTGCCGCCTGCGCCTGCAACGCCGCCCGCGAGGCAGTCTCGGCGGCGCGAACCGCGGCGCGCGCCTCTTCCGCCAGCATCTCGCTGTAACTTGGAGCCTTGGCATATCGCGCGGCCACGCGCGCTGCCGCTGCTGCCTGGCGGCCCCGGCCGCTTGATTTGCGCTGGCCTGCCTGCTGGGCTGCCGCTGTTCCGGCGGCAGACGATGAAGCCATGCGGCTCTTGTGCAGAGCCAGGCGGCGATTCACTTCTTCTTTCCACGCTGGCGCCAGGTCGGCCTGGATTGGCAATGTGCTCAAAGCCCCAACATCCCTTCTGACGCGGCTAAGGCGGCCCGATCGCTGCCGCAATGCCGCTGTTCCGGTCTGCCCGGCGCCTGAGCCAGCGCGGCGCCTTGCAAACGTTGTCCTAAAAAGAAGAGAGGACTCGCGGGAAATACACAGTCAAGGCCCGGAAACTGCCATTGTTCCGGGCAAAAAAATCGTTTCGATCTTTTCCTGGTGCCAGAGCATCGTGGAGCGCGTCCCATCCAAGGTAGCCTTGTTTTGCTATGCTGAGCCTTGAACAGTTGTTGGTCTTGGGATGCGTCCTCGTACTCTAGTATTTATCACGCTGCTGGTGCTCTGTCACTCGCAACTTCGCGGGCAGACGTTGACCAATGCAGTACCCCCTGAGCCGCAATCCGGTGCAGGCGGCGCAAACGAGACGCTGCCCGACGACCCAAGCCAGCAGGTGCTCCCCATAGCCCAACCCGAGCCGGCGCCTTCAACCGGCGTGCGCGTCGAATGGGAAGCTTCGCGCCAGGACTGGGCTGGCGACGTAGGCACCCTTGCCGGTAACGTGGTTGCTCATTACCGCGATTTTGTTCTACGCGCCGATAAGGTCGTCTATCACCAGTCCACCTCCGAATTGGAGGCGGAAGGCCATGTTCAGGTTGCAGGCGGCCCCAACGACGTGCTGATCAACGCCGACCACGGCGACATGCGCCTGGACATGCACACCGCCCGTTATTACAACGTGAACGGCTCTCAGGGTATCCGTACTACCGGCCACACCATCGTGTACAGCACCGCTAACCCCTTTCTTTTCTCCGGAAGAGTTCTGCTCGAGACCAGCGAAGGCGTCTACCGGATTGTGGACGGCACCATGACCAACTGCCGGCTGCCCAAGCCCGACTGGCAGTTGTTCTCCCGCTCCATCGACCTGGCCAACGGCAAAGCCTCTACTTCCAACTCGGTCTTCAAATTCCTCGGCGTTCCGCTCTTTTATCTGCCCTATCTGCGCCATCCCGTGGACGAGACCGGCCGCGAGAGCGGGTTGCTTATTCCTGTCCTGAGCAACTCTTCCATCAAGGGTTTTATTGTCGGCGAGCAATTCTACTGGGTCATCAACCGCAGCATGGACATGATCGTCGGCTCGGAATATTACTCGAAACGCGGCTGGGCCCCCAACGGCGACTTCCGCTATAAAGGCCCGGGCCTGGACCACCTCGTCGTCCGCTGGAACGCCCTGTTCGACCGTGGTGTGGAAGAGCAGGTGAGCGCCGTTACTCCTTCTACCCGCCGGCCGGCCCTTGTTCCCAGCCCGCTAAGCTACCAGTTGGTTAACCAGGGCGGCGTGGACATTGTGGCGCTGGGCCGCAAGGACTTATCCCCGAACACCCGCGTCAACGGCATCGTCGAATTTCTGTCGAGCTATGTTTACCGCCTGGTCTTCAATGACAACTATTCGCAGGCCGTCAGCTCTGAGGTTTCCAGCGACCTTTCGCTCACTCACCAGCGGGACGGGTTGGTTCCGTCCGTCTCGCTGGACCGTTTCCAGACGTTCGCCAGTTCCACCAACGGCGACGAAGCAAGGATTCTGCACCTGCCCAGTCTGCGCTACGACATCCTCGACCGGCCCATGTTTACATCGCCGCTCTACTGGGGACTGGGATCGTCAATCGGATACCTGTCTCGATCGGAGCCTCGCTTCCACGCGCGCAACGCGGGCCGGTTGGACTTCTACCCGCATGTTTCGTTGCCCTTTTCCCTTGACGGCTGGAGCTTTGTGCCGGAGGCGGCGCTGCGCGACACCGCCTACACGATTAGCCAGGATCCCGATCTGACGGGCGCAACGGACGGCACACCCACCATCAGTCACGATCCGCTCAACCGCGCCGACGCCGAAGCTTCGCTGGACATCCGGCCTCCGGCCATTGAGCGCGACTTCGACCTGACTCGCTGGAACCGGGAACTGCGCCACATTATCGAGCCTGAGATCACCTACCGCTTCGTCGGAGGCATCGGCGCGCAGGCCCGCAACGTGCTGCTTATCGACACCACAGACATCGCCACCAACACCAACGAGGTCGGTTTCTCACTGATGCAGCGCTTTTATCTGCGGCCCACCGGCGACCAGCCTTGCAATGCCGATGACCTATCGGCCCCTGGCGGATGCGCGGCCAAGCCTCGCGAGTGGGCAAGCTGGCAGGTTGGAGAGGAGTTCTTCTTCGATCCCAACTTTGGCGGCGCCATTATTCCTAACCGTCGCAACGTGTTCGACTCCACGCTCGATCTCACCGGCGTCGCATTCCTCACCGGGCCCCGCAACTTCGCGCCCATTATCTCCCGCATGCGCTTCGAGGCAATCGATAATCTGCGCATCCAATGGGACCTGGACTATGACCCCAAGACCGGACGCCTGGCCTCGGACAACATCTTTGCCGGCTACAGTTGGGGTCCCACCACCATTGGCCTGGGCCATGCCATGCTCAACGCCGTGGACGAAAGCGGCAGCTCCGCCTCCACCATCCAAAGCCAGCAGTTGCAGCCATTCTTCTCGTTCGGTAAACAGAGCGGAAACGGCTTCAACCTGGCAGCGAACGTTGGTTACGACTTTGTGCAGAACTCGCTGCAGTACGCAGGGGCGCAGGCCGTCTACAACTGGAACTGCTGCGGACTGACGTTCGGTTATCGCCGCTTCCAGCTCGGCTCGGTTCGCGACGAAACCCAGTACCTTTACAGCTTTACCCTGGCCAGCTTCGGTTCGGTGGGAGACATCCGGCGGTCAAACTCCGTCTTCCGGGATCCAACCCTGCCTCCGGCTTATTGAGGCCGGCTTTCGTTGTGGCTGGGATCGCCAGGAAATCGTGGAACCCTGCTTGCCTTTCATGCGGGCTCGCGTCAACACAATACCGGCCGGGCAACCGTCCGTTCCAGCAGCGCGGAATGACGCACGGCTGGAGTATCCTTGCTGTAAGAGGATTGAACATTGCTTCGCATACGCACATTGTTGAGCCTGCTCGCTATCTTGATGACCGCAGGATGCAAGGCTCAAATCGTAACGCAGACTTCGCTGGACCCCGCTGTGCTGAACCGGCGCATCGAAGTCCTGGTCCGAGCCCAGTTCGACATCCCGAAGGACTACGTTGTGACGCTTGGCGCCCGCAAGCCAAGCCAGGTTAACGGTTATGACACGCTGCCCATCACGTTCTCCCGCGACGGCAAGAGCCAGGAAGCCGACTTCCTGATTTCTACAGACGGCAAAACACTGGCGCGTCTGGATACCTATGACCTGGTCAAAAACCCCGTCTTTTCCATCGACGTCGCCGGGCGTCCCATTCGCGGCAATCCCGATGCAAAGGTTACCGTGATCAACTTCGACGACCTGGAGTGCCCCTATTGCGCCCGCATGCACGTTTCGCTCTTTCCAGACACGATTCAGCACTATAAGGACAAGGTTCGCTTCATCTACAAGGACGCACCGCTGACGCAAATCCATCCGTGGGCGATGCGCGCATCGGTTGACGCCAACTGCCTGGCTGCGCAGAGCGGCGATGTTTATTGGACCTATGTGGACTACCTTCATGCCCACGGCGATGAAATCAGCGGCCCGGACCACGATCCGGCAAAGAGCTTTGCCGCGCTCGACAGGATTGCACGGCAGGAAGCCACGCTCGCCAAGCTCGACACGCCAAAGCTCGACAACTGCCTCGCCCGGCAAGACGAAACGCAGGTGAAGACCTCGGGACTCGAAGCGGAGGCACTCCGGATTGACGGAACTCCCGCCCTGTTTGTCGATGGGGAGCGAATCGATGGCGCTCTGCCCGAAGAACAATTGTGGCTCGTGATCGACCGCGCGCTGCGCGCCGCCGGCGTCGAGCCTCCACCAGCTCAAACAGCGCCGGCTCAGCCGGCCAAACCGTCACAGTCTCCCGGAAGCGGCAAGTAGCCGTTATCGTGCTATCGCCGCACCGCTTTGTGGATTTATCTTTGATTGCCGGGGCCACATGAGCCCCATTAGGAGAAACCAGGTTGCAAGAGGAATCGTTTTTCCCTGCCCGAAACCGCTTTGCCGGTTTTGTTTTTTGTTGCGGAGCGTTGCTAACCGCCGTGGCCGGTTGCCACTCCTCGCCCGCTCCCGACGTGGTGGCCACCGTCAACGGCAAGGATATCCTTCGCGCGGACCTGGAGAAGTATTACAAGGCAAGTCTCGGAGACAACCCGCAACAACCCTCGCCTGAACAGGCCAACATCGACCGGCTCAACACGCTTCACGAAATGATCCAGGACGAAATCATTCAGCAGTACGCCGCCAAATTCAATCTTACCGCCAGTGACGAAGATGTAAACGCCAGGGTAACCGAGATGAAGGCTCCTTGGACGCAGGAGGAATTCGATAAGCAGCTCAAGCAGCGCAACGTAACGCTGGACGACCTGAAGCGGGAGATCCGGCGCGACCTTACCAAGAAGAAGCTGCTGAACAAGGAAATCGAGTCCAAAATCAATGTCACCGACGGGGAGATAAGCAACTACTACAACAGCCACAAGTCCGAATTCGATATCATTGAGCCGCGCTACAGAATCGCCAGGATCGCCGTCACCAGCGGTCCCTCGCAGGCCACCAACCTGCAGAACAACAAGGCCTCAGGCGACGCCGACGCGAAGAAGAAGATCCAGGCCCTGCACGCCAAGCTTGAAGCCGGCGACGACTTCGGCTCGGTGGCAATGAATTTCTCAGAGGATAAGGCTACCAGTTCGAGCGCCGGTGACATGGGTTTTGTGTATGAGTCGCAGTTGCGTCCCCTGACTGAAGTCTACAACGCAATCAGCAAGCTCAAGCCGAGCCAGTTCACCGATGTAATTCCAGCCGTCGACCCGGCTACGCACCGCGTCGTTGGCTACGCCATCTACCAACTCGTCTCAAAGGAGCCGGCCGGCCAGCGCGAGTTGAGCGATCCGCGCGTACAGCAGTACATCCACCAGCTCCTTCACGACAGCCGCACGCAAGTTCTGAGGAATGCGTATTACGAAAAACTCTATGACGAGGCCAAGATCCACAACTATCTGGCCGACCAGATTCTGAAGGAAGGCGCGAAATAGAACTCAACCGCTCGTGGGGCGATTCAGTAATACGTCATGGCGATTTTCAGCTCCAGGTGTCCACCCGGGAATTGAAATGCTGCGTCCTCAAACATCGGCGGACCGAAATGGCCTTTCGCGTTGTTGGAGGCTCCCACGCCCTCCTTGGGAATTCCCATGAAGTTGGCGTCGAGTTTGCCGTTCGAATTCTCGTCGTGGAATACGGAAACCGCATACTTGCCCGGCCGAATTCCGGTGAATTTGCATTCGCCGTGACCATTCAAAATAGTAGAACTGGAGTACGCCATAGCCTTGTTTCCGTCCCTGGGGTAGCCATCGGCCGAGGAATACAGCGCGCACATCACTTGTCCTTTGCCGCTGCGCAACCCGTCCACGTCAGCATGGATCACGCCCTCGGGTACCGGTTGCGCGGCAATCGTGAATGCCGGCAACAGCAGCCACAGAAGCAGGATTTGCGGCAACATGATCCTTTGCCGTCGATTAGCCAAAGCTCCACCTCCCGGGTGATTTCGACCACAATCCCCTACACTTTACGCTGTTTCAGCTTCCAGTCAAAGCGTGATTGCCAATGATTTTGAGAAGCTAATAGACGTTGTATCAGATGTGACGCTGCCCAGATGTGACTGTCAGATTGACGCAGTGAAATCAAAGGGCCTTCTTTGCGAGTGTGGGAGCGGAAGCAGTGGAAGATCGGATCGGGCCGTGCCAACGCAAAGGAGTTGGGGCGGATGGGTGAAAAACGCCCTGGATGCGTCTCGCCATCACGATCGCCATTGACTGGCGGTTCGTAATGGCACTCGTAACCCTCGTCCTTGCGGTACTGACGAAGTAGCCAAACCTCCCGGAAGGACCCACTCCTTCCGAGATTAAATACAGCATAGCAAAACGCCGGTTAAATGGACCGCTGAATTAGCCTCAACGTGGCTTGGCGCAAGCTGGTCTCATTCGGCGCCTTCCACACGGCCTTGGTGTCTTCCACACCTCACGCGCACGCCGGCCTTATTCTCTATACAGACCCTCCCGTGTCCGACTTTGCCCAAACCGTCAAGCAGCAGGCCGACATCGTCAAGGTGATCGAGGGGTACATACGGCTGCGCAAGACGGGTGGGGTGAATTACACGGGGCTTTGCCCTTTCCACAAGGAAAAGTCGGCGTCGTTCTCGGTTCACGCGGTGCGGCAATACTATTACTGCTTTGGCTGCCACGAGTCGGGCGACGTTTTCAAATTTGTGGAGAAGATCGAGAAGGTGGGCTTCCCCGAGGCGGTGCGGATCGTCGCGCAGAAATGCGGCATTCCGCTGCCCAAGCGCGAGTTTTCGTCGCCGGAAGAAGCCGCCGATGCGCGCATGCGAGCCAAGCTTCTGGATCTTCATGAGGCCGCAACCATTTGGTTCGAGGAGCAGTTGCGCGGGCCGGAGGGGGCTGTGGCGCGCGAGTACCTGGCGGGCCGCGGACTTACTCCCGATGGCATAAAGACCTTCCGCATGGGTTACGCCCCCGACAGCTTCAACGCGCTGCGCGACCGGCTCAGAGGCATGGCCGACGACGAAACGCTGCGGGCAAGCGGGCTGTTCAGCTGGAAGGAGCAGGGCGACGGCAGTCTCGGGCCCATCTACGACCGCTTCCGCAAGCGAGTGATGTTTCCCATCGCCAACGAGAGCGGGCGGGTGATCGCTTTTACCGCTCGCGCACTGGAGTCGGGCGAAAAGGCCGGAGCAAAATATATCAACTCGCCGGAGACACCGCTCTACTCCAAGAGCAATGTTTTGTTCAACCTGGACAAGGCGCGCACCGCCATTCGCCAGACCGAGTTTGCGCTGCTGGTGGAGGGGCAGATGGACTGCATATCGGTCTTTCTGCGCGGCATTCAAAACGTGATCGCCACCAGCGGAACGGCCTTCACCGAGCAGCAGGTGGCTATTCTCAAGCGGCACACATCGCAGGTCGTGGTCAACTTCGATCCGGACGCGGCAGGAAGCAACGCGGCTGAAAAGTCGATTGCCCTGCTCACGGAAGAGGGCTTTTCCATCAAGATTGTCACCCTTGACGATGGTCTGGACCCCGACCGCTTTATTCGCGAGCGTGGCGTGGAAGCCTACACGAAGGCGTTGCGCGGGGCGCGCAGGCAGGCCGATTACCTGATCGAACGGGCTAGGGCTGCCTTTCCCGGCGCCAGCGCGGAGCAGAAGGTGAAACAAATGAACTTCCTTCTGCCGCACATTCGCCGGATGCCGGAAAAGCTTGCGCGCGACCAGTTTGCCCTGGATGCCGCACAAAAACTGAATATCGATTCCGCCGTTCTGCGGGAGGAACTGCGCCAGGCAGCTCTCCGCCGCCGCGACCGCATTGAGGCGAGGGCCGTGGCGCTCACTGAGGTGGAGCGGGTGCTGCTGCGCGCCCTGGCCATCACCGACCCTGACGACGAACAGGCGCGCCGGCTAGCCGCACAGGCATTGGCTCAAAACCCCGCGTGGTTTGAGCATCTGGGCACGTTTGCTGCCCTGCAGGCTTTGGCTGGCCGCGCGGCAAACGACCCCATGGACGCGGTAGAGGATGAGGCGCAGCGGGCATTGCTTGCCGAGGCGTTGCTGGCCGAGACCAAGCCTCCCGAAGAGACCGAGGTGCTGAGCGCCATCCAGGAGATTCAGGAGCGGGCGATTGCGAACCGGCTGCGGGACTTGCGAGCTCTGATCGCCGAGGCCGAGCGCCAGGGCGACGTTGCCGAACTCACCCTGCTGACACAACAAAAACTGGATCTGGACCGCGCGCTGCGGCAGTTGCACAACCAAAAGCCGACTAACGGCTGAGCGCCCCGAGCGGGCTTGGCTGGAAAGTCTAGCAGAAGGAGCCATGCATCAAATCGCCCCACAATTGCGTCTAATCAACAGGACAAGGAACGGGCGAGAAGCGAATGTGCCCAGGCCTCCCGCAATGCGGCTCGCAAGACGCGCCATTCGACTGCAAATTTTGTTTTGGCGCTCGCTGGCAGACCGTGGTATTCTGTTGATCTCTGTGAGGATGCGCGCCCCCTCTGCCCCAAAAATGAGCTTCGGCTCGCGGGCGACCCAGGCGAAACCTGAAGCGCTTGTCATCCTGTTCCGAGCAACTACCTGAGACCGCTTCTTTTTGCGGGCAACCGCAGGTCCGTTTCCTCGTGCGCGTAAGGATTTCTTGATGGAAATCTTTTTTTCGCGCCTCGGTCCGGATCCCGCACCGGTGCGCAAAACGGTGCTGAAACTGCTTTGCGCAAGAGAGTAGGAATATTTTGGCGATTGACGACAAATTTGAAGACGATATTCAAAGCCTGATCGATGTGGGCAAAGAGAAGGGCTATCTCACCTACGGCGACGTGAATGACATGCTGCCGGAAGAGATTGGCTCGGCCGACGATCTCGACGACCTGATTACCACCATTGGAACCCAGGGCATCGACCTGCTCGACGGCCCGAAATTCGGCGGCGACAAGGACTTCGAGCTGGAGGAAGGCGAAGACGTCGAACTCGACCTGACGCCCGGCACACTGGAAAAAACCAATGACCCAGTGCGCATGTACCTGCGCGAAATGGGCACCGTTCCGCTGCTTACGCGCGAAGGCGAAGTTGAGATTGCAAAGCGCATTGAGCGCGGCCAGTTGCGCGTGCTCAAGGCTATTTCCCGCTCTCCCATTGTTATCCGCGAAATTGTGGCCCTCGGCGAGGACCTGAAGCGTGGCGTGCGCAATGTGAAGGAAGTCGTGGTCTTCGACGAGGAGGAGCTCACCGAAGAGG
>Ga0302319_10007634_pt1 | contig 21253 bp, 15 predicted proteins | sample Bog_T0_2_FD_203319 | JGI IMG/M metagenome (GOLD analysis project Ga0302319, IMG submission 203319) | Peat permafrost microbial communities from Stordalen Mire near Abisko, Sweden - Bog_T0_2 | ecosystem: Environmental > Terrestrial > Soil > Wetlands > Peat | place: Sweden: Abisko, Stordalen Mire... | reverse complement strand
TAACCAGCAAAATCAACACTGGGTCCACGCTTCAACGCCAATTCCGTCACGCGCCGCATTTGCGATCCGTTATCCACTCTACGTGCATCCTCCCGCCATGACGCCTCTTGGGCGTACCGAAGCAAATAGGGACCGGAGACATGATGGAAGTGGCCCATTTCGCCGCGACGCAGACGACTAAAGTAGCTCGCAGCCTGGTTGCCCCACATGTTCCCATGACTACTCGGACCCAATTCAAATTGAATGAGGCGGGCGTTTTGGCAGCCCTGGAGGGTAGATGGCCTGTCTATGTCTGCGGGGAAATCAATTACGTTGATGCTTTTGACGTGCCCAGATGGACGAAGTACCGCCTCACTCATAGGGGACCGGCCCGTAGCGACGGTGAGATGGACCTTGCCCCCTGCGAAGATGGAAACCGATCCACCTGACGCCTGAGTGCATCCCGCCCCAAGCAGCGGTATTATGGTGCAAAAGGCAAAAAGCCACTTAATCATGGCTTTGTGGCACTTGCGCCAACATACCGCAAACCTTCGGTCTGTTGGCGCAAGTGCTGGCGTTTGCGCCAACATACCCCATGCCTTCCTTAGCGGACCGTATCCTTTGCCCAAAAGCCTTGGTTTTGGCGACACGATGGTCCTTAATCGAGCGGCCCGGATTCCGGGGAAAAGAAATTGCGCGCAGACCCATGGATGCTCCCGAAGCCGATCAAACCCTGCCTGCGCCAACGACCGGACCTTCACCAGACGCGACGCAGGATGGGGCACGGCGCAAGCGGCGGATTTCGCGCCTTATGGTTTTTTTCGCTCTGGCGTATTTCACGGAGGGCATGGGCCAACAGGCAGGGCTAATATCCCAGCCGCTAACCTATTACCTGAAGCAGGTTTATCACTGGACCCCATTGCAGGTAACGGCATACTTCGCCGTCACCTGGCTGCCATGGGTGATCAAACCGATTTACGGAATCATATCGGATTTCGTGCCCTTATTCGGCTATCGCCGTAAGGCGTATCTGATTCTTTCCAACGCGCTCGCGACAATTGCGTTTCTTGCTGTGGCGAGGACCGTAAGCCCCGGCCCTCTTATCTTTTTTCTGTTATTAACCGCCTACGCCATGGCCATAGCGAGCACGCTATATGGCGCCCTTTTGGTGGAAAATGGGCATGATTTTTCCGCGAGCGCAGCATTCGTCAATCAGCAATGGTTGTGGTTTAACGTGGCTCAGGTTGGGGCAGCGCTTCTGGGAGGCGCGCTCATTGAATATTTTCCGCCCACCACCGCACTCCACGCCGCTGCAGCAATCGTCGCCGTGACGCCATTATGCGTGATCGCGACCACCTCGTTTCTCGTTGACGAAAATCGCGCGCCCGGAAGTGTTGCCGCCATGAAGACGGCATTTCGAGCCCTGCTGCTTACCTTCAAAAAGCGCGAATTGTGGGTGATTGCCGGCTTCCTGTTTGTTTATCGATTCAGTCCAGGTTTCGGCACCCCGCTCTACTATCGGATGACCGATGAGCTGAAGTTCAGTCAAGGTTTTATCGGTATTCTGTCTTCAATCGGTTCCGCTGGGTGGATATTGGGTGCCATTCTTTACCACCGATATCTGCCGGACATGACTTCCAAACGGCTTTTGAATTGGTCGGTCATTGTTGGCGTGCTTTCCACTCTTGTCTTTCTATTCATGGTCGGGCCGATCAGTGCCGTCTGGATCAATTTCGTCAACGGACTGGCGACAGCCATTGTTTATGTCGCAAGCATCAGCATTGCAGTCGATTTCTGCCCCCAAGGATCGGAAGGCTTTGCCTTCGCCATCCTGATGTCAATTGACAATTTATCCCAGACTTTGTCCGACAATGCTGGTGCATTCATGTACGAGCATCTGTTCAATAACAGGATAAATCCACTGATCCTGGTGTCAGCAGCGTTTACCGCCGTGGCGTTTGTTCTCATACCAATGCTCAAATTGGGCGACAAGAAACAGGGTCAGCCCGTTGCTCAACTGCGCGGGCGCGCCGACGCTGCGTGATCCATCAGCGCGGGAAATACCTTGGAGCAGGCTCATTTGGCGCTGGGTAGCGGCGCATCTGAGCTAGCCATAGCGCCGGTCCGCGATCGCACTGCAGGGATCAACGGCGAGTTTCTCAAAATACGCTGCCAATCCGAGAGCTTTGGCTGCTTGCTCCTGGCCTACACCAAGGCAAACAGCGCGTTCGCGAAGCAGGCGTGCAACAACTCTAAAAGTGTCGGGTCCCACCATAGGTTCTGTATATCAGGGCCGCTGCAACCTGGAATTGATCTCGATCAAGGGGGCTTTCAGCGGCCAAACCACGTCACGCCCGGGCCGCGGGCAGCGTACCGATACGAGCCTAGAACGAGCCGGCTCTGGCCAGAGCGAAGCGATGGCGCAGCAATGCTTCGGTCTATGGCATTGCGCCGTGATTTCGCCCGCCATAGAACTTTCGCCTTTGAAAGTTCCATCGGGAAAGCTTTTTGCCTGAGGCCGTTATCTCTCCGCAGGAAGAAATCGGGCACGCCATCGCGTGCCGAAACCAGGAGAGATTCAAAATGAAGAAGATCATCTGTCTGACGGCGGCGCTTCTCAGCGGCGCCGTTGCGTTATCCAGTCCAGCATTTGCCCAGATTGGCGGTGCCGTAGGCGGCGCAGCTGGGGCAACTGCCGGCGCAGGCGGGGCAAGCGTTGGCGGAAGTACGGCAGGCGGCATTACCGGCCCGGCCGCGGGCGCTTCGGCCGGCGCGGGCATGAGCGGCGCCATGACGACGCCCTCGACGTCTTCGACCACAGGCGCCATGAACAGCACCACCGACAGCGTCGGCAACAGGGCCACGGCGGCCCAGCATAATGCCAGCAACGCGGTCAACAATGCGGCCGCCGTTAATGCCGGCGTCTCGGCCAATGCTGCGGGACAGAACGCCTCGGCCGGTCTCAGCAGCTCCGGCGCGCTGAACGGGACAAACAATGTCGGCAGCCGCGCCACGGGCATGGCGAATCGCGCTTCGCGCACCGCCCAAAACAGCGCCAATGCCGTCGAGCAGCAGACCACCCAGGACCTGAACCGCGAACAGGCCGGCGCCTCGGCCAGCGGTTCGGCCCATGCGGGTATGCCATAGAAATCCAGCCGGAAGGGCCCGCAAGGGTTCGGAAGGCGGAAAGGGCGGCCGGGTGCCACGCGCATCCGGCCGTTTTCGTATGGAAGCAGCGTGATTTTCGCGGCCCCAGGGCGTACATACGGGGCGCTTGGTGAGGATAGACACGCATGACCATTTATCGCGCCCCGGTTGAGGATTTCCGTTTCCTGATTCACGAGTTCCTGGAAGTGGAAAAACACCGCGACCTGCCGCAATACGAAGAATTATCGCCCGACCTGATTGACGACATTCTCACCAACGCGGGAAAATTCTGCGAGGAAGTGCTGCACCCGCTCAACCAGCCGGGCGACGAGGAAGGCTGCCATTTCGAAAATGGCGTGGTGCGGACGCCCAAGGGTTTCAAGGAGGCTTACAAAGCCTATAGCGAAGCCGGCTGGGGCGGGCTCGGCGCGCCGGCGGAATTTGGCGGCGCCGGCATGCCCACCCTGATGACCATGGCGCTGGGCGAAATGGGCATGGCCGCCAACCAGTCGCTGGCGATGTATCCCATGCTGACGGCGGGGGCCTATGGCGCCTTGATCGCCACCGGCACGGATTGGATGAAGAAAGCCATCGCGCCCAAAATGGTGTCGGGCGAATGGGCCGGCACCATGTGTCTGACCGAACCGGGCTGCGGCACCGATCTGCGGCTGATGAAGACCAGGGCGGTGGAGCAGCAGGACGGCACCTATCGCATGAACGGCACCAAGATTTTCATTTCCGGCGGCGACCAGGATTTGACCGACAACATTATTCATATGGTGATCGCCAAGGTGCCGGACGAGAATGGCCAGATCCATGACGATCTTTCCACCGTCAATTTCTTCATGGTGCCGAAAGTCCTGGTGGGCGAGGACGGCAAATTGGGCGCGCGCAATGGCGTGGGTACCGGCGGCATCGAGCACAAGATGGGGATCAAGGGCCAGGCCACCTGTGTGCTGAATTTCGACGATGCGGTAGCCTGGCGGCTCAGCCCCAAGCTGCCGCCGCTGAAGCCAGGCGAGAAACGGTCCTCGGCCGCCGGCATGGCGGGAATGTTCGGGATGATGAATGCGGCGCGGCTGGGCGTGGGCGTCCAAAGCATCGGGCTGGGCGAGATCGCCACCCAGAACGCCATGGCCTATGTGCATGAACGGCGCGTCGGCCGCGCGCTGACGGGGCCCAAGGAGCCGGACAAGCCCGCCGACCTGGAAATCGTTCATCCCGACGTGAAGCGCATGCTGCTGCATTGCCGGGCGTTCGTGGAAGGGACGCGAGCGCTGGCCTGCTGGACCACGCTCAACATGGCGATCGGCCATTCCCAGCGCGAGGACGCGGCGGCGGCGGCGCTGCTGGCCGACCTGATGACGCCGGTGCTGAAAGCCTTCTGCACCGATATGGGTTTCGAGGCCACCAACCTGGCGATGCAATGCTATGGCGGCCATGGTTATATCCGCGACAATGGCGTGGAGCAGTTCGTCCGCGATGCCCGCATCAACCAGACCTATGAAGGCGCCAATGGCGTGCAGGCGATGGACCTGGTCGGCCGCAAGCTGGGGCACAAGGGCGGCGCGGCGCCGCTGGCTTTGTTCGGGGCACTGACCGGCTGGATCGCTGAGAATGAAAAAGACGAAGCCATGGCGATTTATGTCAAAGGCATGAAGCGCGGCACCGAAGCGCTGCAGGCCGCGACCCTATGGTTGGCGCAGCACGGACTTCAGAACCCCAATGACGCGGGGGCCGGCGCGGTGGATTACCTGCGCCTGATGGGCATTGTGGTTACCGGCTGGATGTGGGCGCGGATGGCAAAAATCTCGCTGGGCAAGGACGATCCGCTGTACAAGGACAAGATCATGTGCGCCCGTTACTGGATGGAGCGGCTGATCCCCGAATGCCCCATGCTGCTTGAACGCATCCAGGCGGGGAGTGAGACGTTGATGGCGGTCAATTAGCCGCCAGCTTCGCCAACTGCCCCAGCAGCATCTTGGCGCCTTGCAGGCGGTCGTCCGGGGTCGGCCAGTCGCGCGACACAACGATCTTCTGGTCGGGCCGCACTTTCATGGTGCCGCTGTGCCTGCTGATGAACTGCACCAGGCCAATGGGATTGGCGAAGGCGTTGCCGCGGAAGGCCACCGTGCCGCCCTTGGGACCGGCGTCGATCTTCTCCACGCCCGCCTTCAGCGCCAATTGCTTGATCGCCACGATCTCGAACAGATGCCGCACTTCGTCGGGCAGCGGCCCGAAACGGTCGATCAGCTCGGCGGCGAAGGCGTCGATATCGGCCCGCGTCTCCAGCCCCGACAGGCGGCGATAGAGCGACATGCGGACATTGAGGTCGGCAACGTAATCCTCGGGAATCAGCACCGAGGCGCCCAGATTGATGGTGGGGGACCATTGATCCTCCATCGCATCGGCGTCGCCGCCCTCGCGCATGCTGGACACGGCCTCTTCCAGCATCTCCTGGTAGAGCTCGATGCCGACCTCGCGGACATGGCCGGACTGTTCCTCGCCCAGAAGGTTACCGGCGCCGCGAATATCCATGTCATGGCTGGCGACGGAAAAGCCCGCGCCCAATTGGTCGAGCGATTGCAGCACTTCCAGCCGCCTTGTGGCGGTTTCGGTCAGCTTCTTGTCCGGTTGAGTGGTGAGATAGGCATAGGCGCGGCTTTTGGAGCGGCCAATGCGGCCCCGTATCTGGTACAGCTGCGACAGGCCGAACATGTCGGCCTTCTGCACGATCATGGTGTTGGCAGTCGGGATGTCGAGGCCGCTTTCGACAATGTTGGTCGAAATCAGCACATCTACCTTGCGTTCATAAAACAAGGTCATGACATCTTCCAGCATGGACGGCGTCATCTGGCCATGCGCGACCGCCGTCTTCACCTCGGGCACCGTCTCTTTCAGGAAAGCCTCGGCCTCGCGCAGATCGGCGATGCGGGGGGCGACGAAGAAACTCTGGCCGCCGCGATAATGTTCGCGCAGCAGCGCCTCGCGCACCACCAAGGGATCGAAAGGCGTGACAAAAGTGCGCACCGCCAGCCGGTCCACCGGCGGCGTGGTGATCAGCGACAGGTCGCGCACGCCCGACAGCGCCAGTTGCAGGGTGCGGGGGATGGGCGTGGCGGTCAGGGTCAGGACATGGACATCGGCCTTGAGGGATTTCAGCCGTTCCTTGTGGCTGACGCCGAAATGCTGTTCCTCGTCCACGATCACCAGCCCCAGCCGCTTGAAAGCGATGCTTTCCGACAGCAGGGCATGGGTACCGATCACGATATCGACGCTGCCGTCGGCCAGCGCCTCCCTGGTTTCGCGCGCCTCCTTGGCATCGACGAAACGCGAAAGCTGGCGCATCTGGAGCGAGAATCCGGCAAAGCGTTCGACAAAGCCGCGATAATGCTGCCGCGCCAGCAGCGTGGTGGGCACCACCACCGCCACCTGTTCCCCCGCCATGGCGGCGACAAAGGCGGCGCGCAAAGCCACCTCGGTCTTGCCGAAGCCGACATCGCCGCAGATCAGCCGGTCCATGGGGCGGCCCTTGGCCAGGTCGGTGATGGTGTCAGCGATGGCTTTTTCCTGGTCTTCGGTCTCCTGATAGGGGAAGCGGGCACAGAATTCGTCGTAAAGCCCGGCGGGCGGTTCGACCGGCGGCAGGGATTTGAGTTCCCGGGCGGCGGCGATGCGGATCAGCTCGGCGGCGATTTCGCGCACCCGCGCTTTCATCTCGGCCTTGCGCTTTTGCCACCCTGCCCCGCCGAGGCGATCAAGCTGGGCGCCCTCGTCCGAGCCATAGCGGCTCAAGAGCTCGATATTCTCCACCGGCAGGAACAGCTTGCCGCCGTCATATTGCAGCTCCAGGCAATCATGCGGCGCACCCAGCGCCTCAATGGCTTTCAGGCCCAGGTAACGCGCCACGCCATGCTCGATATGGGTGACCAGGTCGCCCGGCGCCAGGGACGAGGCTTCGGCCAGGAAATTCTGCGCGCGGCGCTGGCGGCTTTGCGCCCGCACCATGCGGTCGCCCAGAATGTCCTGCTCGCTCATCACCGCAAAGCCGGGGGCTTCGAAGCCGCGTTCGATACCCAGGCAAGCCAGCCCCACAGCGCTGGGGTGCAGGGTCAACGCCTCGGACCAATTCTGCACCCTGCGAATGGCGGCAAGGCCGTGATCGGACAAGACGCCGCCCATGCGTTCCGCTGAACCGTCGGTCCAGCTTGCCACCAGCACGCGCTGGCCGGCTGCCTGCAGCGCTTTGAGGTGATCGGCGGCGGCCTGGAACACATTCAGGTTGCCGCCCGTGACATTGGATTGGCGCTCAGGCGCGAAGTCGCGGCCCTGGCGTCCACCGGCATCGACGCTGGTCATGGATTCCGGCGCCTGGAACGGGCTCAGTGCCCGCACCAGGTTTTTGCCCAGGCACGCTTTCCATTCCGCCTCGGTCAGGTAGAGCGCCGCAGGCTTCAGAGGCTTGTAGGGTGCAGCCTTGATGGCTTTCTTATCTGGTTCCTGATGGCGGAATTGCTGGCGGGTGTCATAGCAATCGCCGATCACTTCCAGCCGCGCCGCTTTGGCCTCGTCCACCTGGTGTCCCAGCATTACCAGACAGCGCGGCAGGTAATCGAACAGCGTATCAAGTTGGCTATAGAACAGCGGCAGCCAATGCTCCATGCCCTGCGCCTTGCGGCCGGCGCTGACGCTTTCATACAGCGGGTCGTCGCCCGAGGGGCCGAAAGCGGCGACATAGCCGGTGCGGAAGCGGCTGATCGCCGCCTCGCCCAGCGGCGCTTCGCTGGCGGGCAGCAGTGCGATGGCCGGCAGGCTGGCGTCGGACAATTGCGTCACCGCATCGAATTTGCGGATGGCATCCAGTGTCTCGCCGAAAAAATCCAGGCGCAGCGGTTCATCGCTTCCGGGTGGCCACAGATCGACGATGCCACCGCGCAGGGCAAAGTCGCCCGGATCGCGCACCGTGCTGGCGCGGGCATAGCCATTGGCGGCCAGAAAACTCACCAGCGCGTCACGATCGACCTCTTCGCCCACGCGAGCCTGGAAGCTGGCGATGGCAATGGCATCGCGCGGCGGCACACGCTGCAGAACCGCATTGACCGAGGTGACGATGACGCAGGCCTCCACGCCCTTGGCCAGCGCCGCCTTCCCTGCAAGATAAGCAAGCGTCGCCAGCCGCGTGCTCTCAATATCGGGCTTGGGCGAAACCCGGTCATAGGGCAGACAGTCCCAGGCCGGAAAGGACGACAGCCGCAATTCCGGCGCGAAAAACGCCATGGCGTGCAGCGCCGCCTCGGCTTCATTCTCGTCGGCGGCGACAAACAGCACCGGCCCATTTCGCCGCCGCGCCGCTTCGATCGCCAGAAAGGCGTCATAACCGGCGGGGGCGCCGGAAACCGTCAGCCGCGCCTCGTGCTTGGCGATGTAATCTAGGCGTTCCACTTGGCATCCTTGTGGCCGATGACCGCCTTCAGCCCCGCGAACACGTCATTGTCATATTCGGGCGGCAACGGCGCTGCGCCGCGCAGCCAATCGTAGACGTCCTGGTCGGGGGCGGTCAGCAGCGCCTCGAAATGGTCAAGCCCGGCCTCATCCAGCCCCGCCAGATGGCTTTGCGCATAGGCGCCGAAAATCAGGTCAACTTCCTTGAAGCCGCGCCGCTGGGCCCGAAACAAAAGCCTTTTGCGGCGGTTCTCCGAAGAGCCACCCTTGTCGCTATCATCCATGGCGGGGATATAGCGGCGGAACAGGTTGAGAACAACATGCGCGGGCGATTATGTTTGCCGCCATGCGGCCTTCGATTCTTTTCCCGCTTTTCGCCGAAATCCGCACCCTGTCCGGGGTGGGCCCCAAACTGGAAAAGCTGATCGCCAAGGTGGCGGGACCAAGGCTGGTGGACCTGATCTTCGACCTGCCCGTGGCGGTGGTGGACCGCTCCTACCGGCCCCGGCTGATTGCCGCCGAACCGGGGCGCATCGCCACGGTGGAGGTGGGCGTGCTGGATCATTCTCCGCCCCGGGTGAAAAGCCAGCCTTACAAAGTTCGGGTGTCGGACGACAGCACGGTAATGGATTTGGTGTTCTTCCGCGCCGACGCCAAATATCTGATGGACATCCTGCCGCCGGGATCGCGGCGGATCATCTCCGGCCGCATCGAGTCCTTCAAGGACAAGCTGCAGATGCCGCATCCCGATTATGTGGTGGAGGATGCGGCTTTGATGCCCCAGCATGAGCCGGTTTATGCCCTGACCGAGGGCCTGGCCGCCAAGGCGTTGGCCAAGGCGGTGCGCGGCGCCCTCAGCCATGTGCCCGCAATGCCGGAATGGCAGGATCCGGCATTTTTGAAGCGCGAAGGGTTTGCGCCCTTCGGGGCGGCGCTGGCGGCTGCGCATGCTCCGGTCCACGAAGCGGACCTGTCACCGGAAACAGCGCCGCGGCGGCGGCTGGCCTATGACGAACTCCTCGCCAACCAGCTGGCGCTGATGTTGATCCGGGCGCAGCTGCGCGGCCCCACTGGGCGGAGGATGGCTGGCGATGGCAAGCTGCGCGCCAGGGCCATCGCCGCCCTGCCCTTTGCCCTCACCGATGGGCAACTGACCGCGCTGGACGAAATCGAAAAGGACATGGCATCGGACAAGCGCATGCTGCGGCTGCTGCAAGGAGATGTCGGATCGGGCAAGACCATCGTGGCGCTGCTGGCGCTCTTGAACGCCGTGGAAGCCGGTTGTCAGGGCGCGCTGATGGCGCCCACGGAAATACTGGTGCGCCAGCATTGCGCTTCGCTGGAGCCTTACGCCAAAGCGGCCGGCGTGCGGCTGGCGGCGCTGACCGGGCGGGAAAAGGGCGCCAGCCGCGACGCCACCCTGAAAGCGCTGGCGGCCGGCGAAATCGACATATTGATCGGCACCCATGCCCTGTTTTCGGAAGACGTGACGTTCCGCGACCTGGGTCTGGCGGTGATTGACGAACAGCACCGTTTCGGCGTGCATCAGCGCATGACCCTGCAGGCCAAGAGCGGCCAAGAAAAAACAAAGCCCGCCGATGTGCTGGTAATGACGGCGACACCGATCCCGCGCACCCTGGCGCTTACGGCGTTCGGCGACATGGATGTGTCGCGTATCCTCGGCCGCCCGCCAGGGCGAAAACCGGTGGAAACGCGGGTGATGAGCGCGGCCCGGCTCGACGACCTGATTGCGCATCTGAAAGCGGCGCTTTCCCAAGGGCAGCGCGCCTATTGGGTCTGCCCGCTGGTGGAGGAATCCGAAAAAATTGACCTTGCCGCCGCCGAGGAACGCGCCGCCATGCTGCGCCAGGCGCTGGGCGCCTCAAAAATCAATGTTGGCCTGGTGCATGGCCGAATGAAGGCGGCGGAGCGCGATGCCGCCATGACCGCGTTCAAATCAGGCGAGACGCAGCTTCTGGTCGCCACCACCGTGATCGAAGTGGGCGTGGATGTGCCCGAAGCCACCATCATGGTGGTGGAGCATGCCGAACGCTTCGGCCTAGCCCAACTGCACCAGTTGCGCGGCCGGGTGGGGCGCGGCAGCGGAAAATCCTCTTGCCTGCTGGTCTATCACGGGCATTTGGGTGAAACCGCCAAGGCGCGGCTGAAAACCATGCGCGACACCGATAACGGCTTTGTCATTGCCGAAATGGATCTCAAGCTGCGCGGTCCCGGCGAAATGCTGGGAAAACGGCAGAGCGGGATGGAGGATTTCCGCCTGGCCGATCCCGTGGCGCATGGCGACCTGCTTGCGGTGGCGCATGACGATGCCAGGCTGATCCTGTCGCGTGATCCGGAGCTGAAAAACCCGCGCGGCGCGGCCCTGCGGGTGCTGCTTTATTTGTTTGGCCGCGACGCCGCGGTGCGCTATCTGAGAGCGGGATGAGGGAGACATTTTCCTGCGACGCCGTGGTGATCGGCGCCGGCGTTGTCGGGCTCGCGGTTGCGCGGGCGCTGGCGCAGCGCGGGCTTGAGACATTCATCCTGGAAAAGAACGCACATTTCGGCTTGGAGACCAGCGCCCGCAACAGCGAGGTGATCCATGCCGGAATTTATTATGCCAAACGCTCCCTGAAGGCGCAGCTATGCGTTCAGGGGCGCGGGCTTCTGTATGATTTCTGCCAAAGCCATGGCGTCGGCCACAAGCGGCTTGGCAAGCTGATCATTGCCAGCCATGCGGGCCAGGAAGCCCAGCTTGCCGCAATTGTGAAAGCTGCGACCGACAACGGCGTGGACGACTTGAAGCCGCTCAGCAAGGCGCAGATCGCGGCGCTGGAGCCTGACCTTTCCGGTACCCAGGGTCTGTTTTCGCCTTCCACCGGCATCATAGACAGCCATCAATATATGCTGGCCCTGCTGGGCGATGCCGAAAGCGCCGGTGCCTCCCTGGTGAAGGACGCGGAAGTCACCGCCATTGCCCATGACGGTGAACAGTATGTCCTGACGGTGAAGAATGCCGGTGAGACGCTGACGCTGATAACACGGGTATTGGTCAACAGCGGCGGATTATGGGCGCAGAAGATCGCGGGATTGATCGAGGGCCTGGACCGGCGCTTTGTGCCGCCGCTTTTTCTCGCCAAAGGCAATTACGCCACTTTGTCGGTCAAAAGCCCGTTCCGCCACCTGGTCTATCCGGTGCCCGAGCCGGGCGGGCTGGGCGTGCACCTGACCCTCGACATGGGCGGGGCGGCGCGTTTCGGCCCCAATGTGCAATGGCTCGATAACAACGACCCGGCGGCGATCGACTACACTGTGCCCGCCACCCTGCCGCGCGAATTCGTGCCACGCATCGCCGCCTATTGGCCGGGGATCCGGGAAGACATGCTGGCGCCTGGCTATTCCGGGGTGCGACCAAAAACCGGCGGCGCCAAAAATCCCAACCAGGATTTCATCATCGAAGGGCCGGCGGTGCATGGTCAGGCCGGGCTGGTCAATCTTTTCGCCATGGAATCGCCGGGCCTGACCTCGTCGCTGGCCATCGCCGCCCATGTGAACGCGCTACTGACATGAACAAATTGGGCATCGGCACGGTACAATTCGGCCAGGCTTATGGCGTGTCCAACGCACGCGGTCAGGTGCCGGCGTCAGACGCCGCCGCCATCCTCAAACGCGCGGGCGAGGCGGGCATAGATCTTCTCGATACCGCCGCAAATTACGGCGCGGCGGAAAGCGTGCTGGCAGGGCTCGATACGGCGCCCTTCCGCATCGTTACCAAGACTATCGGCCTGAAAAATGGCCTGGACGCCGTGATTGCGCGGGCGCGGCAATCGGCGGAGATATTGAAGGCCGATACATTGCTGGTCCATGCCGCCGGCGATCTGGCGGATGAAAAGCTTTGGCCGGCGCTGCAACGCCTAAAAAGCGAAGGCGTTTTCCGCAAGATCGGCATTTCCGTCTATGTCGCCGAAGGTCCCGCCGTCCTTGCGGCCCGATTCAAGCCTGATGTGATACAACTTCCCTTCAGCCTGTTGGACCAGCGTCTGTGGGCGGATGGCAGCCTGGCGCGGCTGGCCGACATGGGCGTGGAAATCCACGCCCGTTCCCTGTTCCTGCAAGGCTTGCTCCTGATGCAATCCGTCCCGGAAAAGCTGGCGGCTGCGGCGCCGCGTCTGAAAGACGTTAAATCAAGAATCACGGCGGCGGGTTCGACGCCTTTGGCTGTGGCGTTGGGTTTTGTGCTGGCGCGACCTGAAATTGCCATTGGATTGGTAGGGGTCACCAGCGCAATTGAATTGGAGGATATCCTATCGGCAGCACAACGTCCGCTGCCCGACCTGGACTGGCCCGCCATGGCGCTGCACGATGAACGGGTGCTTACGCCGTCACTGTGGTGAGAACATCGACCACGCGGTTCACGTCATTCTCGGTCATGGCCGGGAACATGGGCAGCGTCAGGATCTGTTTTGACGCCCGCTCCGCCACGGGGCAAAGACCGGCGGCATAGCCGCGGGCACGGTAATAGGAATGCATATAGACCGGCGCATAGTGGACATTGGCGCCGATGCCTTCGGCCCTGAGCGCGGTGAAGACCCGGTCGCGGTCCAGGCTGGCGGTCAGCCGCACCACATAGAGATGATAGGCATTGCTGCGGCCTGGGTGGGTATAGAGCGGCGCCACCTGCGGCATTCGGGCAAAGGCCCGGTCGTAAAAGCGCGCGATCTTCTGCCGCGCCAGTACCCAACCGTCGAGGCGTGGCAATTGAGATAAGCCCAACGCGCATTGCACGTCCGGCAAACGATAATTGTAGCCCAATTCGGCCATGTCATAGGCATAGGCGCCCTTGGCCTCGCGCGAGCGATGGTCGCTGTCAATGCCGTGATTGCGGAAGCGGCGCATATGGGCGGCCATTTCGGGATCGTCGGTGGTGCACATGCCGCCCTCGCAGGTGGTCATGTGCTTTACGGGATGAAAGGAAAAACAGGAGACATCCCCCAGCGTGCCAACCTTGCGATCATTATAGACCGCGCCGGGGGCATGGCAGGCATCGGCGATCAAACGTATGCCACGGCTGCGCGCCAGGTGGCGGAGGGCATCGTAATCCGCGGGCTGGCCGGCATAATCCACCGCCACAATGGCCTTGGTGCGCGGCGAGATGCGCCGCTTCACCGAGGCCGGATCGATCAGCAGCGTGTCTTCCTCGACATCGGCGAAAACCGGCGTGGCGCCTTCATAGATCGCGGCATTGGCAGAAGCGGCAAAGGTCAGCGCCGGCACGATCACTTCATCGCCGGTGCGCACCCCGATGGCGCGCATCGCGGCATGCAGGGCGGCAGTGCCGGAATTGACCGCTACGCCCTCGGCCGCGCCGCAATGAAGCGCGAATGCCTGTTCGAATTCGCCAACACGAGGACCCGTGGTCAGCCAGCCCGAGACCAGCGCCTCGACAACGGCCTTGACGTCGGCATCGCCGATTTCCTGGCGGCCATAGGGCAGAAAAGGGAGAGGGCTAGCTGCCTCGCGGTCAGGCATAGGCCATGGCAAGCAAGGTCTGAAGACCCCGCACATCCAGCCGTTCCGGGTTGGTGTCACTGGAATAATTGAAGCCTTCCGCCACCGGCGTGGCGCCGCGATGGAGATAGGCCTCCCGCGCGGCATGGGCGAAGCTGGCCAGGATCACATAGCGGTCATCCAGCTCGACGGTGCAATGGGCGTCGTCGGCCGGGATCATGGTCTCATGCAGCTTCTCGCCCGGCCGGATGCCGATGACATGCTGCTTGTGGGTGGGACTGATCAGGCTGGCGACATCGGGAATGGTGGTGGAGGGAATTTTGGGCACGTAGATTTCACCGCCGCGCATCATTTCCATGCTGGAGAGCACGAAATTGACGCCCTGGGTCAGGGTGATCCAGAACCGGGTCATGCGCGCATCGGTAATTGGCAGGCTGTCGGCGCCATCGGCGATCAGCTTCTTGAAGAAAGGCACCACCGAACCGCGCGAACCGAAGACATTGCCATAGCGCACCACCGAAAAACGGGTGCCGTCGGCACCGGACAAATTGTTGCCAGCGACGAAAATCTTGTCCGAAGCCAGCTTGGAAGCCCCATAGAGGTTGACCGGATTGGCGGCCTTGTCGGTGGACAGGGCCACGACGCGCTTGACGCCACAGCGGATCGCGGCTGTAACGATATTCTCCGCCCCGAACACATTGGTGCGGATACATTCGAACGGATTGTATTCGGCTGTGGTCACCTGCTTCATGGCGGCGGCATGGACGATATAATCGACATCGCGCAGCGCCAGGTCTAGGCGGTCGCGGTCGCGGACATCGCCGATGAAATAGCGCAGGAAGGGATATTTTTCCTGGCTGAATTCCTGCTGCATCTCATACTGCTTGAGTTCGTCGCGGCTGAAAATGATCAGGCGGCGGGGCTTGTATTGCGCGATTACGGTCTTGAGAAAATGCTTGCCGAAGGAGCCGGTGCCGCCGGTCACCAGCACCGATTTGTCGTTCAGATCGAGCCATGGCTGGGAAAAATCGCGCATGACCGCGTTCGTCGCGGCGGGCTGCGGCGCTTGTTCCGGCTGGGCCTCGGCAAGCGCTAGAGCGGATGACTTCATGATCTGTTAATCCTGTTTATCGAGACCAGTCTGAACAAACTCCGTTGATGACAGCTTAACGTCCTTGCAACGGGCCATTGATAGTTTTTGGTCTAACACACTTGAAAGAAGCTCTCTTTCCGGCCAAAAAGGTCCAGCTTTTGGGGTGCTTTGATGCGTATTGCGATGATTGGCGCGGGCTATGTCGGCCTGGTGTCCGGAGCCTGCCTGTCGGAATTCGGCCACGACGTGGTCTGCGTCGACAAGGACGCGGATAAGGTCAAAAGCCTGCGCCAGGGCACCATCCCGATATTCGAACCGGGTCTGGACGAAGTGGTGGCCGCCAATGTCAAGGCAGGCCGCCTCACCTTCGACGATGATTTGGGCCGGGCGGTGGCGGGCGCCGGTGCGGTCTTTATCGCGGTCGGCACTCCCAGTCGGCGCGGGGATGGCCATGCCGACCTGTCTTACGTTTTTGGCGCCGCCGAGGAGATCGCCGCCGCCCTCACCGGCTATGCCGTGGTGGTTACAAAATCCACCGTGCCGGTGGGCACCAGCCGCCAGGTCGAAGCGATCATCCGCAAGATGCGGCCCGGCGTGGAATTCGACATGGCGTCCAATCCGGAATTCCTGCGTGAGGGATCGGCGATCGGCGATTTCCGCCGCCCCGACCGGGTGGTGGTGGGCTGCGATACCGAAAAGGCACGGGAAGTGATGCGCGAAGTCTATCGTCCGCTCTATCTGGGCGAGACCCCCATCCTGTTCACCAGCCGCGAGACCAGTGAGCTGATAAAATATGCCGCCAACGCCTTTCTCGCCACCAAGATCACTTTCATCAATGAGATCGCCAATCTTTGCGAAAAAGTCGGCGCCGACGTCCAGGATGTGGCGCGCGGCATGGGGCTGGACGGCCGCATCGGATCGAAATTCCTCCATGCCGGGCCCGGGTTTGGCGGTTCCTGCTTTCCCAAGGACACGCTGGCGCTGGTGCAGACGGCGCGCGAATTCGGTGCTCCTAACCGCATCGTCGAGGCGGTGATCGCCGTCAATGACGAACGCAAAGTGATGATGGCCAAAAAGGTCGAAGCCGCGTTCGGGGGCGTCAAGGGCAAGACCATCGCGGTGTTGGGTCTGACCTTCAAGCCCAATACCGACGATATGCGCGATGCCGCCAGCCTGGTGATCGTGCCGGAACTGCAGAAGGCGGGCGCCGTCATCCGGGCCTATGATCCCGAAGGCGGCAAGGAAGCGGCGAAATATTTGAAGATCGAACAGTTTAAAGATGCTTATGATGCCATCGCCGGCGCGGACGGCGTGGTGATCCTGACCGAATGGAATGAATTCCGCGCCCTGGACATGTCCAAGCTCAAATCCGGTCTTAAGACGCCGCTGATGGTGGACTTGCGCAATATTTATCGCCCGGCACAGATGGCGCAGGCCGGCTTCCGCTATATCAGCCTGGGGCGCCCGGAGGCCGGCTAGGGTTTGCGGGAGCTAAGAAACGCGCCCATGCGGCCCAGTGCTTTGCGGATATTGTCCGTGGAGTTGGCATAGGAAAGGCGCAGATAGCCTTCCCCCAATATGCCGAAATCCGGGCCGCCAATCAGGGCGACGCCGGCTTCTTCCAGAAGTGCATTGGCCAGGCTTTTGGCTTTCCAACCGGTCTGCTTGACGTTGGGAAAGGCATAGAAAGCACCTTTGGGTACAATACAGGAAATGCCGGGCAGCTTGTTCAGGCCGTCGACCACCACTTTGCGGCGGTTGTCGAACTCCGCCACCATTGCCCCGACCGCATCCTGCGGCCCGGTCAGCGCCGCCAGTCCGGCATACTGGGTGGGGGCATTGACGCAGGAATAGAGATTGACCGCCAGCTTGCGGGCCTGGTCGTAAAGCTTACCCGGCCATACCGCATAGCCCAGCCGCCAGCCGGTCATGGCATAGGTCTTGGACCAGCCATTGAGCAGGATCAGTCGGTCGCGGATGGAGGGATAAGCAAGCAGGCAGACATGCTTTTCGCCGTCATAAAGCATCTGGTCGTAGATTTCGTCCGACATCACGGCGACATTGGGCCATTTGGCCAGGCCGGCAACGAATTTGTCCACCTCGGCTTTGGGCGTGACGCCGCCCGTGGGATTGGCCGGTGAGTTGATGATGATCAGCCGGGTCTTGCTGGTGATGAGGCTGAGGGTCTCCTCCGCCGAAAAGGCAAAGCCATTCTCCTCGCGGATCGGAATCGGCACCGGCGTGGCGCCGGTAAATTCAATCATCGAGCGATAGATGGGAAATCCGGGATCGGGATAAAGTATCTCCACCCCCGGTTCGCCGAACATCAGGATCGACATGAACATGGTGGGCTTGCCGCCCGGCATGATCATGACCTCGTCGGGCGAAACCGTGACGCCAAAGCGCTTGTGCAGATCGGCGGCAACCGCTTCGCGCAGCGGCAGGATGCCCACCGCGGGGGTGTAGCCGTGATGGCCGTCCCGCAGGGCCTTGATCGCCGCCTCGACAATATGGTCCGGGGTGCGGAAATCGGGCTGGCCGATCCCCAGGCTGATGATGTCGCGGCCCTGGGCGGCCAGGGCGGTGGCCCGCGCCAGGACGGCGAAGGCGTTCTCCTCCCCAATCCGGTCAAAGGCGGCGACGGTCTTCAGCATGGCGTTTCCCGGGTCCGGCATTTTTTGGTACCCCCCTATAAAGCCATACGCGCAGCGAGGCCAGCATGGCCAAACGGCCCAAAAAAGGCACCCTGGATTAACCCCCAGCAATCGGCATTAACCAAGCTTCTGAGGGCTTTGGTAAGGGCTGCGGCCGTAAATTCCCCATGGATTTTAACGGTGCCGGGCGTTGATGCGTAAAATTGCAGTCCTAGGCCTTGGCTATGTCGGCCTGCCTGTCGCGGTGGGTTTTGCCGAGCATTTTCCTGGCACCATCGGCTTCGACATTGATACCCGCCGAATCGCTTCGCTGGCCGGCGGCGAGGACTGGACCCACGAGATTGGCGGCAACCGGCTGAAGGCCTCCGGCCTGATTGTCACCTCCGAACTGTCCCGGCTCAAAAGCTGCGATACCTTCATTGTCTGCGTGCCGACGCCGATTCACAAGGACCGTCGCCCAAACCTGGAACCGCTGCGGGCGGCTTCCGAGAGCGTCGGGCAGATGATGCGCAAGGGCGCGCTGGTGATCTATGAATCCACCGTTTATCCCGGCGTCACCGAGGAATATTGCGGCCCAATTCTCGCCCGCGTCTCCGGGCTCAAGCAGGGGCGCGACTTCAAGCTCGGCTATTCGCCGGAGCGTATCAATCCCGGCGACAAAGAGCATAGCTTCGAACGCATCCTGAAAGTCACCTCGGGCGAAGACGCACAGACCGCCGAGGCGGTGGCCGAGCTTTATGGCAGCGTGGTGACGGCCGGCATCTACCGCGCCTCCTCCATCAAGGTGGCGGAAGCCGCCAAGGCGCTGGAAAATACCCAGCGTGACCTCAACATCGCGCTGATGAACGAGATGGCGATCATCTGCGACGCGATGAAGATTCCCACCCGCGACGTAATCGAGGCAGCGGCGACCAAATGGAATTTCCTCAAATTCTCGCCCGGGCTAGTGGGCGGCCATTGCATCGGGGTTGATCCCTATTACCTCACGTCCAAGGCGCAGGAGCTGGGTTACAATCCGCAAGTCATCCTGGCGGGCCGCCGCATCAATGATTCCATGGGCAACATCATCGCCCGGCGGGTGGTGCGTTTCCTGGCGTCCGGCGCGCGCCCGATCCATGAAGCCCGGGTCGGCGTGCTGGGCCTCACATTCAAGGAAAATGTGCCGGACATCCGCAACAGCCGGGTGCCGGACATCCTGACCGAGCTCAAAACCTTCGGCATAAAGCCGGTGGCGCATGATCCCCTCGCCGCGCCTGCCGATGTCAGCCAAGAGTATGGGCTCGAGATAAGCCAGCTGCCTCAATTCAAAAAGCTCGATGCACTGATCCTGGCGGTGCCGCACCGGCAATATCTGGAAAAGCCGGAAAAGCTGAACACCATGCTGCGCGATGGCGGCATCTTGGTGGACATTAAATCCGCCATTGACCCCAAGACGATACAGGGCAATCTTCGCTACTGGAGTCTTTGATCGTCGCATTTTTCCATGGAAAACCGCGGCGCTACACTGTTGCTGGCCAACATTTTTCCTGAAAATGCCTGGTAAGAGGTTTCATGGCGACGATACTTGTGACGGGGGCGGCCGGTTTTATAGGCTTCAGCGTTGCCCGCGCGCTGCTGGCGCGCGGTGACCATGTCGTCTGCGTTGACAATCTGAACAGCTATTACGATGTGACCTTGAAAGAGGCGCGGCTGGCGCGGCTCACCACCGACAAGAGCTTTACTTTTCGCAAACTGGATATCGCCGACCGCGAAAGCATCCTGAAACTGGCGAAAGAATTTCCCGGCATCAGCGGCATTATCCATCTGGCGGCGCAGGCGGGCGTGCGCCACTCGCTGACCGATCCCTATACCTATGTCACCTCCAATGTGATGGGCCAGACGGTCTTGCTGGAACTGGCGCGCAAGCTGAAAAGCCTGACGCACTTTGTGTATGCAAGTTCCTCCTCCGTTTATGGCGGCAATTCAAAGCTGCCCTTTTCCGTGGAGGACCCGGTCGAGCAGCCCAATTCACTCTACGCCGCGACTAAGCGCGCCGACGAATTGTTCGGCTATACCTATGCCCATCTCTACGGCATTGCGGCGACAGGGTTGCGGTTCTTCACGGTGTACGGACCCTGGGGGCGCCCGGACATGGCGGCCTTTATTTTCACCAAGGCGATCATTGCCGGCGAACCGATCAAGGTTTTCAACCGCGGCGAGATGTGGCGCGACTTTACCTTTATCGACGACATTGTGGATGGCGTGGTGCGGGTACTGGATCGCCCCGCGACAGGAACGCCGCCGCACAAAATCTACAATCTCGGCAATCACCGTTCGGAGAAACTTACTGATTTCATCGCCGGGATCGAGAGCGCCCTGCAGCGCAAAGCCAAAATTACCCTGGAGCCGATGCAGCCGGGTGACGTGGCGCGAACCTATGCCGACATAGACGCCAGCCGCCGCGATCTGGGCTTCGAACCGGCGACACCGATCAGCGCCGGCATTCCCCAATTCATCGCCTGGTACAAGGATTATTACGGCGTTTAGATCCTGTCAGCCCAGATAGCCGCGTTCGCGCAGATAGGCAACGATCGCCTGGGCGTGGATTTCGGCGGACGCGGTGACTGTCTTGATGGTGAGTTCGGCATTTTCCGGCGCCTCATAGGGGCTGTCAACGCCGGTGAAATTCTTGATCGCGCCGGCCCTGGCCTTTTCATATAGGCCCTTGGGATCGCGCTGGATGCAGACTTCAATCGGAGTATCGACAAAGACCTCGATGAACTCGTCCGCCGCCACCAGGTCGCGCGCCATCCGCCGTTCGGAGCGGAACGGCGAGATGAAGGAAACCAGCACCACAAGGCCCGCATCCAGGAACAGTTTGGCGGTCTCGCCGACGCGGCGGATATTTTCCACCCGGTCGGCATCGGTAAAGCCCAAATCCTTGTTGAGGCCATGGCGGACATTGTCACCATCCAGCAGGTAAGTGTGCTTGCCTTCGGCTGCCAGCGACTTTTCCACCAGATTGGCGATGGTGGACTTGCCCGAACCGGACAGGCCGGTAAACCACAGCATCACCGGCTTCTGGCTTTTCATCGCGGCGCGCACCTGCCTGTTCACGTCCAGCGCCTGCCAATGGACGTTTGTGGCGCGGCGCAAACCGAAATCAATCATGCCGGCGCCGACCGTGGCATTGGTGAAACGGTCAATCACGATGAAGCCGCCGGTGTCGCGATTGTCGCGATAGGCGTCAAAGGCCAGCGGCTGGGTCAGAGAGAAATTGGCATAGCCCACTTCGTTGAGTGCCAGGGTCTTGCCCGCCATATGCTCCAGGGTATTGACGTCCACCTTGTGTTTGAGTTCCGACACCGCGGCCGGCACCGTGGCAGTGCCCAGCTTGAGCAGATACTGGCGGCCGGGCAGCATCTCCTCTTCCGCCATCCACAGCAGGTGC